>WNFI01056443.1_pt1 | contig 10228 bp, 9 predicted proteins | sample 5400471 | NCBI WGS metagenome assembly WNFI01 (sample SAMN13153348, study PRJNA577476) | soil metagenome | isolation source: 100 cm saprolite on Douglas fir-dominated hillslope | place: USA:California | collected 2013-09-17 | reverse complement strand
CTCGTCTACTTCGGCTTGTGGTTTACGCCTCTCCGCGAGGCGCTCGACGCATTCGTCGATAGCACACAAAAGGAAATGACGGGGAGTGTCACGCTTTCGCTTTACAAGGGGAACGTTTCGATTGTGAGTCGCGAGTCGGAACACTCTCTTTACCGCACAGACCTCTCGTCGTTCACCATGGGTGACGGTTACGACCAAAAAGATGCGGCCGGATTTATTCGCATTCTTGGGTTGCCGTCCCGCTCGCGAGCGCAGTCCCGAATGGAGGTGGCTCGATGAAAATGTGGTCAGGGAGGTTCCGGCAACCGCTGGATCCTGATTTCGAGCTTTGGCAGCGATCGTTTGGCTTCGACCAGCGGCTGCTGAGTTACGAGCTTGCGGCCAGCGGGGCACATGCACGTGCGCTGAGAAATGCTGGTGTTCTGTCGGCTGAGGAACTGATCAGCGTCCTGCAGGGATTGGAACAGATCGGGTCGAACGCAGCGACGTCACCGTCATTTCTCGATGACAGCGATGCCGAAGACGTGCATCACTTCGTTGAGAAGCAGTTGGTTTCTCTGATTGGTGAGACTGGATACAAGTTGCACGGCGGGCGCAGCCGGAATGAACAAATCGCAACCGATCTTCGCCTCTATGTCCGGGCGACGATTGATCAGCTGCGACTGGACCTTGCAGAATGGTGTGGTGTTTTGGCCGATCGCGCGGAACAGGCCGCTGATGCGGCAATGCCGGCGTACACACATTTGCAGCGAGCTGAGCCGGTGCTGGTAGCGCATTGGCTGATGGCGTACGTGCAAATGTTTCTGCGTGACGCCGACAGGCTCGCCGATTGCCGCAAACGGCTGAATGTTTGTCCACTGGGCTCGGGCGCCGTGGCGGGCACAACGTTACAGCTCGACCGTGAATTCATGGCTGAGACCCTCGGCTTTGACGGACCCACGCCAAACAGCATCGATGCCACCAGCGACCGTGATTTCGCCATCGAGTTCGTAAATACGTTGTCACTGCTGGCCTTGCACCTGAGCCGCTGGGCGGAAGAGACGGTCGTATTTTCTTCGCAGGAGTACGGATTCGTGAGCTCGCCCGAAAGCTACTCCACCGGCAGTAGCGCGATGCCGCAAAAGAAGAATCCCGACCTGCTCGAGCTAGTTCGGGGCAAGAGTGGCCGTGTCATCGGGAACGCAACCACTCTTATGATCGCGCTGAAAGGTTTGCCGTTGGCCTACAACAAGGATTTGCAGGAAACCCAGGAGCCAATCTTCGACTCCTCCGACACTATGCTCGCGATGTTGCCCCTGGTCACAGGATGGATGAAGGCGGTGGAGTTTCACTACGAGCGAATGTTGCATGCGGCACAGTCAGGATTCATGAATGCATGGGCTGCAGCCACTTATCTGGTGAAGCACGGGATCCCCTCACGACTGGCACATGAACAAGTCGGCAAAGCAGTGCAGATCAGCGTGGACAAGGGCTGCGAACTTCAGGACTTGTCGCTGGATGAGTTGCGCTCACTCAATCCTGCGTTTGATCAGGATTTTTACGATTCTCTGAGTCTTGCTTCCGTCCTAGAGATCCACGACGTGCCTGGCGGAACCGCGCCGGCGCGCGTGCGGCAAGCAATTGCCGCGGCAAGGAAGACAATTGACTCTTTGCGTGAGGAACGACATGCGCACGCGTAAAGCGATCTTGCCCGACGCCGATCAGATTCACCAACTGATCGCCGGATACTCCGGCGACGGCACACTTCTGCCGCGCACGCTGGCCGAGCTCTGTGAAAATGTCAGGGACTTCGTCGTCCTGGAAGACTGCGGACGAATCATCGGCTGCGGCGCACTCCATTTGTACGGGACACACCTGGCGGAAATCCGCTCCATCACCGTTGCGCCGTGGGCGCAGGGCAAGGGCGGAGGCGGACGACTGGTGAAAGCGTTGCTTGCCGAAGCGAAGAAGCATCGTGTCGGCTGCATCTGTCTTTTTACGCGGAGCCCGCAGTTTTTCGCCCGCATGGGCTTTTCGGTCGCACAGCGCGAGGATCTTCCCGACAAGATATACAAGGACTGCCACGTGTGCCCGAGATTTCATTGCTGCGACGAAGTCGCGATGGTTCGCGGGGAACTTCCCAAGTTCGCCATCCTGCCGGAACCTGCGAACTGGCTGGTCAAGCTGCAGGTCTGAGCAAGCTTTGGCGTTCGCTTTAGATGAAGGCTTGCGCGCCGTCCGCGGCGGAGCAGATGTAGACCTTGGGATTGATTCCGGTCTTGCGTTGATACCGCTCAGATACCTGGGCCGCAAACTCTTCCGCATTGCCGGCTTGCACCAGATTGACGGTGCATCCCCCAAAGCCGCCTCCTGTCATGCGTCCGCCACAGTGACCCGGCAATCCTCCGGCGGCATCCGCCATGATGTCCAATTCGCGGCAACTTACCTCGTATAGATCCCTAAGGCTGCTGTGCGAATCTCGCATCAGTTCGCCAAGACGGTTCAAGTCCCCGCCTGCAAGGCACTGCACGGCATCGAGCACCCGCTGGTTCTCGTGGACGATGTGGGTACATCGTTTTCGCAGCACGGGGGGCAGATCGTCGGCATATCGCTCCAGTTGATCGATGGACACGTCCCGCAGGGCACGAATCTTCGGATCCCGTTTCGCAAGAATGCTGCAGCCCTCCTCGCATTCCTGCCGCCGGGTATTGTAGCTTCCGGTCGCCAGATCCTGCTTTACCATCGTGTTGCAAATCACCAACTGGATCTCTGCTGGAATGGGAACGAACTTGAACGCGAGGGAACGGCAATCGAGGAAAAAAGCATTGCCCGCTTTTCCCATGCAAGACACGAATTGGTCCATGATTCCTACGTGCGCACCGACAAAAGTATTCTCGGCCTGCTGACAGAGCTTGGCCACGTCAGACATCGGCAGGTGCGATGCGCCCAGGCTTAGCAGGGCAAGCGCGCTCGCTACTTCTACAGCTGCAGACGAACTCAGTCCTGCGCCGACGGGGACCTCTCCTTGCACGAGTATGTTCGAACCCGCAGTCAAGAGTCCACGGCGGCGCAGCATTACCGCCACACCGAGAACGTAGTCGCACCACGCGCCGACCCGTTTCAAGGGCAGCTTCTCGAGGTCAAATTCGAAATCCCCCATGAACTCCTGAGACCGGATGAGCAGCTTGCGGTCTGGCCGTGGGGCAATCGCGACGTCGGTGTAGAAGCCAATGGCCGCGGGCAGGACGAAACCCTCGTTGTAGTCAGTATGCTCGCCGATGAGATTCACGCGTCCCGGTGCGCGAAATACGGTTGGAGAAGTGCCAAAGATCTGTTCAAAGTGCTGGGCGATTTCTGGCTTCTTCATCCGCAACCGTTCCGGGGACAATTGTGCAGTGTCGTCACACTCGCAACCACGGGAACCGAAGCACACAATTCCGGCGAGCATGATCCGCATTCAAGAGCTTGCACCATGAATCAGCTGCATTCCAGTCGGAAACATTTGGTCCTTGGCGCGCCTGACAATATCTTGACATCAAATGGACCCATTCATGACATAAGGATTTTTGTTCGTCCTAGACTCCTCTTGTGGGCCACCGCCCACGGGGGAACCATAATGAAAACCGTACAAATAGTATTGCTTGCCGGGCTGATTGCCTGCGGCCTGGCTTGCGGCTATAGCTCTAAGGCTGCCGCTCCGCCGCAGCCAGGAGCGATGCCCGCTATCACCCAGCTTGTGCCATCCAGCATGACCTCGGGCGGCCCTGCATTCACTTTGACCGTCAACGGCAACAATTTTGCCGCCAAGGCGACGGTAAACTGGAACGGAACCGCACAAACCAACACCAGCTTCGTGACGGCGAACCAGCTTACCGTCACGATCCCGGGCTCGGCAATCGCAACGCCCAGCACGGTAAAAGTTTCGGTGACCAATCCCGGCACGCCCGGAATGGGTCAGTACGGTGGCGGTGGTACGCTGCCTGAAACTTCGACTACGATGGATTTTACTGTCAACTAGAACCGGGAGCGCCGCAGTTTCAGGAGCCGCGACGACCAACTACGCCTTGCAGTCAACGGGCAGAACTCTGCCGCCAACGGCAACAGGACCCAGCAATCCGCTTCGGTGCGGGAATGGCTCTGACTACTGCGGTTGTTGAGCTGATTCCGAAACACTCCTCTCCGCTGCTTCTGGGTTCTGCCTGGATCTCGCACTCGTCACAGCGGTGAAAATTCGTCCTGTTTCTGTTCTTGCTTATCGTGCAGGAACCGTCTTTCCAGGAACCGTCGTGCCAGGTCCTGCCCCCCCAAGCCAAACGCGATAGCAAGACCGAGCATGATGGCGCCGAAAGCAATCGCAAAAGCCACAATGATGGTGCGCTCCGCCAATCCAAGTTCCTCAAAGGCCATGGACACAGCGAGAATGACAATTAACGTCCGGAGGGAGACAGCAAGCACTCGGGCCGATGGAAGATTCGCGTTTACCGCTGCCAGCAGAGCGGCACGGTAAAAAAATGTTGCAGCCAGCAATCCAAAGAAGACAATGAACACTCCCACCAGTAATCTCGGCAGATACAGAAAGAATCGCGAAACGTATTCCTGAAGGCCCACAACTCCGAGCACGTCAACGCCCAACAGAAAGAACCCCAGCCAGACGACCCAAAATACAAGACGTGCCATTAGTTCGGTGGACGAGGGTAAAGCTGCTTTGGTCAGCAGTTGGTTGGCCCCGGCGCTCTCGGAAAGCTTGTCAAACTTTGCCAGACGCAAAGCTGCGCGAACCACGATTTTAAGAAAGTATGCGAACGCCCAACCGAGAACGGCAATGACCAGCATCGCCAGCAGGCGGGGCAGGAAGTGCGCAAAATCCCGGGCCAGTTCCTGCATCGCGCGTGTCAACTCACCTACAATCAGTTCCCACATATTCACCTCACTTCCCTCCGTCCCACCGGTCAAGCAGGTACGGCTTCAAACGTTCGAATGTCTGGCAGAGTCCTTCCACGTTCGCTTCCACCTCTTCCCCGGAAGCGTCGCGATTTTCGACGAGGAAGGTGTACATCTTTCCACGATAAAGAGGGGCCATGGCCTGGATGATGTGATCCCGGCTGATTACGGATTTGTGATAAGACGCCGCAAATTCATAAACTGTCTTTACCCACAGTTCGTGGGAATATCGAAAGTCGTCTTCCGCGACTTTGGTGATGTTTTGTATTTCGAGCAGAGTCTGGGGCGAGAGGATTGACTTGAGAACGGGCTCGAGTTCCGCGACGCCCGAGCTGAACATCTGGTGGAGCTGCTTGCGATTTATTCTGACTGGCTCCGAGGTGACTTCGCACTCCGGGCCGAACGTCGGAATTGCCTCCGCGCCGCTATTGGCGCTCCAGATTTGAAAGTTAGTATCCAACGACGAGAACTGTGGACCGACCGACTGCCGCATCGCGGGCACAAGTTCGGCGGAATCGCGGTGGGCACGAGCCTTGGTGCCGAGGAATGACTGGCAGATCCGAAAACTCCCGGCGATGGCAAGGATGACCATGCTGATTTCCGTCCCGGAACCGCTCTCGTCGTGATCGAAAGTGTTTTGCTCCAGAAAATAATTGCAAAAGCGCCCCGAGAACGCAAAATCAGTTGGGTATGGTTCCCTGATCCGCTTGGCGTAAAGCGCGCGCATGACCGGATACAGGAGATTGCGCAGCAGCAGCCCGTCGAATTTATGCCTCCGGTAGAGAGGAGTCACAAAGTCAAAACTGTCGCGGTAGACCGGACGAAAAAGCCTTTCCAACCACGCTGGATCGATGTTGATAGATTCCGGCGAGATGACCGCACAGGCTTGCGCGCGCAGGAGCTCCGCGGCGGCCATGATCGTGTGCAGGGCGGGTCCAGTCGCCGCGCCGTGGCCGGAGATTGTGCTGATGGAATGCAGGGTGCGCAGAGTGTAGAGCTCCGATGAGCGCTGAAGATCGTTAATAGAAGCCGCCTTCACCAGGTCGGGCGTGCTGTCTCTGGATCCTCCGTCGACATTGATGATCACGGCGCGCTCCCGAGGAAAATGCTTTAGCAGTCCCGCTCGAATAGCCTGCACCACGGTGCCCAGGGTCTTCGCATTATTAAACGTGGGCAAGCCGACAAGAAGATCCACTTCGCCGACGCTGATGAGTTGGCGAAGAAAATCATCGTTGAGAACACTTCTCTCGGCCAGACGAACCAAAAATATTTTTGCCGAACATCTCGATCAGGATATTGCTTTCATAGCGCTTCAAATCCAGTTCCACCGCCTGTGCGGAACTGGAGAGGTTGTTCACAACCAGCACAGTTTCGCTTTTTAGCTGCCTGACGTACGCCAGCACGCGATGGTTCGCCGGATGAAGAAACTCGATCGAGCCCCTGCCAAAAACCTGGGTGGACTTCCTCACACCTATGATGCGTTTCATCCATGCGAGGATGGAATGCTCAGACCGCCGCTGCGACTGCACGTTCACCGCTGGATAGCCGTACAGAGGATTCAGGATGAGCGGGGAATAAAGGCTCTCGGGATCGGCAGTGGAAAAACCCGCGTTCCAACCGCCGTCCCATTGCATGGGAGTGCGCACTCCGTTCCGATCACCGAGAAACACGTTGTCTCCCATACCGATCTCGTCGCCATAATAGATGATAGGAGTTCCCGGAAGAGACAACAGCATGCCATTCATCAATTCGATGCGCCGGCGGTCGTTTTCCAGCAGAGGCGCCAGCCGCCGCCGGATGCCCATATTCAGCCGCATGGTTTTGTCCCGGGCGTAAACGTCATACATGTAGTCCCGTTCAACGTCGGTCACCATCTCCAGAGTAAGTTCATCGTGGTTGCGAAGGAACAAGCACCACTGACACACGTCCGGGATCTCGGGGGTTTGCTGAAGAATATCGATGATCGGTTTGCGATCCTCGAGTTTCAGCCCCATGAACATTCGCGGCATGATCGGAAAATGGAAGGCCATGTGAAACTCATCGCCTTCGCCAAAGTACTGCCGAAGATCGGCGGGCCATTGATTGGCTTCGGCCAGGAGCAGCCTTCCGGGAAAATGTTCGTCGAGCTTTCGGCGCAGCTCTTTAATAATGGCGTGGGTCTCGGGCAAGTTCTCGCAAGAGGTCCCGGTGCCAATAGTAGGACTTGGAAATCGGATCCCAGGCCCAGTTTGACATTTCGGTGTCGAGAAAAATAATCCGCGCACCGCGGTAGCGGGTATCGGTATCACTCCATACATACCAGTCGCGGCGCGGATTGTCTTTGGAGCTTCGCGATTCCTGGAACCAGGCGTGCTGATCGGAAGTGTGATTCAACACCATCTCGATGATCACCCGGATTCCCCGTTCGTGGGCGCTGGTGAGAAATTTCTTGAAGTCGTCGACGGTGCCGTAGCTGGGGTGGACGGACCGGTAGTCGGCGATGTCGTAGCCGTCATCGCGCAGCGGCGAAGGAAAGAACGGCATCAACCACAGCGCCGTAATTCCTAATTCCTGGAGGTAGTCGAGCTTCTGCGTGAGGCCGCGGAAATCCCCAATTCCGTCGCCATTGCTATCGAAGAAAGTCCGCACATGGACTTGGTAAATAATCGCGTTCTTGTACCAGAGTGTGTCCTGGGCCGATGCCACAACGTCTCCTCAGTTTTCCCGGCGTTTGTGGTCCATTCTTGAAATCTAGTTGGATCGTGCAGTCTATGCAACAGGGGGGCCCGTACAAACACCCTTGTTCGATCGACACCGAGGCTTCGGGTTGGGGTGAGTTCGAGGGCTAGAAGGTTGCAAATCAGTTGTCGCAATTCTGCTAATGTGCCCCAAAGCTTCGGGTTGGAGTTGCCCAGCGTTGCAATTCGAGGCGGGTCATGTCAGCTGCCGTCGGCAACCAGCAGAAGGACGTGGCATGCCGGAGTCAAGCGCCGAATCTTTCCGCCGCGCGAGCCTTGGCTTTTGCCGCCTCTTCTTCTCGATTCTTTGGCGGCGCATTGGTTTCGAGCGAACGGAGAAGACGAGTCGAAATCCCGGCTACTTCATCGACCGCAGCCAGGAACAAGCCTTCGTTTGCCTTCGACGGCCGGTTGAAGCCGCTGATTTTTCTCACGAACTGCAGTGAAGCAGCTCGAATCTCCTCGTCAGTAACCGGCGGATCGAAGTTGAAGAGGGTCTTGATATTTCTGCACATCGGCATGACCTCGAGACTGTCCAAGAGGGTTGAAGGACGTCGGGTTGATGTCGGAACAGCTCCTATTCTAAGGAACTTTTTACGATTTCTTCTCCATAGACCATAAAGATGCTCCAGCCAACAGGCTAACTTCGCGGCGGAATGAGTACGCGCAACCGGGCGTCGCGCAAGAAAAGCCCTAACCAGAGCAACGCGCCGACATAGACGGGAAACAGCACGTATCCGAAGAGGGGATTGCTCATACGCACGTTAGAAGCTACGGCGCCGCCAAGATAGCCCGTCAGCAAGATCGCGCCAAGAATTGAGGTGCGTGGAATCGTGTAGAGGACAACGCAGACGAGCAAGACAATCCCGATGGGGACAAACAAGGCTCACGGGATATCCGAGCCGTGCGGTTCCCAGAACAGCGGGAGCGAGCTTCATTAGTTTTATCCCGCTGTCGAAAAGCATGAACAGTACGACCAGGGCGCTGATGATGCGTCCGGCCCAGAAACTCGTCTTAGAGGCGGGGGCGGTTTGAATAGCTGAATGCATGAATCGTTCCTCAGGATGTCTTTGCATCGAAAATCAGCAGATGGCTGAAGCCGTTTCCACTGCTGCAAGAGTTATAGCATCGCTAGCCCTAGCCGCCGGCAATGGCCCCTAAGACGACTAGGGGCTCTTTCCCTGACGCGACCGCGTCGGGCAGTGGAGGACCGAGCACAGCGTGGCCTGACCCTGAACCTCGATCGTCACCTCGTTGCCGACATGCGCCAGCGTTCGCAGATGAGGTGGCAGTATGACTCGGATTATCACTGTTATCCGTTTCCTCCCGGCTTACGTGTTCTCGGAAATTCCAGCGACGCGTTTAGCATCGCTCCATTCCGCGTTCAAGTTTAACTCGGAAATCCATCTTTCCAAGTACGGCCGGTTCAGCAATTCCCATCGCAACTGTAATATTGCCGCGACATCCTCGATCTGCCGTTGGGATTGTGCCAGCTTTGACCATTCCAGTTTCGCGATGACTACGTCCTCGGCGCTCGCCACGAAAAGGGCAAGACCCTGCGCGTTGACCAATTGACGATGGCCGAACTCCTCCTGGCTGAAGGCGCGCGATTTACGAATGATCAGGTCGATCTTCCAGCCTGTTGCCAGGTCGATCACGTTAAACAAGGACTCCCGTCTATGGGCTTCGAGGGCAGCATCCAAGTCAACATAGTATTCGCCGCTCGGCAAGCACTCAACGAACCTTCGCAATTGTTCCGGATTGGCTGCGATCACGATGTCAATGTCCTGAGTGGACCGTGGAGCGCCGTGGTAGGCGCTGGCAAACGATCCAGTCAGCATGTAAACAATTCCGGCGCGATCCAATGCCGCGCTGATTCTTCGGAGGACTTCATATGCGCTCATGGAATCCAGGCGGGAAGGGGCGCCGGAAAGAATGCCAGCCTCAGCAGCTCTCGTGCGACGCGCGCTTCAGGCCACTCGGGATGCTCGCGCCGGATCCCCTCCCTGGCGAGTTCCCGGGCAAACAAGCTCATTTCGAACGCCAGGAGAATGCGCTGCTCTCCTGACATTGCCCGCTGAATTTCGAGCTGGACAGCTTGCGCCGCAGGGCTCGTGTCGGTGTAAGGCATTGGATTCGTTCAAAGAATTATCTCATCCCAGCGTCTGCACCTCCACACTCAGCACCGCTGGCAAATCCCGCACAATCGGATTCCAGCTATCTCCTGCATCGGCCGAGGCGTACACCTGGCCGCCGCTGGTGCCGAAATAGATGCCACACTTATCCAGCGTATCCACGGCCATGGCGTCGCGCAGCACGTTCACGTAGCAGTCTTTTTGCGGGAGACCTTTGGTAAGCGCCTCCCACTCGTTGCCGCCGGTACGGCTGCGGTACACGCGCAACTTTCCCTCATGCACATAGTGCTCCGAGTCGCTCTTGATGGGGACAACGTAAATCGTCTCCGGCTCGTGCGCGTGGACGTCAATCGCAAAGCCGAAGTCGGTGGGCAGGTTGCCGCTGACTTCTTTCCAGTTGTCGCCGGCGTCGTCCGAGCGCATCACGTCCCAGTGCTTTTGCATGAAGAGCACACC
>WNFI01696462.1_pt1 | contig 10229 bp, 8 predicted proteins | sample 5400471 | NCBI WGS metagenome assembly WNFI01 (sample SAMN13153348, study PRJNA577476) | soil metagenome | isolation source: 100 cm saprolite on Douglas fir-dominated hillslope | place: USA:California | collected 2013-09-17 | reverse complement strand
CCAAGAACGTAAGAACCCACGTAATATTGATTCGGGTCGAACGCGAACCATAGGGTAGGGCTTTGCGCCGTCCCCGAGGTCACAGCGAAACCGCGAGGTCTCTGATCAGCCGCATCGGTTTCAAGGAATAAGATGTTGTAGGTCTTACCAACCGTTAAGTTGTTTAGTGTGACCGCGATATCTTGGGTGGATCCGTTCGCCACGTTGTTCAAAACGGAGCTGAATGCTGCATCGCTGGTGTTTGCTTGAGCCAGGAGACCACTACGGTCACCCACATAGTTTGCGACTGTAATGGTGTGAGTCGTGTTGCTGCCGGAGTAAGTGCCGGTGCTACCTAGAGAATCGGTGTAGCCCTGGAACAGGTAACCGTTGGCAGTTCGCTCAGAGGGTGTGTTAGCGCCTAATCCTACCGAGCTCACGACCCCCTCGGGAGAACTGACTAAGCCAAGAACGGAATCATCTTTAAATGTTCCCGCCGTTAATGTTATACCGGTGCTCAAAACCGGCGTCACAGCCATTGAGCCAGCGCTTTCCCCGTTCTCATTCGACGCGGAAACGATATAGTAGTAGGTCTTTCTACCTCGCACGTTATCCACAAAACTACTATTGGTCGTGGTACCGATCGGGAAGAAAGGTCCTTGAGGGGAGCGCGCTCGTTTCACCGTGTAGCTGGTCGCAAATTGCGATGGAAGCCAGCTCAATGTCACCTGAGTAGTACCAGGTTGGAGCCGGACCTCGGTAGCGGTCAAACTAGTTGGTACTACGGGAAGAGAGTTGCTCACCGTGACGTTATCCAAATTGAATGCGAACGTGCTCGATTCATTTTTGGGCGTCTCACTGATCGTTGAATTTGTAAACTCCGTAGGCAAGACTGTCTTCTATATTTACATTGGAAACGGTCAGGCCTGGCAGTCCGGCGTTCGTAATTCCTGCTGAATTCATAGCGAGCCTGAGCCCAGCCCACCATCCAGGTGTATTTGAATCATAGCCGCCGGTGCGAATAAGATCGCAATCGGAGACCGTTGTGGTCCCACTGAAGTAGTTAGTTCCTTCCCCAAAAAGCCCGCTGATCAGGACGCCGCAGCCAACGCTGATATCCCGAAACAAGCAGTTGGTAATCTTATTGCCGGGAGCGCCGTAAATCGCACCTCCGCTGGCTACGAAATTGAGTTCACCGGTACAATGATCGATCGTGTTATAGCCGGGAGAATAAACCTGCGTAGGCGGAATCGCCTGCGTAATCTGAGGGGTGGTAGGCCATATGGCAAAGGAGTCGTCGCCAGTGCCGCGGGCGGTGCAATTCTGAATCAATGTATTCCGTATCCCGACATTCAGGTTGTATCCGTCCGCGATCAGATCTCGCATACGGCAATCACGGATGACCAATCCGTCGGAGTTACTCGGCCAACACCCAACTTTGGTATGTTCTACCCAAATCCGCTCGATGGTCGATCCGGTGCCGTAGCCACCAAATATGCCATCGTTCTCTTCGGGATCGCTCCGGTAATTGAGTTTTCCTTGAATGGCGAAATCGGCCAAGTGAACATTGCTCAGGTAGTTACCCGCCGGTATCCAGACTTTTTTGTGCTGAGTAATGGCATCCTTGATGCAATTATCGATGGCGGCCGAATCATCCGTGACCCCGTCACCAGCGGCATTGTACGGAGCGTTTTTGACCGAAAGCCAATCGCCCGTCGCCGGCATCGCGCCCGGAGGCGGGACCTTCTCTAAATCGATCAGGGTGACGATATAGTAAGGCGAGGTATCGCTTGCATCCTTCTGGAGACGTATCTTGTCGTTGGGGGCGACATTGAGACCCAGCAGCCGCACTTCGTTATAAAAATTCCGAGTAGCACCGTCGGACGGACTGTTGGTCCACGAATAAAAGCCGTAAAGCCAGGAGTATTTCGAGGTGACCGCAAGTTTCTGAACAAATACGCCGTTCTTATAGACGCTTATGGTCGAATCAAACCCTCCCCCGGCTGGCGTGTCTGGAATGCTGTAGCGTACAACCAAACCATTGGCCCACTCGCGAGCTGTGGGTAGCCAGGGCCCATTTGCGTTCCGTTGGTACTCATGTCCCTGGAGTAATAGGTTAGCCAAGGGACTGACGCGCCGGAAAAGGCGAGAGCGGATTGAAATGAGGCGGTAAGAACAGCTAGTGGAATTACAAATCGGAATGGATGAATCGACATAAGAATTGGAGGGTTAATCTTTGTCTGGTTATGGGGGAGCGTTGGGAAAGGGAAACAGGTCTGGGCAAGGCGGAGAAAACAGCGTAGATGCCTTAGTTCCATATCCGGATCCTTGGGGGTGGTCCTTGGGGAATACCGTCGATCGCTATCGTTAGCTATCGAGCGGGCAGAAAACGTTTAATGCATTAAATAGAAAAGTCAAAAGATAATTTAATGCTTTAAATAAAACGCGTTAAATTGCGCCCGCATGAGACCTTCCTTGAAAGACCGGGGCACCTTAACCGACGTGGCCAAAGCGGTGGGCGTTTCGGTCGCCTCTGTCTCTTACGCCTTTGGCCAGCCACTCAAATCTCGGTGGGCGACAGGATTGATGGTGCTCGGCATGACAGCCTTTCTGGTTGCATGTGAACACGAACGACCTCGCGGTTCCAAAACAGAATCGACCGCTCGATCTGCTTGAAGATCTGTTGACGCACCCGGATGTGAATTATCTGCTCTTGATCGGCGCGTATCGTGATAACGAAGTCACCGTCGCCCATCCACTGATGCAGAAACTTGCCGCCATCAAGACCGCCGGCGGAAAGGTAGCGGAGATCACGCTTGAGCCGTTGGGTCGAGAGCATCTCGGGCAGTTGGTTGCGGACGCTTTGCGCTGCGAGTCGGAGCTTGCTTTGCCGCTTGCGGAATTGGTGCATGGGAAGACCGGTGGCAATCCGTTTTTCGCCATTCAGTTCATTTCTTCACTTGCCGAAGAGAGAATGCTCATCTTCGATCATGATGCCACCCGCTGGTCCTGGAATCTGGATTTGATTCACGCCAAGGGGTACACCGACAACGTCGTGGACCTAATGGTCGGGAGGTTGACCCGGCTGCCAGCTGAAACGGAGCAGGCGTTGCAGCAGTTGGCCTGTCTGGGCAATGTCGCCGATCTGGCGACACTTTCCATTGTCCTGGGAACCGAAGAGGAGCAGGTCCACGCTGCTCTGTGGCCGTCCGTCCGTCACGAATTGGTCGACCGCTTGGGCGGCGCTTACCGGTTTGTCCACGATCGTGTTCAGGAAGCCGCCTATTCACGGATCTCGGAGGAACTGCGCGGCCGCGCACATCTTCGAATAGGAAGACTGCTCGCCGCGCGCACTCGCCGCGAGAAGCGGGACGAGGCGATCTTCGACATTGTCAATCAGCTCAATCGTGGAGCAGCCTTAATGACCTCGGCTGAGGAGCGAGTGCAGTTGGCCGAGCTTAACCTGACTGCCGGTAAACGCGCAAAAGCGTCTAGCGCTTTTGCCTCGGCGCTGAACTATCTAGCGGCCGGTGCGGCACTGCTGCCAGCAGACGCGTGGGAGCATCATTACGAGCTGATCTTTGAGCTGGAATTGCAACGGGCCGAATGCGAGTTCTTGACTGGAGGCACGGCTGCTGAAGAGAGACTCTCAAGGCTTTCCGAGCGTGCCTACAGTCTCGTGGATGTGGCATCCGTCGCCTCGTTGCAGGAGGTCCTGTACACGACACTCGATCGCCTGGACCGGAGCGTTGAGGTGGGGCTCGATTACCTTCGGAAGGTCGGTATCAATTGGACCGCGCACCCGACGAAGGAGGAAGTCGTCCGCGAATACGAGGAAATGTTGGCCCGGTTGGAAAACTGCCCAATTGAACAGATGGTCGAACTGCCTCGCATGTCGAATCCCGAATCCCGCGCAACCGTCGAGGTCCTGACCGAGCTCGTACCGGCCGCCTACTTCACCGATCTCGAGCTCTGCTCGCTTGTGGTGTGCCGGATCGCGAATGTGAGCTTGGAGAAGGGAAATTGCAACGGGTCCGTTTACGCGTACTCGTTGTTGGGTTTTCTATTGCGTACGCGCTTCGGCAACCACGACGCGGGATTCCGCTTCGGCCGGCTCGCCCTGAAGCTTTCAGACGAATCCGACCTCGGTCGGTTTCGTGCCCGCGTCTACCTGAACTTTGCCTACTGCGTCAATCCCTGGGCCCGGCACATCCGTACGGGCCGCTCACTTCTACGCCGCGGCCTCACTGGGGCGTATGAGACCGGCGATCTCACTTTTGCCGCCTACCTTTATTACTGCCTCATCACCGACCTTCTGGCATCGGGCGATCCCTTGGATGACGTACAGCGTGAGGCGGAGATCGGGCTAGAGTTCGCCTCCCGCACGAGATTTGGCCTGGTAGTTGATATCCTGACGGGACACCTTCGGCTGATTCGCGCGCTTCGCAATCTGACCGACGAGCTTGGCTCGTTCAACGATCGGGAATTCGACCAACAGCTTTTCGAAAAGCACCTGGAAAAAGACCCGCGTCTGGCGAACCCGACCTGCGTCTATTGGATACGCAAGCTGCAGGCGTGCTACTTCGCCGGTGACTACAACGCCGCGGTCGCCGCTGCGACCAAGGCAGAGCCCCTCCTATGGACGTCGCCTGCCTCATTCGAGATGGCGGACTACCATTTCTACGCTGGGCTTGCGCGCGCCGGTGTTCTCGACACCACGCCGGTCAGCGAGCGGCAGCTGCACTCGGAGGCATTGGCCGCTCATCACCGACAACTTCGGATCTGGGCCGGCAATTGCCCCGAGAATTTCGAGAACCGGGAGGCGTTGGTTGGCGCTGAGATCGCCCGGATTGAGGATCGCGCGCTCGACGCCATGGATCTTTACGAACAAGCCATTCGTTCCGCCCGCGCTAACGACTTTGTTCACAACGAGGCGCTTGCCTACGAACGCGCGGCGTACTTTTATGCGAGACGCGGTTTTGAGAAGTTTGCGCGGACGTACTTGCGGGAAGCCCGGTATTGCTACCTCCGTTGGGGAGCCGACGGCAAGGTGCGGCAACTTGACGAATTATATCCGGACCTCAGACAGGAAGAGCGAGTGCCCGGTCCGACGGGCACCATCGGGGCATCAGTCGAACACTTGGATTTCGCGGCCCTTATTAAAGCCTCGCAAGCGCTGTCGGGGGAGATCGTGCTAGAGAAACTGATCGACGCGCTCATGCGCACCGCGATTGAGCACGCTGGCGCTCAACGTGGCCTGTTGATTCTGTCGCGGGGTGCCGAGCCATGGATAGAGGCCGAAGCCACAACCAGCGGTGACGCTATCGGCGTGCATCTCAGAAATGCACCTGTAAGCGAGGCGGCGGTACCCGAGTCGATCGTGCACTATGTTTTGCGCACTCAGGAAGGGGTGATGCTCGACGATGCCTCAGCACAAAATCCCTTCTCGTCGGATTCATACATCCGTCGGCATAAAAGCCCGTTCCATTCTTTCCTTGCCATTGATTCACCAAGCCAAATTGATTGGTGTGCTCTACCTCGAAAATAACCTGACACCCCATGCTTTCACTCCGACCCGGATCGCGATTCTGAAAGTACTGGCGTCACAGGCCGCGATCTCGCTGGAGAATACCCGTCTGTACCGCGATCTTGAAGAGCGCGAAGCCAAAATCCGGCGGTTGGTTGAGGCTAATATTATTGGGATCGTCATTTGGAATATCGAAGGTCAGATTGTCGAGGCCAACGAAGCATTCCTCCACATGGTACAATACACCCGGGAAGATCTCGCATCGGGTCGAGTGCGGTGGAGGGACCTGACGCCGGCAGAATGGCGCGAAGGCGACGAAAAAGCTGTGGCAGAACTGAAGGCGACTAGGAGCGCCCGGCCGCGCGAGAAGGAGTACTTCCGGAAGGACGGTAGCCGCGTACCTGTGTTGATTGGCGCCGCGATGTTCGAAGAAAGTGGAAACGAGGGTGTCGCTTTCGTGCTGGACTTAGGCAGACAGAAACGTTCCGAAGAAGCATTGCAAAGAGCGCAGGCCGAGTTAGCACACGTAACCCGCGTTCTCACAGTAGGAGAGCTGACAGCATCCATCGCGCACGAAATTAGCCAACCGCTGGCTGCGATCGTCACCAATGGCAATGCTGGTCTACGCTGGCTCAATGGGGATTCGCCCAACCTGGAGGAAACCAGCCAAGCGATTCGTCGCGTCATCCGGGACGGGCAACGAGCCGGCGAGGTAGTTTCCCGCATACGAGCGCTTTTCAAGAAAGCTCCCCAAGTACAGGAACCGTTGGCGATAAACGACGTTATTGATGAAGTTCTCGCACTCACCCAGAGCGAGGTGAACAGCAATCAAGTGTCCCTTCGGACCCAATTCGCAAGCGACCTACCGCTCGTCAGGGGCGATAGAGTTCAATTGCAGCAGGCGATCCGCAATTTCATTCTCAATGCCATCCAGGCCATGAGCGGGATAGCTGACGGTCCGCGCGAGCTGGTGATTCTTTCGGAAGCGGCGTCTTTCAGCGAAAGCGGATCGGAGCCGCAAGACAACCAGGAGAACGCCTCGGCCAGCACTGAATGCGCCGAAGTTGTGATCACGGTGAGAGATTCAGGTATCGGATTCGATCCGCAACATGTTAATCGTCTCTTCAGCGCCTTTTATACGACTAAACCTCAGGGCCTTGGCATGGGGTTAACCATCAGCCGTTCTATCATTGAAGCTCATGGCGGACGGCTGCGGGCGAAGGCAAATGTGCCGCGAGGTGCGGTATTTCAGTTCACGTTGCCAGTCGACGGACAGGGCAATATCAAGAGCAAAAGTGACGAATAGCAAACGACAAAAGAGAGCGTCCTTTCATTCGCATGGTGTCAGCGGGACTTAACAATTCGAACGTAGAGGGAGTGGTTAGTTTCGAAGGGATAGGGGGCGTGTCTAAAGAATCGCCGAATGAAGGGTAACTGGGAGGCGGGCAGTTAGGGTCAGTCAAGTCTTGAGAGAGAAGCCCCCCGGCACGCGATCTGAGTTAGTTCCATTTTCCTGGTTGCTGACCTGACGCGATCCTAAATCCGCCGCCAGGACTTCGAGAAATTTAGAGACTGTCGGTTCCATTGGACATTCTCTTTTCCAAATTGCAAACAGCTCAAAATGACTATCTGGTTCAGTTAACAGATAAACATTGCCCGCCGACGTCCAAGGTTCCAGTCTTCCGCGGATTGCAACCTCTGGCCCAACAAAAACACCGCGTCCCGCGGCAACCATGCCGATAAGACTATCGGGTGAATCGACTAAGGCAGCGATGTCTGGTTCAAATCCGCCGATTCGTTGGCAAAGTTCACGCAACCATTGTTCGTAACCAAACGAATAGTCCGGGGCGATGGACAAGAATTTATCGTGACGAAAGTCTTTCAGCTTGGGAACTGCTCCTTTTGGAAAGCGCCGATTTTTCGGCGCCACGACTTCAACCGCCGAACGAAGTACCAATTAAGTGCACACCTGCTCCGGTTCGTCCTCTTCTAGCGCATAGCCGTAGAATCCGATACCGAGCATGATCGAACCGTTCAGAACGGCCTCGACTTGTGCCCGGTTGTTCATGTTTATGAGAGTGACCTCAACCAGCGGGTACTTTTCACGGAACCGAGACAAAGCGCCGGACAAAAATGAGATCGTGGCCGCACCGAGACTGCCGATCATAAGGCGGCCCCTGGCTCCTTTTGCGGTCTCTTGGGCCTGTTCGGCCGCTTGTTTAACGGCCGCGAGCGCTCGGCGCCCGCCAATGAGGAAGGTGCGACCGGGTTCGGTAAGTTCGACCCCTCGCGAATTCCTCGTAAACAGCTTGATTCCCAGTTCATCCTCCAGATCGCTGATCTGTTGGCTCAACGCGGGTTGCGAGACATGAAGCCGGTGAGCCGCCCGTCTTACGCTTAATTCCTCGGCGACAGCAACAAAATAGCGGAGATGACGCAACTCCATAATCCCCAATCCCCTATAAGCTCTTCCTATCGCGGCGACAAGAAATAAGTACTCCTCTCCTTCGCGATCACGGGCTTGTGTTCGGTACGACAAAATTACCGACATCACACAAGCAGTTGTTCCCTGAGCCAACTGCCAATTCGGAAGCACAACCATCAGGGAGGAGAATTTATGCAGTCGCTCGCTTTTCTTTGGTTCCAGTTGCAGATGACACAACAATATCTGCGCGAAAAGACTTTTCGGCCGGCAGAGTCACCGGCTAACTCGGCGAATTTGAATACACCTATCGGCGCCGGTACGCTCGCATCCTTCAAGAGAAAGAGGTCGAAGGTCCTATTCAGGATTGCTGCCTACATAGCGATAATTGCTTTCTTAGCGATAGTTACCTTTGTCCAGCAGTCCAGATCCTCGCAACTTAACAGCTCTTCGCCGAACCCACCTGTAATACCACAAGCGCCGGTTCACGTTTATCCGGAAAAGGCTGGTGCCGGGCAAATAGTAGCGGAGGAAACGGTTAGTGTTATTTATCCGGAAAAGTCTCAGGCCGCGACCGTCCAGTTGCCGGGTCAATTATCACCTCGCAACAGGTTTCTCCAAACTTCTGGGTCGATCCTCGCAACCGAGTTAGTTATCAGATCAACGCCCAAGCACCTCAATATGACCTGCATTCCCTGGATGATTTGCGCAACCTGCCAATTCTTGGGGGTAATTCGGGACAAGCCCAGATTGTGGCCAATGTCGCCTCGATTTCGCGCACTTCCACGTCTCCGATTGAGGATCACTATAATATCAGACCGGTAATCAACATCTATGGAGGGGCAGACGGTAAAGACCTGGGATATGTGTCGGACCAAATACAGAGGCTGGTCGATACTTCAAGAAAAGATTTGCCCAGAGGTAGTTTTATCAGCGTGCACGGTCAGGTGACCACGATGCATGATTCATACACGGGGTTGTATGTCGGGTTAGCGTTTTCGATGCTGCTTGCTTACTTGTTGATGGTGGTCAATTTCCAGTCCTGGATCCAGCCGTTCATCATTATTACGGCACTACCTTGCGACGGGCACAACTTTGAGTGTGCCGGCTCTCATGGGTGCAATCATGTGCATGGGAGTAGCCACCGCCAACAGCGTGTTGGTAGTCACTTTTGCTAATGACCTGCTTGAGCGGTATAAAGATCCGTATCGGGCGGCGCTCGAGGCAGGCTATGTCCGGATTCGCCGGTACTGATGACGGCGCTAGCCATGATTATCGGCATGGTGCCAATGGCGTTGGGCCTGGGTGACGGTGGCGAGCAAAACGCTCCCTTAGGCCGCGCCGTGATCGGTGGTTTGATCTTCGCTACTGCAGCTACGCTGTTCTTTCTTCCCACGGTCTTCATGCTGGTGAACAAAATCAAACGAATTGGAACGCAGGATGTTTCTGCCGAGCCAGCGCCGGGGTAGGCGCAGGCGGTGCGGATTTTTGACGAGTTCTCCCCGGAGCTGCTTATGAGAATTCTTAGGAGAGATTATGAAAATCAGGATGTTAGGATACCTCTGAGTACCCGCGAGCCAACAAAAAACGAAACCCCGAAGAGAGAAACCGAATGGGCGAACTGCGCGCCAGGCCAGATGGCACTGGCAACCGTGAACCGCGAACGGCAAACCGGGAGCTATAGCCAATCCAGGACGACTAGACATTTGGCCAGTCTCGCCGTGCGGGCGCTTATCGAAGAGGCAGAGTTGACGCCGAAACCGGCGCTCGTAGACGGGCGCGGGGGAGGAGCTCAGGAAGATCTATCAGTCTTTTTGATGAGACGCTCAGCTCATTGCCTGGTGCCGTTTTTGAGCTGATCGCGTTGATTTCGCTTGAACAAATTCCCACTCAAACATTGCGCGAAGAACTGGGTACAATTGGCCGGTGGGCCGAACATTTTATGTTGCGGTCCACGAGGCAAATAAATACCCATCGAGGAGCAATTTGGGTTCTTGGCCTGTTGCTTTCCGCTGCTGCGATGGGTGCGGCTTCGGCCGAGGCAATCGCGGAAACGGCAAGACATGTTAGCTGCAACTATCTTCATAGACTATGTCAGCCGAGATGAAGAGTTGGATATAAAGACATAAGGTCCATTAGGGTCACGTCTTTAAAAGACGTTTGCTTTCAAAGGTAACAATCAAAGCGATATATGTTGTATGTTTAAGGGGCTGTTGCCCGGTAAGTGCAACTTTTTGACGAGCTGGCGGTTGGACTTTTAAGCCGATAGGGAAGTTAGCTTATCGAAAGAGAGGTTAGCAG
>WNFI01404329.1_pt1 | contig 10229 bp, 7 predicted proteins | sample 5400471 | NCBI WGS metagenome assembly WNFI01 (sample SAMN13153348, study PRJNA577476) | soil metagenome | isolation source: 100 cm saprolite on Douglas fir-dominated hillslope | place: USA:California | collected 2013-09-17 | reverse complement strand
GTCCGCCATGTTCTCGAGGTATTCGCTGTCCGCCTTCATCTCGTCGGACTCGGCGAGCTTGAGCTGCTCGAAATTGCGCGCCGCCCAGCCGTCGGCCACGTGCAGCAGCAGCAGTTCGGCGCCCACCTGGCTGGCGAGGAGCCTGATGTGCGGCAGCAGCCGCTCGTCGGCGGCGCCGTTTTCGAGGGCGACGAGGATCTTCCGATACATGGTCAGTTGCCGCCGGTCACGCCGGCGATGTCGAGCAGGAGTTTCACGTTGAGGCCGATGATGACCAAAGTAACGGTCCAGCCGAGCAGTTTTATCCACCCGGGATTGACGAATTCGCCCATCTTGGACTTCTCGCCGGTGAAGCGCATCAGCGGCCAGCAGGCGAAACCGAGCTGCATGCTGAGGCAGACCTGGCTGGCGACGAGCAACTGGGTGGACTTCGCCTCGCCGTAGACGCCGATCACCACCACGGCCGGCACGATGGCGATGGCCCGGGTGATCAGCCGCCGCAGCCACGGACGCAGGCGGATGTTGAGGAAGCCCTCCATCACGATCTGCCCGGCGAGTGTGCCGGTCAGCGTCGAGTTCTGCCCCGAGGCGAGCAGCGCCAACGCAAAGAGGATGCTGGCAAAGGTGACGCCGAGCACGCCGTCGAGCAGGTGGTAGGCGTCCTGGATCGCCGCCACCTCCGCGTGCCCGGTGCCATGAAAGGCCGCCGCCGCCAGCACGAGGATGGCGCCGTTGATGAACAGCGCGAACATCAGCGCGAACGTCGAGTCGATGGTGGCGAACTTGATCGCCTCGCGCTTGCCGCCGGCGGTCTGCTCGTATTTCCGCGTCTGCACGATGGAGGAGTGGAGGTAGAGGTTGTGCGGCATCACCGTGGCGCCGAGGATGCCGATGGCGACGTAGAGCATCGCCGGGTTGCGGAGGATTTCCGTGGCGGGCACGAAGCCGGCCAGCACGCCGCCCACATCGGGCTTGGCCAGGAACAGCTCCACTGCGAAGCAGGTGCCGATGGTCAGGATGAGCGTGATGACCATGGCCTCGAGCCAGCGGAAGCCCTTGTGCTGAAGCAGGAGCACGATCATCACGTCCGCCGCGGTGATGACGCAGCCCCAGACCAGCGGGATGCCGAACAACAGTTGGAGGGCAATGGCTGAGCCAATGACCTCGGCCAGATCGCACGCGGCGATGGCCAGCTCGCACAGGACCCACAGGAACCACACCACCGGCCGCGGATAGTGGTCGCGGCACGCCTGGGCCAGATCGCGGCCGGTGGCGATGCCGAGCTTCACGCACAGGTGCTGCAGCAGGATCGCCATCAGGTTTGAAATCAGAATGACCGAGAGCAGCGTGTAGCCGAACTGCGCGCCGCCCGCGAGGTCGGTCGCCCAATTGCCCGGGTCCATGTAGCCGACCGCCACCATGAAACCGGGGCCGGAGAACGCGAGCAGCTTGCGCCAGAAGCCCGAGCCCACCGGCACCATCACCGAGCGGTGCGACTCGGGCAGGCTCAGCGCCACGCGGGCGTGCCTCCAGCCAGGCTCGGCGGTGGCGGGTCGTGGCGCAGTGTCTTCTAGCGGGCGGAAACTCACGGCAGAATTCCATTAATCGAATTATATTAGGCAAGGCTAATCTTTTGGTCATGTGCCGTTAGATTGTTGCTGGCGGGACGGTCTCACTGACCGTCCCGGCTGGCACACTGGCCGCCATCCGCAGCCCGTCGGGAGAACGGGCCCTCCACATTGTCATCGCGAGGTCCGTCACACGGAACGCTTATCTGCTGTAGGAGCTGAGCGCTCAATCACCCCCTTCCGTCTTGTGTCGGGCGGGAATCCCGTGCATCCCAGCTGTTGCATGTCGCAGAACTTCGCGCGCCTGGTCTTCACCCTCACGCTGCTGTTTTTCTGCGCCTTCTTCCTCTGGCCGATCCTGCAGATCCTGAAGGGCGGGTTCATCGACGCCGACGGCCGGCTGACCTTCGCCTACCTCGCCTCCCTGCTCACCGACCTGATCTACCTCGGCGGCTTGGCGAATTCCTTCCTGCTGGCGCTGACGACCACGACCTTCGCCCTGCTGATCGCCCTGCCGCTGGCGTTCGTGTCGGACCGTTTCCGGTTTCCGCTCAAGGGATTCCTCGGCTCGTTCATCCTGGTGCCGATGATCCTGCCGCCCTTCGTCGGCGCCATCGGCATCAAGCAGGTCCTCGGGCAATACGGCGCGCTCAACGCCTTCATCATCGACCTCGGCCTGCGCCCGCACGGCTGGACCTTCGACTGGCTCGGCGCCAACCAGTTCCTCGGCATCGCGCTGGTCAACGCCTTCAGCCTCTACCCTATCATCTACCTGAATGCCGTCGCCGCCCTCGCCAACATCGACCCCGCCCTGGAGGAGGCCGCGGAAAACCTCGGCTGCACGGGCTTCCGCCGGTTTTTCAAGATCACCCTGCCGCTCATCAAGTCCGGCCTCTTCGCCGGCGGCACCATCGTGTTCATCTGGGCGTTCACCGACCTCGGCGTGGCGCTCATCTTCGACTACTCGCGCGTCACCTCGGTGCAGATTTTCTACGGCCTGAGGGACATCGGCGGCAACCCGTTCCCCTACGCGCTCGTGGCCGTGATGCTGTTCAGCTCGGTGCTGTTCTACGCGCTCGGCAAGGGCCTGTTCGGCCGCGACTCCTACGCCATGATGGCCAAGGCCACGTCGTCCGGCGGCCCGGTGGAGATTTCGCGCGGTGGCGCCTGGCTGTGCACCGCGCTGTTTGCCGGCGTCACCTTCATCGCCATCCTGCCGCACATCGGCGTGGTGCTCGTGGCCTTCTCCAACGACTGGTATGCCACCATCCTGCCGCGGCACTTCACCGTGCACAATTTCGAGATCGCCCTCGGCCACGACCTCACGGTGCCGGCCATCGCCAACAGCCTGAAATACGCCAGCATCTCGACGGTCATCGACCTCCTCGTCGGCGTCGCCCTGGCCTACGTCATCGTCCGCTCCAAGGTGGCGGGCCGGCAGATCCTCGACTTCCTCGCGATGATGCCCCTCGCCGTGCCGGGTCTCGTGCTGGCCTTCGGCTACATCGCCATGAGCCAGGACGGGAAGTTCTTTTCCTTCCTGAACCCCGTCCAGAACCCGACCATTCTGCTCATCATCGCCTACTCCATCCGTCGGCTGCCCTACGTCGTGCGCTCGGCGGCCGCCGGCTTCCAGCAGACCAGCGAAACGCTCGAGGAGGCCGCGCAAAACCTCGGCTGCCCGCCGCTCAAGGCCGTGTTCAAGGTCACGCTGCCGCTCATCATGGCCAACCTCATCGCCGGCGGGCTGCTCGCCTTCTCCTTCGCCATGCTCGAGGTGTCCGACTCGCTCGTGCTCGCGCAGAAGCAGCTGTATTACCCGATCACCAAGGCCATCTACGAACTCTTCCAGCTGCTCGGCGACGGCAAATACATCGCCTCGGCCCTCGGCGTCTGGGCGATGGCCTTTTTGGGCATCACCATCGCCGGCATGACCATCCTCCTCGGCAAGAAGCTCGGGGCGATATTCAGAGTTTAACCACGAAGACACGAAGGTCACGAAGAACTGATTCACGACATGTCATCCTGAGCACCGCGAAGGATTCAGCCGGCCAATCACCGATTCATTTCTGGATCCTTTGCTCCGCTCAGAATGACTGAAACGAAGTTTTTTCTGTGTGTTCCGTGTATTCTGTGGTGATCTCATAGCCCATGCTCCTCCTCGTCCTCGTCTCCCTCCTCTGGGCCTTCTCCTTCGGGCTCACCAAGGGCCTGACGGCGGGACTCGACGGCACCTTCGTCGCGACCGCGCGGCTGTTCCTCGCCCTGCTGGTGTTCCTGCCGTTCCTGCGGCTGAAGGGCGTGACGCTCCGCACGGGCGCCGCGCTCACCGGCATCGGCGCGGTGCAGTTCGGGCTCATGTATCTGGCCTACAACGAGAGCTTCCGCTACCTGCCCGCCTACCAGGTCGCGCTCTTCACCATCACCACGCCCATCCTCGTCACGCTGCTCGCCGACGCGCTTGACCGCACCTTCCGCTCGCGCGCGCTGTTCGCCGCCCTGCTCGCCATGCTCGGCACGGCGGTCGTGGTGTTTCAATCCGCCTCGCTGGGCGGAACGCTCAGAGGATTCCTGTTTGTGCAGCTTTCCAATGTCGCCTTCGCCGTCGGACAGATCGCCTACAAGCGGTTCCGCGCCAGACAGCCGGCACTCCGCGACCGCAGCATCTTCGCGCTGCTCTACGCCGGGGCGTTTGTCACCGCGCTGACCGTGATGCTCGTGAAGGAGGATCTCTCCGTCACGCTCAGCTCCACTCATCTCATCACGCTGCTTTACCTCGGCGCCATCGCCTCGGGGTTGGGATTCTTTCTCTGGAACAAGGGCGCCGTGCAGGTCAACGCCGGCACGTTGGCGGTGATGAACAACGCCAAGGTGCCGCTGGCCGTCGCGTGCTCGCTGCTCTTTTTCGGCGAATCCGCCGATTTGCCCCGCCTCGCGATCAGCCTCGCCCTCCTCGCTGCCGCCGTCTGGCTGGCGGAGAGGCGCTGAACCAATTCAGCGGTTGATAAACTAGCTCTACACTGGCTGTCTACTTTCACAGCGGGCCACCAATCTACTTGGGCTTTAACAAAGTCTGTTAGCATGTTCTGCAAAAGGAAATCCACCCATGAGCGACACCCCGCGAAAGGAACGCGCGAACCTGACGCCTCTTTATTTTTTGCGAATTGATCCGACCGCTGAGCTTTCGGTCACTGTTGGCTGGAAATCACCAGCAGGTCTGAGATCAAAGCTGGCTGAGCTGATTTCAGCCGGAAAATATCCAAAAGCGCGATTACGAATCTCGAAACCGCATCCAACCGAGTTCAAGATGGTGATTGAGGACCTGGAGAAATAATCACCAATCAATACCCGGTGCTACACCTAGTGCTTCATTTTGGGGTCAATTCTCGCGTCTTTTCAGCAAAGTAGGACTGCTTGCCTACTAAATCGTAAAGGCCGCTTCTCCCGTGAGAAGCGGCTTTTGCAAAGTGGTGGTGGAAGCTGGAGTCGAACCAGCGAACGGCATAGCCGAATTGATTTACAGTCAACGCCCTTTGGCCACTTGGATATTCCACCATCAAAAAATGAACGGTGAAGGTATGGGCGTGTTTCGAGCTTTGCCAAGAGGTTTTTTGTTTAATTGGACGCCCGCGCCGCCGCTTGCCAGAGGCCAGTCCTTGCGACTGTATTGCACGCGGTGGAGACGCTGAAGTCATACTACGACGCGCTCGTCGCGCACCCGTTCCTCAACGGCCTGCTGCCGCACTTGCTCACGGTCGCGGGCTTCCTGCTGGCCTTCCTGGCCATCGCCCGGCTGATGAGCGAGCGCCGGCAGCCGGGCAACACCTTCGCGTGGCTTTTCGCCATCGCCTTCATCCCCTGGCTCGGCGTGCCGCTCTACCTGCTGTTCGGCGGTCGCAAGGTCAAGAAGCTCGCCGCCCGCAAGGCCCGCCTCAGTCCCGTCATTCCCGGCGCCAAGCCCTCGCCCGCCGCCAACACCTTTGCCGCCAAGGTGCTCACGCTCAACGGCGCCTCCCCGCCGCTCGGCGGCAACCGCGTCCACTTCCTGACCTCGGGGGAGGACTCTTTTGCCGAATTGGAGCAGGGCATTCGCGAGGCCCAGCACACCATCCACCTCATGACCTTCATCCTCGGCCGCGACGCGGTCGGCAAACGCATCGTGAAGCTCCTCGCCCAGCGGGCGAAAGAGGGCGTGAAAGTCCGCCTGCTGCTTGACGCGCTCGGCTGCTTCATGACCAGCGGCCGATTCTGCAATCCGCTCCGCGAGGCCGGCGGGGAGGTCGTGAAGTTCATGCCCGTGATGCCACTGCAGACGCGCGGCTCCGCCAATCTCCGCAATCACCGCAAAATCGCCATCTTCGACCACCAGCGCGCCGCGCTCGGCGGCCGCAATCTCGCCGTCGAATACATGGGCCCCACCCCGCTCAAGCGTCGCTGGCGCGACCTCGGCGCCGTCGTCGAGGGCCCTGCCGTCAGCCTGCTCAACGGGATTTTCCTCGCCGACTGGGCGTTTGCCAGCGGCCAGCCGCTGGCCCGGTTGCAAAAGGAGCTGCCGGCGGAAATCCCCGCATCCACCGGCAAAAGCGAGCTGCAGATCGTCGCCAGCGGGCCCGACGTGGAGGGTGACCCGCTCTACGAGGGCATTCTGTCGCTCGTCCAGCAGGCCGAGCGCAGCGTGTGGATCGTCACGCCGTATTTCATCCCCGACGAGGTGCTCTTCCGCTCGCTGCTGGTGCAGGCGCGCGCCGGCATCGACGTCCGCCTCGTGGTGCCGGCCCGCTCCAACCATCCCATCACCGACCTCGCCCGTGGTTATTACCTGCGCGGCTTGTATGCCGCCGGCGCCAAAGTGTTGCTCTACGGCCCGGGCATGAACCACGCCAAGATGCTGCTGGTCGACGAGGAGACCGGCCTCTTCGGTTCGGCCAACATGGATCTCCGCAGCCTCTTCGTGAACTTCGAGATCGGCGCGGTCACCTACTCTCCGACCGAGGCCGCGGCGATGTCGCGCTGGATGAAGGAGGTCTTCGCCTCGTCGAGGCCGATGCCCGAACCACGCAAGGCGCCCGGGCTCTTTCCGACCATTGGCGAGGAAATTGCCCGGCTGCTCACGCCGATGCTCTAGCCCACCCGCCCGAGCCGGCCGCCCAGCGGCCAGACGACCCGCCGCCGGCCCGGCCCCCAAGCCTGGGCCAGCGCGGGCAGCAACGCCGTGACCGGATCGTTGCCCCGGGCCTTGGCGTAGCGGGCGACCGCCGACCACGTCCGGAGATAGGTGGCAAATTCCGCGGCCTCCCACTCCACCTCGATAAACAGTCTCGGAAAAGGAATCTCCGGGAACGGAAATTCCAGCAGGCGATAGGCGGTCTCCGCGTGCCGGCGCTCCGGCGGCCAGTAGGGCCCGACGGTCTCGGTGTAGAAATGCCCCACGACGGCGTCAACCTCCGGACTGATGCTGCACAATCCGTAATTCCAGATGGCCAGTAATCCGCCCGGGCGCATAACCCGCCGCACCTCGGGGTAGAAAATATTCAGGTCAAACCAGTGCGCCGCCTGCGCGGCCGCCACGAGATCCACCGCGCCGTCCGCCACACCCGGCGCCAGCTCCGCGCTCTGCATATAGTTGACGCGCGGGTTCGGCGTCGCCTCGGCCAGTTGCGCGGCGCTCGGCTCGGTCGCCAGCACACGCGCAAAATGCTCGGCGAGTCCGACCGAGGCCTGGCCGTTGCCCGCGCCGCAATCCCACGCCAGTGTCCGGCCGGGCGCAAGCCGGGCGAGTTCCGCAAACAAGACCGATGGATACCGCGGCCGCGCCTTCGCATAGACCGATGCCTGGGTGGAAAAATGATCCTTGAAACTCATGGCCGCACTATCGCATGGCCAGGGAGCATTCTCCAGCCCGACTCCTGCCTTCGCACCGCATTGCAGCGGACTTTATAGGGATGATGCCGAAAATTTAAGCAGAGCTTATGCAGTCGCCGGTAGGGGGTGCTTGCGTCCACTTGGTAGCAGCGGCGGTAACGCCGCTGGCCAGCCGTGTTACCACGGCTGCTACGAAAAGGCGGAACGTTCACACCGCCCGCTGCTCAATGAACGCCTTGATGGCCGCCGCGTCGGCCGGCAGCCGGTGTTTCACAATGGCCCGTGTCTTCAACGCCTCCAGCGCGGGATGCGTGGGCGCCCCGCCGATGGCGGCGCGGATCGCGTCGGGAAACTTCGCCGGGCTCGCCGTCGCCAGCACCACGCTCACCCGGGCGGGGTTCAGCTCCTTGAACGCGCAGGCCGTGTGCGGGTCCACGATATAGCGGTAGCGCTCGTGGACTTTGCGGATGAGTCCCGTAATCTCCGCGTCGGATGCGCTCGATGAGCTGAAGGTGGATTTGTTGAGCATGTCGAAGCGGTAGGCTCCCTTCGCCTGCAATTCCGCCATGACCGTCCGGACTCGTGCGGGGTTTTCATCCAGCGCGTAATAGAGGAAACGCTCGAAGTTCGACGCCACCTGGATGTCCATCGACGGCGCGAGACTGGCGTGCACCTCCTGGCTGCGGTATTCGGCGGTCGTGAACAGCCGGTGCAGCAGGTCGTTCCGGTTGGTCGCCACCTTGAAGCCACGGATCGGCACGCCCATGCGCGACACCAGCCAGCCGGCGAGCACGTTGCCGAAGTTGCCCGTCGGCACGACAAACTCCACGTTGGCGCGGTCCGCCGCCGGCAGCCGCAGCCACGCGGAGAGATAATAGACGCATTGTGCCAGCACCCGGGCCAGGTTGATCGAGTTCACCGCCGACAACCGGTGCTTCCGCCTGAAATCATGGTCGCCGAAGATTTCCTTCAACACCCGCTGGGCATCGTCGAAGCTGCCGTCCACCGCCAAGGCGAAGACATTCTCCGCGCCGGTGCAGGTCATCTGCCGCTCCTGGAGCGGCGACACGCGGCCTTCGGGATAGAGGATGAAGATGGCGGCCTTCGGCTTGCCGAGCAGGCCGTGAATCGCGGCGGCGCCCGTGTCGCCCGAGGTCGCCCCGAGCACATTGATGCCCTGCCCGCTCTGCGCGCACTGGTGCTCATAGAGATTGCCGAGCAATTGCAGCCCGAAATCCTTGAAGGCCAGCGTCGGGCCATGGAACAGCTCCAACACGTAAAGCCGGTCATCGAGTTTCTTCAGCGGCGCGAGAGCCTCGGAATGCGAAAAGCCACCGTAGGTTTTCTGGATGATCCCGCGCAGCACCGCCGGCTCGATGTCGGTGGCGAACAGCCGCAGGAACTCGAAGCACAGGTCGGCATAGCCGAGCTTCTCCCATTTCGTCAGCTGGCCCGAGATGTCCGGCAGTTTTTCCGGCAGAAACAACCCGCCATCCGGCGCGAGCCCGATGGCCACGGCTTGGGAGAAGCCGACGGGTTCGCTTTGGCCGCGGGTGGAGATGAATTTCATGGCTCGTGACGTGTCATTCTGAGCGAAGCGAAGAATCCAGCTTCAAGCCACCAGAAAGTCATGGGTTTCTTGGTTTGTCATTCTGAACGGAGTGAAGAATCCAACGGCCTGACCGCTGGCACATATCGTTCTGGATTCCTCGCTGCGCTCAGAATGAAAAAACGGAGCATCTGCCCTCCGGCATCTGCCGTCTGCCTTTATTTGCTCAGCCCGAACACCTCGTGCGCGGCGCGCACGGCCTGGTCGGCCTTGGCGCGGTCCACCGCCACGGTGATCTTGATCTCCGAGGTGGCGATGAGCTGGATGTTGATGTCCGCGTCGCCGAGCGCGGAGAAGAGGGTCGCGGCCACCCCGGCGTGCGTGCGCATGCCGACGCCGACCACGGAAAGCTTGGCGATGTTGTCGAAGGCCTTGAGTTCGCCCCCGCCGAGCTTCTTGAGCACCGCGGGCAGCACCTTGACGGCGCCGGCCGCGTCGTCGCGCTGGACGGTGAAGGTGATGTCCACCACCCCGCTGTTGCCGACGGCCTGGACGATCATGTCGACGTTGATGCTGGCATCGGCCAGCGCCTGGAAGATGGTGGCGGCCGTGGCCGGCTTGTCCGGCAGGTTGCTGATGACGACCTTGGCCTGGTCCTTGTCGACGGCAACGCCGCGGACGACGACTTTTTCCATGTAGGCGACTTCTTCTTTCACGATGGTTCCCGGGTTATGGTTGAAACTGCTGCGGACTTCAAAGACGACGCCGTATTTCTTGGCGAACTCGACCGAGCGCGACTGCATGACCTTCGAGCCGAGGCTGGCCAGCTCGAGCATCTCGTCGTAGCTGATCTCCTCGATCTTGCGGGCGTTTTTGACCAGGCGCGGGTCGGCGGTGTAGACGCCGTCCACGTCGGTGTAGATCTCGCACTTGTCGGCCTTGCAGGCGGCGGCGAGCGCGATCGCGGTCAGGTCGGAGCCGCCGCGCCCGAGCGTGGTGATCTGCCCCTCCTCGTTGATGCCCTGGAAGCCGGCGACGATGACCACCTTGCCGGCCTTCAGGTCCTTGAGGATGGGCTTGGGGTTGACCATCTTGATCTTGGCCTTGGTGAACACCTGGTCGGTGAAAATGCCCGCCTGCGCACCGGTGTAGGAGACGGCGGGAATGTCGAGCGCGTGCAACGCCATCGCGGTGAGCGCGATGGTCTCCTGCTCGCCGATCGCCAGCAGCATGTCCATCTCGCGCGTGTC
>WNFI01103312.1_pt1 | contig 10229 bp, 9 predicted proteins | sample 5400471 | NCBI WGS metagenome assembly WNFI01 (sample SAMN13153348, study PRJNA577476) | soil metagenome | isolation source: 100 cm saprolite on Douglas fir-dominated hillslope | place: USA:California | collected 2013-09-17 | reverse complement strand
CTCATCGGCTACAATCTCAAAACAAGTGTTGAAATACTTTACTTCTGGGGAATCCCACGGGGAGGCGCTGGTCGCGTTTCTTTCCGGCCTGCCTGCTGGCCTCGAAATCTCACTGGAATTCGTGAATCGCGAGCTTTGGCGGCGGCAGCAGGGCTTCGGGCGCGGCGGACGGATGAAGATTGAGCGCGATACCGCCCACATTCTTTCCGGTGTGCGTCACGGAAAGACCATCGCGTCGCCAATCGCGGTGCTGCTGGAAAATCGCGACTGGAAAAACTGGCAAGAGCAGCTTCCGGTGGAAGAGGGCGATCCCAAACTTCACAAGCGGGTTGCGTCTCCGCGGCCGGGGCATGCAGACTTGGCGGGGGCGCTGAAATACAACTTTCCCGAAGCCAGATACGTTCTGGAGCGAGCGTCGGCGCGGGAATCGGCGGCGCGGGTGGCGATTGGGGCGCTGGCAAAATTGCTGCTTCGCGAGTTGGGGATTGAGGTCCTGAGTCATGTGGTGGCAGTCGGCGCGGCCAACGTTGGGCACGAGGTTCCGTGGGAAAACATTGTGGCGAGTTGCAGCAAGGAAGAAGTGCTGCTGAATTGTGCCGACCCCGAGGCCGAGCAGCGCATGAAAGAAGAAGTGGACAAGGTGCTGCGGACGGGGGACTCGGTGGGCGGAGTGTTCGAGGTGGTGGCGCACAATGTTCCTCCGGGCCTCGGCACTTATGTGCAATGGGACGAGCGGCTGGATGCGCAACTGGCGGCGGCCGTCATGTCGCTGCAGGCGGTGAAGGCGGTCGAAATCGGCGCGGGGGTCGCGGCGGCTTATGCGCCGGGCTCCGCCGTGCACGACGAGATCGGATACACGCGGGCTTCTACGTCTGAGTTCGCGGGATTCACGCGCACCCGGAACAATGCTGGCGGAATTGAAGGCGGAGTCTCCAATGGCCAGGAAATCCGAGTGCGGGGATATCTGAAGCCGATTTCCACCTTGCGGCGTCCGTTACAATCGGTGGACTTTGAAACTCGCGAGCCAGTGAAGGCAGCCTACGAGCGCTCGGATGTTTGTGTTGTGCCGGCGGCAGGAGTCGCGGGCGAGGCCATGGTGGCGCTGACTCTGGCGCGCACCGCGCTGGAAAAATTCGGCGGCGATTCCATGACCGAGACGACGCGAAATTTCAAAGGGTATTTAGAGCAGTTGAAGCATTTCTAAACCCTGGGGCTAAACCCTGGGGTAAAGCCCCGGAGTATTTTTGGTGTGCTGGCGGCACGGCTGAAGCCGTGCCCTCCCGGCCAACGACGAAAGACGAACTACCGACGACCGATTTCATGATCTATCCCATCGTAAAATTTGGAAATCCAGTTCTGGAAAAACCAGCGGCGCCGGTCACAGAATTCGGCGACGAGTTGCAAAAGCTGGTTGCGGACATGTTCGAGTCCATGTATGCGGCCAAGGGCGTGGGGTTGGCGGCGCCGCAGATTGGCATATCAACCAGGTTGGCAGTTATTGATGTCAGTTTCAGAGAAGATCCCCAAGCCAAGCTGGTGCTGGCGAATCCAGAAATTATTCACAAAGAAGGCAAGCAGCGACAAAGCGAAGGCTGCCTGAGTATCCCCGAGTTTCGCGAGGAAGTGACCCGCCCTAACCGAGTCACGGTCCGCGCGCAGGATGTGAACGGGAAGTGGTATGAAAAGACAGGCGAGGAATTGCTGGCCCGGGCTTTTCTGCATGAAACCGATCACTTGAATGGCAAGCTCTACATCAGCCATCTGAGCGCGCTGAAACGGGATTTGATCAAGCGGAAAATCAAGAAGCTGATGAAGGCCGGGGAATGGTAAGACATCGGGTGACCTGGCGATCGGGTCATCGGATGATCTGAAAGACTCACGGGGTATGATTCAAGTCTCGATGATTCCATCCCTCGATCTGGTCTTCTGCGGCACACCCCAGTTTGCCGTGCCTACACTGGACGCACTCATCAATGCCGGATTTAAGGTGCGGTTAGTTCTGACCCGGCCGGATCGTCCTAAGGGACGCGGGCTTGAGTTGGTCGCCTCCCCAGTGAAACAATCCGCTGAAAAATTTGGCCTCCCGATTTACCAGCCTGAAAAGATTAAACAGAACGAAGATCTACGGGCAAAGCTGGAGGCGATTCGTCCGGACGCGATTGTCGTGGTGGGATACGGGCGCATCATTCCGCCGTGGATGCTGCAACTGCCGCGGCTTGGGAATATCAATCTCCACGCCTCGCTTTTGCCGAAGTATCGCGGTGCAGCGCCGATCCAGTGGGCGATTGCCAACGGGGAAACCGTCACCGGCGTGACCACCATGCGAATTGATGAAGGCCTGGATACTGGCGACATCTTGCTGCAACAAAATCTGGCAATTTCGGACGAAGACACGGCGGAAAATCTGGCGCCCAAGCTGGCAGCGATGGGCGCCGATCTCACGATCGAAACCCTGCGCGGGCTTCAGGCTAGAACGATTCAGCCGCGGAAACAAGACAATGCGGGCGCAACCCTTGCTCCAATACTGAAGAAGGAAGATGGAAGAATTGATTTCAGCCGCAGCGCGCGGGAGATCTTTAATCGGATGCGCGGGTTTCAGCCCTGGCCGGGAGCGTTTACCAGTTTTCGCGGGAAAGGGTTGAACATCACGGCAGTCGAGCCAGCTTCGGAGCAAGTTCCCCGGGCCGAGCTTCTGGTAAAGGACGGGCAGCTTTTCGTAGGCTGCGGAAGCGACAGTGCGATTGGGCTGCTGGAACTCCAGCCGGAGGGCAAGACGCGAATGTCTGCCGCGGATTTTGTTCATGGATACCGTCCGCAGACAGGCGAAAGGCTGGGAGTTCGGAGTTAGGCGCGGAATCACGATCGTTCCGTAAATGGCTCTCGACGAAGAATTGCAATGGCGTGGACTCTTCACTGAATTCGAGTCCGTCGCATAAAAGTTTTCGATTGGACTTGCGGGGTCTGTGCGCCTACCCTCATCTGTCGGCGTCCGGGAAAGGAAGTGAGTCGAGGCATATGGCAAAGGCGAAGGAGTTTACCGTAACCATCGCAGACAAACCTGGCGCCCTGGGGAAGTGTTTTCTCGCGTTGGCAGAGCGGGGAGTGAACGTGCTGGCGTTTCAATCGTATGTAGAGGAAGGCGAGAGCCTGGCGCGATTCCTGGCGGATGATATAGCCGCGGCCAAGACGGTTCTGCGCAACCTGCAAATGATTTTCGAAGAGACAGACGTCGCTGTGGGAAGGCTGGCGCACCGTCCGGGCGAGTTGGGCCGTGCCGCCGCGCGCTTGGGCGAAAAGCACATCAACATTGACTACAGCTACTGCGGCCTGGAGCCGGGCTCGACGCGTGCGCTCGTGGTTTTCGGTGTGGACAACCTGACCCTGGCGGCGACTCTGCTGGATGAATTGGCGGCGGAAGGGGCTTAGCAGGGCCCGCTTGTGGCGTCCGAGAACTCTAGTCAGATAGCTGATAAAAAACCGACTGTTCTCGGCAGACAGCGAAGGTTTAGATGTTGATCGGGGCGCAACTGGCGAACGCTGGATCGTGTCTGAGTAACGGGGGACGCGCTTGAGGTTGGCATCAATCGGATTGACGTTGTTTTTTCTGGTTTCTCAGGCCAGCGGAGCAGAACCGGAGGGTGGTACCGTCTGCGTTGCCTCGAGGGCTGATGACCCGTTCCGCGGCCAAGTGATTCCTCCGACCGGGGAAGTCAGTTCCGGTGGGCTGCAACTTCGGGTTGACAAGCGTCCCGCGGTACCTTGGCCACAAAGAAAAAGTCTCAAAATTAACGGGCTGAATCTCCGCGACCGCCATTTACTTGTGGTGCTCAACTCTGCGAGGAAGCCTGTAGAGTCGCTTTGGTTTCGCTTTTCAGAATACAAGAGCACCGATCTGTGTATGTCCTATGACGGGTATCAAGGCGTGGGGTTGCAAGACGCGACTAGGCACACACCATGGTGTAAATGCAGGTAGAAGTCAGTGATTGTTACGACGAAGGTGCGGCCAACTCATCAGTTCCTCGCTGCTTCTAGAATAGTTCCTCATGCCTGTTTCCCCTGCGCGCGCGGCGGCGTTTGAAATCCTGATGCGGATTGAGAATACCGATGCTTACGCGTCGGAGATGCTGCATTCCTCCCGGTTCGCGAGACTTTCTCCGGCAGACCACGGATTACTGACCGAGCTGGTTATGGGAGTGCTGCGCTGGCGGGGGGTGCTAGACAACAAAATTGCGGGGCATTACGGGCGGTCTCCGGCAGGGGGGGCGGCGTCAAGAGAAATCCCCGCCCTAGTCGCAAAGAACGCGACTAGAACGGGGCACCCAGACCGGACGGTTGCGAAAATCGACTTAGAGGTGCTTACGGCGCTGCGGTTGGGGGCATATCAAATTCTTTTTCTTGATCGGGTGCCCAAGCGCGCAGCCGTCAATGAGAGCGTGGAACTTGTGAAGGGCGCGCACAAGCGGTCGGCGGCTGGATTGGTGAATGCGGTGCTGCGCAAGATCGAGCGAACGGCTTCTGATTTGAATGACGGCTTTTCTCATCCGGAATGGCTGATTGAGCGCTGGACTCGGATTTACGGTTTGGAGGCTGCGCGCAAGATTTGTGAGTACGATCAGACCGCTCCCCGGCAGGCCATTCGCATGACTCATGCAGAAGGAGTCGAGCTTCGCTCGGCCGGGCGGGCAGGAGTGCCCGTCCCCACACGAGTTTTGCATGAGCTGGCGGACGAGGGCATTGTGCTTGAACCGGGGAAGCTGCTTTCGACGGCGTTCAGGGTGAAGTCCGGCGACGTCACTGCGACAAAAGCATTTCGCGAGCGGCGGGTGATGATTCAAGACGAAGGATCGCAACTGGTCGCGCTGCTGGTTGGGAAAGGCAAGAAGATTCTGGATTGCTGCGCCGCGCCGGGCGGGAAGACGCGAATCATCGCAGAACGAAATCCCGAGGCCACGGTCGTGGCGATGGATTTGCATCCGCAAAGGGCGGCGCTGTTGCGAAGGCTTGTGGACGCTGGCAACGTACGTGTTGTTGCGGGAGATGTGCGGAAGCTGCCGCTCGGAGGCGACTTCGATCGGATTCTGGTGGACGCGCCGTGCTCCGGGACCGGGACGCTGGCGCGGAATCCGGAGATTAAGTGGCGGTTGAAGCCCGAGGATTTTTTGCGCTTACACGAATACCAGGTCGAGATCTTGCGCGCGGCCTTGAAGCGGGTTTCTCGCGGCGGGCGGGTCGTTTATTCCACCTGCTCGCTGGAGCCGGAAGAGAACGAGGACGTGATTCGGGAAGCACTTCCGAATGACGGTTCGTTTCGCGTGGTCGATTGCCGCGACGAGATAGAAGACCTTCGAGGCGGCGAGCTGGTTTGGGATGGAGACTCTCGGGTGAGCGGTCCGTATCTGCGGACGATTCCGGGCACGCATCCGTGCGATGGGTTTTTTGCAGCGGTGATTACGCGAGAGTGATCGGCAGGTTTCTTCCCAGACTTCCTTGGGTTCTAATCTCTCACCACGAAATTGATGGCTGAGCCGGCAAACACTTTGGAGCAGCGGGCGGCGGTGCCGAAGTCGCTTTGGGCGTGGGGAATCCAGCTTTTGCGAGGGTGATGGTTGCGCTGCCGAGCGGCTGTCCGACGAAACTTGGCATCACGAAGGTCTGGGGCCGACCATCCTCGGCGATTAGCAGGCTGATCTTGGGAGCAGCGACACCGGTGGCGTTGGGCGGCGGATTTTGCCCAATTACTTGGCCGGCGGGAACTCCGGTGATTCGCAGGCCGGCCCTTGACGCGGGGTCGAGCCCGCGTTCCTCAATGCTGATGGCAGCAGCCCGCTCGCTTTCGCCGATCACCTGCGGGATCGCAATCCGTTGGGGACCAAGACTCAGCGCCAGCTGCAGTTCCCAGCCGCGGCGGACTATGGTTCCAGCAGCGGGCATTTGCGAAAGGACTCTTCCACGCGGGACGTTGGGGCTGTAGTATTCCCGCTCGATCTGAGAGGTCAGCCCGCTGTCCTCGGCAATGCGGCGCGCTTCGGTAGGAGTCTTGCCCTGAAAGTCAGGTACGGTGACTTCGCGGCCGTGGATGGCGAAGCGCATTGCGGTGAGCGCGGAGAGCAACGCCACGATCAACAGCAGAAGAGCCATCCACAGGAAGCGGAGAAAATTGCGCATAGCGGAAATCAGCTCTTGATCCAGGCGGAAGGTACAGGATGCTTCGATTCGTAGGCTGCGATTTCGCCTTGATGTTGCAAGGTAAGGCCGATGTCGTCCAGGCCCTCTAGCAGGCAGTGGCGAGTGAATTCGTCAACAGGAAAGCGGGTGGAGAGGCCTTCGCTGTCTTTTACTGAGCACGCTTCCAGATCAATGGTTAGTTTGTAGTCAGGAATCTCGGCGGCTTTGCGGGCAATCCCGGAAGCTTCGGCTTCGCTGAGCACGACCGTGAGCACGCCGTTCTTGACGCAGTTGTTGGCAAAAATGTCGGCGAACGAAGGGGCGATGACGGTGCGGAAGCCAAAGTTTGCAAGTGCCCAGACGGCGTGTTCACGCGAAGATCCGCAGCCGAAATTCTTGCCCGCGACCAGAATGCTGGCGCCGGAATATTGCGACTGATTGAGGACGAAGGCGGGATCGGGGACGCCGTCGGCGGAGCGGCGCCAGTCGTTGAAGAGGAATTCGCCGAAGCCGGTGCGCTCGATGCGCTTCAGGAACTGTTTGGGGATGATCTGGTCGGTGTCAATGTTCGCGCGGTACAGCGGAGCGACTTTGCCGGTGTGGGTGCGGAATGGCTGCATGGCGTTGGGTTCCGTTTCTTTCGCCCTTTCAGGGCTGATCTCGGTGCGATTCCTGACCCAGGGCTTGCGCCCTGGGCTGCATTATGTCGCCGCCTCGCGGCTAGCGCGTATCTTCTGCAATCCGCGCGGCTGGACGTTGTCTTATGCAAGCCTAGCGGTGCCACTTCATACCCGAAACGGCATCCACGCAACCGCATACTCAAACCGCGCTAGTTGAAGCGCCAATTTCTAATGTCCGTGAAATGGCCGGCGATAGCGGCCGCTGCCGCCATCATCGGACTGACCAAGTGCGTGCGGCCGCCGCGGCCTTGACGGCCTTCGAAATTACGGTTGCTGGTTGACGCGCAGCGTTCGCCGGGTTTCAGAATGTCGGGGTTCATGCCCAGGCACATCGAACAGCCGGACTCGCGCCACTCGAAGCCGGCTTCCTGGAAGATTTTGTCGAGGCCTTCCTGCTCGGCGGCATGCTTTACGTGTTGCGATCCTGGGACGACCATGGCGCGAACGCCACTCGCGACTTTGTATCCCTTGGCGACGCGAGCGGCGGAACGCAAGTCTTCGAGGCGGGAATTGGTGCACGAACCGATGAACACGCGATCCACTCGAATTTGCTGCATCGGAATGCCCGGTTCGAGGCCCATGTATTCAAGCATGCGCTGCGCGGCGCGGCGGTCCGCTCCGTTGGCCGGAAGTTCAGGAACGCTGCCGGTAATCGGGACGACCATACCGGGATTCGTCCCCCAGGTCACAAACGGAGCAAGATCTGAGGCGTTGATCTCGATGACGGTGTCGTACTTCGCCCCGGGGTCGGAGGCAAGCGCGCGCCAGTCGGCGACGGCAGCATTCCATTCAGCGCCTTGCGGAGCAAAACGCTTTCCTTTTACGTAAGCGAAAGTGGTTTCGTCGGGCGCGACCATTCCGGCGCGAGCTCCAGCTTCGATGCTCATATTGCAAAGCGTCATGCGGCCTTCGACCGAAAGCCCGCGCACCGCCTCGCCCGCGTATTCGATGACGTGTCCGGTAGCGCCGTCGGTGCCGATTTTGCCGATGATAGCGAGCGCGAGGTCTTTGGCAGTGACGCCTTCCCCGAGCCTACCGCTGACTTCAATCAGCATGGTTTTCGGTTTGCGCTGGGGCAGGCATTGCGTTGCAAGCACATGCTCCACTTCCGAAGTGCCGATGCCGAAGGCGAGCGCGCCGAATGCGCCGTGGGTGCTGGTGTGGCTGTCGCCGCAGACGATGGTCATGCCGGGCTGGGTAAATCCAAGCTCAGGGCCGATTACATGGACGATGCCCTGCTCGGGCGAATCCATGTCAAAGAGGCGGACGCCGAAGTCGCGGCAGTTTTGCTGTAAGGCTTCAATCTGTTTCTTGGCGATGGGATCGAAAATCGGAGTGCCGCGCGGTTCGGTGGGGATGTTGTGGTCCACCGTGGCGATGGTGCGCAGCGGCTCGCGGACTTTGCGCCCCGCGACGCGCAGCCCCTCAAACGCCTGCGGAGACGTGACCTCGTGGACGAGGTGCAAGTCCACATACAGGAGCGACTGCTGCCCGTTTGGGGTTGAGACAACATGGTCGTTCCAGACCTTTTCGAAGAGAGTCCGCGTCATGAGCTGAAGTTATTAGTTTAGCAATAAAGTGCTTGAGCCTTCAGCGTGACGTCCCGGACTTCTTTTAGTCGCGTATGGCTTCGATTACGGTAGTCCTTGCGATTGGGCGTGCAGGAATGTGGCGAATGATCTTGCCCAGTTGCCGGCGGGCGAGATCGAGTTCGTAATTTTTCTGCAGATTCATCCAGAGATCTGGACTAGTGCCGAAGTAACGGGCCAGGCGCAGAGCCGTATCCGCGGAGATGGCGCGCTTGCCGGAGATGATCTGCGAAATCCGGTTGGGCGGAACTTCGAGAACGCGGGCGAGTGCGGCCGCAGAAATGCCAATCTCTTGCAATTCGTCGGCGAGGATCTCACCGGGGTGAATGGGGGTGCGCGCCATAGTCGGACTCCTTAGTGGTAATCGACAATTTCAATGTTGTCAGGGCCATCGGCTTCTCGTGGCCATTCGAAGCAGATGCGCCACTGTTGTAGTCTGAAATACGCAGTACGTCAAGCGTATATCAGGAGGCTTGTCGGGCCTGTTCGTGGGAATTGCCGTGGGCGACATAAAACACAAGCATCGCGACTACTCCCAACAACGGCACGATGAATCCGGAGCGCAGGCTTCCGGTATGAGTAGAGACGACGCCGACCAGCCAGGGCAGAACTGCACCTCCGATGTTTCCGCTGGCAAAAACCGGGCTGCTGGAGCTGGTCGTGGATTCTCCAAACCAGCGAGGGAACAGGGAAACGCTGATAGGAAAGATCGAAGCCAAACCTAGACCCGCGAGCACCGCGCCGGGGATCAGCAGTTGCATACCGCGCGCAACGAAAATTGCGAAGCCACCGGCGAGGGCGAGCGCCAGGCCGATCCTGGCGATGGCAGTTTCCTTATGGAATTTGAGAGCCAGCGGCGCCAGCACTCGTCCGGCCAGCAGAGCTCCCCAGAAAAACGAAGTGGGCATGGCCCAGAAGGGATGCTGGCTACTTCCTATGCGGCTGGAGTATGACGTGAGCCAGCCGCCAAAGCAGGTTTCTGTGCCCACGTAGACGAAAAATAGAACAGAGATCACTGGCAGCAGGCGGTGGTTCCAGATGCTGTGTCCTGGTGAGGAGGGGTGCACGTGAGCGCGGGTATCGGGCTGGAAGCGTGCTAACGCGAAAACGAGCAACAGCAGAAGCAAGGCAGCCGCCGTGCCATAGAGAAATAGCGGAATCTTATGTGCCCGCTGGGCAATGTTAACCAGAAACGGGGAGCTCATGGCTCCAACTCCCCATACCGCATTGATCAAATTCAAGGCGGAGGCGCTGCCGCCGGGATTGACTTCGGCGGTGCGCAGGTTTCCCGCAGGGGTTGTGACCCCATGGCCGACCCCCAGAACACAGACTGCGATCATCCCCAGTAGCCACGGCCCAGAGACCAGTAAGGCCAGGCCCGCAGCCATCATCAGCAGCCCAATGATCAGGGTTAGGCGGTAGCCTATTCGTTGTACCAGTGGACCGGACGCCAACATGCCGAACATCGAACTAAAGAATTGCGCGAAGAGGAAATATCCGGCTTGCTCGTCGGTCAATGACCAGCGGGCAGACAGCACGGGGAGCATGGGGCCGAGAAAGGTCATCACGATCCCGGTCACCAGGAAATCGAGATAAACCAAGGTAGTGCCGCTGGTTGAAACCGGCAGCATCAGTTTTGTGTTTGGGCTTGGGGTCGAACTCATGATTTATGATGAGTGTAAATCAGCGGCCTTTCGAGGACGCTTGGAGAGTGAATGCTCAACGGGAGACGCATCGCGGTGGTCATGCCTGCATACAACGCGGAGAAGACGCTGCGGGCCACGGTGGACGAACT
>WNFI01483930.1_pt1 | contig 10230 bp, 12 predicted proteins | sample 5400471 | NCBI WGS metagenome assembly WNFI01 (sample SAMN13153348, study PRJNA577476) | soil metagenome | isolation source: 100 cm saprolite on Douglas fir-dominated hillslope | place: USA:California | collected 2013-09-17 | reverse complement strand
CGATATCGAACCACTTTGGCACCTGGACGAGCATCTCAGCCGTCGCAGGCCGGAACGATAGCGCTGCCTCTGCCGACGCTGGATCACGGTGTGGCGCATCGCAATACCGATGAACATCTCTGCCGATGGGTCGATGGCAAGGGTGTTGGCGCCGAGACGTGCGAGATTACAATCATGAGTGAGGTAGCGCATCGTCGACTATCAATATCAATAACTTAAAAGAAAGCGTACCTCAGATAGTATTCCCCCGTTCGCTGCACCCAACATCTAGGATACCCATGCCCCCCAGCATGCGGGGAGTATCGAAGGATGGCGGAATGGGGGTGGTGGAAGTGAAAGTGGATTTAATCGCATCGGGTTGTGTCTGTAAAACTTGGAGCAACTTTCGCGGATGAAGCGTATGCGGTGGGGGTTCATCTTGTGCAGGAGGGCAAATTCACCGCGTTCATCCCACCAGAGCGCTGACAAGCGCGAAAAGTGAGAAATCTCATCATCGTTCACGGTCGATATCGGAGGTGGTGGTGCCAGCGGCTGGTCTCCTCGCGCGTGATGTTGTGATGCTATCAAGGTACGGAGATGATAGTGGTTTATTTTACGTGAACTGCCCATCAGCAAGCGACACGGAAACAAAGAAATGCTAGAATTATACGTTGATCAAGACACAGAGGGTATATAAATCATGGTGTCTCACACGCGCTGCGCGAGGACGATTGATTCATACAGTATTATACTGACTCTAGTATGACAGACCTGGTAGCTGGGGTTGTTTGAGTCAACGACACAGTAGGTATCCAAGGGGATACATAAAGCAACAACAACAAACTGACGCGAACGATATCTCGAGACGTGTATCCGCGAACAAACACACGAACCAAGCAATTAAAACACTGACTTATGTATGAATGGAATGATAAAATGTAAGCGATCTTTCGTTAAGTTCACGATACAAGCGTTCGACCCTGCGTTCGGCATCAGCGAGCTGTTGCTTGAGATCTTCTATCCCCTTATGGTGTCGAGCCTCGCTCTCTCGGAGGTGCAGAAGTTCATCGATGCTCTCTATCGCTGCACAGAGTAACAAAGAAGGCGATCGTTAGCATGATTGTGATAAATGACTATCCAGACTACCACATACCTCGTTCTAGACACTCACTACGCTTTGCGTGGGGATCTTGAGGGAACAGGCGATGGCGCAGCTTCTCGAATAGCTGCTTTTCTATGTCCCGAAACGTTTTGGCATACCTGCGCTTTTTGCCCCGTACGTCCCGCAAGCTACCATCTGAGTCGTGCTCCTCCCCCTCATCCGTCAACTGCTCTGACCCAGTACCAGCAACGGTGGTGGCAGGAGCAGCAGCAGAAGTAACAACACCAGGGCGCGAGGTAACGCGGGCCTGTTTGCTCACAGGGTCATACCACGCACTGGCACGCGTCGACTGGGCGGGCGAACAACGCTGCATTACCCTCCCTCTCAGATTTTCCCCCGGCGAAGATGTCACTAGGCCTCCAACGACGGTCGTCGTTGTAACCGGGCTGTGACATATATTGATGCCAGCGTTATGAGAAGGCTGCCAAATATCCGATGAAGAGGTGAATGACTGCATGGTAGCGGGGTTGGCCGCCCCTTGCGACAAGTGTGGCGGCGAAGTGGCTGGGGCAGAGGAGGCGCCTACGTTAACACCTCCGCCACCGAATTGTACGGACGTCTTGTGTGCGTCACTCATTGAACTTGAGGGCTGTGAAACAGGGAAGGGACGAGGAGGACACCTGATAGAAAGTAGAACGTATGAATGTAAACAAAAGTTATGACGACGATGCGCGTGGGTGGCATTTGAGCAGCAGTACTTACGGATGGGCGGCACCAAGAAAGGGATTGCGGGGATGTACTGCTGCTCTCGGGGGTGGTAATGGAGGCACGAATGTACTGCCCTCGTTGCTTGGAGAGACCATGCCAAGGGGGTTCAAAGAGGTCGAGGATGGGTGCCCCAAGCGCGTGATGATGGTCTACGGGGTGGTATGGCATCATTGATCCCATCAGACGTCGGTCTGTCAGTGGTTTCATGGTAAAGAACGGCGGCGAGGAGGGTGGCGGCACTGATTCGGGTGTATGAAAGGAACCGCGGACAGAGGAGTGGGTGCTACTATGCGAGCGGTCGGTTGGGGAGGATGGGGTTGCACCGTGTGGAGGTGGTGGTTTGCGAGAAGACTGCATGGATATAGTAGAGGAGCCTATTTAAGTAAGATGGCATGATCTGAAGGATTCGGGGTGAAGAAAGGGCCATGTGCCTGTGACTATATAGGATCAGGGGGAGGGTTAACGCCATGGCAAGAGCCTGAGGGAGGGTAGGCTTGGAGTAGTAATTGAAAGCGTGACGACGAGGTGGCAACGTGCGGAGAGTGCACACACGTGGTCTGCAATCAGGAACCGGGTACTGCCTGTGTTCGAGGTAAAACACCAGTCGTATGAAGCATTTCGTTGTGCTCACTTGTATACAGCGCCAAAAGGAAGGCAGAGGGGTTTTGCGACCGTGACCCTCCTCACAAAGTCTACCTTGTAAATTCTGAGCGTTGATGCAAGACAAGATCAGAAGGCCACGTGCCACCATCATTAATTGATTGAACATGTGTGATGTGTGGGCCCAGGGAAGGTTATACAGCCCAACCACTCTAATTTCACGTTTGTAAGCCCCAATTGAGCTCCATTATCTGGAGTGAGCTTTGTATAGACTGACGTTTAGTATAGACTGACGTTTATCATAATAACTGTAAGAACCGACTGAAGGTTCTTTGAACCATGTAGATCATGCATCAGCGCTCTAAAAATCAGTCCTAGGATCCTGTCCGCGGAAGCGCTGTAAACTGACCTTTACGTTGCCTCGAGGTGGATGCGTTCTCCGGGCGCCGAAAGCTTCGCCCTTTTTTGATATAATGACTGCGTGCCGACCCGGAGTTTTCGGTCTCTCGCCACTAGTGGGTTCGCTTCTGGATAACAATAACGGCACACACTAGCCTGTATAAATATGCTCGTGGCCTTGTCTCGTACGCGTCCCTCCCTTGCTGTATGGCTCGATTCACTCTCCTCATCTTTTTATTTGTCCAGGCTGTACTCGGCGTTTCACTGCGGAAGCGCGTTTCCAATGGAGACTTCTTCAATGTAACTGAGGGTGGCGGCTCATGGCTCGACAGCGGTAACGGCAGCGGCTTGGGAGAGCCTCTGAATGTGAACCTTTCCTCCGCGCTAGCTGTCCCCATCATGACGAGTGACAGATGTTGACTAGGTCGTCATCTCCGGCCTCAGCTCCAAGGATGTGCTTACGGATGGTGGTTTTCTCAAATTTGCCCAGGCAGTTGGATTGTATGTCACTTGATAACTCGCGTATAGGCTACTGACAGGAGTTGTTCGCAGCTCGACCGAATGCCTTGGCATCCACATAGGAGATCCTCAATCCGCAAATCTTGGTGATGGCAATGGGAACGTCGACCAGACCATAGAGCTTCGAGAAAATTTGAAGAATGGAGGCACATGCAAAGAAAGTCTCGTTGGTGGGAACCATCTCCGAAAGTTTCGTCAGAACGGAAGCGAGCATAACACTGGCGCATTATTCTTAGCGTGCGTGGCCTATCTACCCTGCTATGTTAGTCCCTTATCAAGTATCTCGTAACTTAGCGTTTCCAAGGAAGAGGTAGCTCAGCTTTCTCTGCAGAATACTAGTAATTTATTTCCGTTTTCCAGAGTGCCCTCCAGAATCACAATATTGCTTCTGATGGCTATAATACTGGCCGGTAAGCGAAGACGACTTGAACCGCGTGTAAGGGTCCGGGCTTGATTCCTGTCTTAGTGACAGTCTTGTGGCTTCCGCTTTGAACAATCCAAAGTCCGGATCAGTCTCGTACACGGTCACAGCGCAGAATCTCACTGGTTACCTTGCGGCTGGATCCAAAGGAATAAACCATGGTAAAGGAGCTTTTCTCACCCCTTCCCTATGTCTCAACTGATCCTTTATGTGACAGGGATCGCTATCGACGGTGTGGTAAAGCTTCTCACCGTCACAGTTAAGTGAAGGGAGCACGTTACATCTAGATGTAACGTCGATACCATATAACAACTAGACACCAGAAGGTAAATGTCGAAGGGGGGCAACCGAAGGAAAGACGGATGATACTGCATAGTTTTGTATACCCATCATGTTCTCTTGCAAGATCCAGGCGTACTTGGATTTTTAGTGTTTGAATGAGGATGTAATTTGTTGAAATTTCGCCATCAGCTTTATTCAGGAGCTAGATACTGTAATTCCCAACGTACAAAAGGGTGCGAGAAGGGGTGTTACCAGGTTCAAACCAAGACACCTATCAGACTTTTATCATCATTCCTTTACAGTACCAAGACGCCTACGGGCCGGGGTGTGCGATTTGACAGAATTTCTTCAAATGGTTATAATGACCACCAAGGTGGTCATTATGGATGGGGCCCGAGCTTGGTGCATTCCCTACGAGGGTTGTGATCATTACAACAGCGGACATGATACTGTTTTTCTAGAGCCTGCTGAATAGTTCGTGTATGAGCAATACGCGTTCCGCATACTACAATGAGAGCAAGTGATTGATAGTATACAAGTGAGGTATGCAAGGTACTCGTACTGTACTGGACCAAAAAAAGCAATTCAAAAAAGACCAATCCTACGCCGCGTCCCGCACGTCCACGAAGTCGACAGTTTTGTGGGCGTCTGCGTCGGTGTCATTATCAAGGTCGTCCATCTCATCCCACGCCGCGCCGTTATAAGGCTGTGGCAAGTAGTCAGAGACTTCCTGACTTGACGAAAAGCCCTGCGGATTGTCGCCGTGTACTGCCCCCTGGGTGTGGTTGTTGCTGAAACCCGTGCCATCGTCGTCAGATGGTGGGTCGTCATGGAAATCAGGAGGGTGTGCTTTCATGTAATGAGATCTGCCCTTGGCTACCTCCATCCGAGTTTGTCTGCGGACGCGATCGAGCAAATAATCAAGTTGAATGAAGTTCTCGGGATTCGTGGCGTACTTCCGATGTTTGCGTTGTTCAATGTGCTACAACAGGATGTTAGGGTTGTGGCTTTTTTCATCACATGCGTCGCAATGCGCACCTTTTGGAAGTCGTCGAACTTCATGCGGCAGCATTCGCAATAACCTGGCTTGGTCGTCTCTTCGCGCTTGGGCAACTTCATTGTGTTCGTGCTCTTGCTTTTCCGCAGTAATTTTCGTTCGGGGATACCAGAGGGTGGACCCATCCCGCCTTTGTAATCTTTCTCGTTCCCCTTCTGCCCTGTGTTATTGAATGAACCGACCTTGCGCGAAGTCACAATTTGCTGTTGCAACCGTTCGCGCAACGCAAGGGGCATTTGCATGGCACCACGGGTCGAGAGACCGGATGTAGACGTAGTCCCTGCTGTGGATGTGATTGTTATACTATTCCCCGATGCAGCCATATAACCCGATGCTAGGTAGCCTGACGCGTTAGCAGACTCATTCATATCTCCCGTCTCTACATCGAGATCAATGACCTCCGGAGTTGGCAGACCGTCATCACCTATCGACATTCGCCGGTGCAAGTTGACCATAGAAACTGAGCGCCGCAGATCTCCCGCCCTTTTCGCCTGTAAGCGATCGGCACGCATCTTCCTCTGCACCTCTTGCTCCTGCAGTTTCGTCATGCGATATAGACGCTCCTGTTCACGCACCCTTTCTTGTCGTTCAGCGCGCTCCGCTCGTCGTGCCTCGTTTCTATCAAATTCGATGAATGGCCCCCGAGACCGTGGGTGACAGTACAGCACGGGCCAGTCACCATATTCTTTGCCGTCGCGGCCCTTCTTGATAGGATACTCCGACGCATGAATGGTTGCTACCTCATCATTTAGGTCCTCCACAAGGATGTAGTAGGAGTTTTTGGAGAAGTAGTGAAAACCAAGGCGCTTTTCATTGGGGTCCCGCTCGGTGGTGGTCCCATGCAAGCGCTCTGACTGAAGGAGACGAGACAGAGTTGGTGGGGCGGTAGCCGTAGTGACCGTTCTCGAGAGCTCTAGGTTCACGGGGGCCTGGCATCGGTCCAAGACACTTTCAAGCTTTGCAACAGTCCATATCTTCATCTTCCACTCGATGGCCTTAAGCAATAATCGGTCGTCATTGGCAGCAGGTAGGTCTTCGATGTGGCTAGTAACCGAAGGTTCATATGGCATCATGAACCTTCGTCACACGGGTAAACCAGACGCACCGACCCTTGAGTTTAATAGGACTCTTTAACAAGTTGGGTGTCCGAGACATCGAGGTCGACACATTCTCTTTATTATTGCTGGAAATAATATCATCTTGCGGTATAGGGAGATTTGTGATGAAGTGTGTGATGTTGTCCTTGGAAAAGAAGTCTTCAACCCGCTGTCATGGACGACTCGACTTCAGCATTAAATACATAAGACAAGAAAAATAGAGGCGCACAGCATCCATATAATTAATCCTACTGTGCAACCTCTCTCTTGCATCTGGATCTCCTTCGGACACGTCCCAATGAAGGTAGAAGGAAAACTTAGGAAAAGCACGTGTGTACTTAATCCGGAATTCTTCCTTCTGAGCTTCACGCTCAGCGCGTCTTCTCTCCTTGAGTTTAGGCTCTTCCTCCTGCAGGGCTGGGATGATGGAAGGGGATGGAGAGACTGGCTTCGGCCGCTTTGCATTGAGCGATTGCTGAGAGTCAAGAAGTGCATCTGGGGAACGAGGACGCTTTGTCGCTGATGAAAATGACCGGGTTGACAAACGAGAAAGAGGAGAGCCAGTAGACATTAACTGCGGGAGGGAACGTTTTCCTTCAAGGGGACGACGAGTGAGTGTGGCCATAGCGATGGCTAGTGTGTATCAAGAAGTGAGAATAGACCAGGAAGATAGACAAGAAGGGTGGACAAGAAACGAGTCGGGGACGCCTAGAGCGAGCAGGCGTGTTGTCACTGAGAACCAGTGACCGCGTTCTGGCTGGCTTGGGAGCGACAAACAAGGGCCAAACAAACGCGTCGCGCTTTGATTCATTAGCCCAAACGGGAAGCCATACAACCAATTTTATCACTCACGAAAAATGGCACAGATTTCTTTTTCTTCTTCTTACCATCGGAATGTTTGGCTTGCTGCCAGAGACCGCTGCGGATGGCTTTGACTCTCTCGCAGATTTCCTTATCGACTCTGACGATGACTTCAACTCTCCCTCTGGAAGGTCCGGAATCCGCTCAAGCGCTCCAAACGAATCAGAAGGCAAACCTGAGCAAGCAATCAATTACGATAGATGGCATGACGATGTTCTAGATATGGATGACTCTGATATAGATGGTGTTTCTCGACTTGATGGAGAATGCGAGGACTCATCAATGGAAACAACGCAAATTCGCATCAGCGAGGTGCTCAGTGAGGACATCATACCTCATACACCGCCCAGTGGACAACCCACCAAGCTTGCTGGGTGCGTCGACATTTTTTTTGACGCATACATATACATCTACTGATTGCCTAGAAGGTGCGCATCCGTTCAGCGCATCGAGGCGATGGTCGAGGATTTTTTAGATCAGCTCTCTGCCGCCGTTCCATCTCCAGAAGGAGTTGAGGACTCGGATGCTTTACGCAAAAAAATGAAAACCGCAAAGAGGCTTGAGCTCAGATTGGCCTATCGAAAGAAGCTGTGTAATGACGGGTATGCTTGTGTACCACTTATCTTATTCGTCCATATCTGCTACCTCGTGACCGCAGGGCGTCCGGTAGCCGCACACTTTCTTTCCCGAGAGGAATGGGTGCAAGCATCTTACCCTTTGGTAGAGACCACATGAGATCCGCCTTAACACCAGACTGATTTTCTAGCCCAATTCTTCCGTGTCGCAGATCTGGCTCACGAAGCCCTATTGGACGATCTCCCAACGACAAAGAGGTACGATATACGAGTCAGCTTTGAACATAATATCAAGTTCTTTCTATAGAGACCTCTTTTACAAAGATATCCCTCTATTTAAGAAGCAAAGCGTCGTGGACAAAGTTCGTCACCTTGCCTTCAACCCTGACTCACGAGAAACGCATATACCTCACTAGCTTATCGATGATCTTGCGGCGACTATCGACACGGGAAGAGCGCACTTAAACATCGTAAGTAATCCGCTCTTACACGCATTCAAGTTCATTACATATCTCGTTCGAAGCGTGCGTCACCGAAAGGCCTAATCTGCGGCGCTGGATTATCCATCCAGACTGCTAGTGGCAATGTTATTCATGTAACGGAGTCAGAAGTAAGAATCTTCCCTTCCCACATGCCTCGTATAATTGTCCCTAACGTCACGATAGGGAACTCTTATTCCTGTCGCGGAGGATATCTTATCCCTTGACGTTCCAAAGAACGTCAAGTGGGTACTCATCATTGAGAAAGAGGTACATACAGTAATCTGTGCTCCCTCGTGCGAATATCAAAAGCGATCTTTTGCGACCAGGCTGTATTTCAAACACTCCGTCAATTATGCTTCATACAACACCCATTCTGGCGACTGGGCGGCGGGATCATGATAACCGTATAATGCATTTCTCATCTTGTCCTCTCCCCTGATGTTTGGTGTGCAGGGCAAAGGCTATCCTGACCTCGCTACACGACAATTAGTCAAAATGCTCTTAGACGGACTTCCTGCCACGTATGCTTTATTACGCTACCGAGTTCAAAAAAGTTACATAATGTAATATCTTTTACCAGGGTTCCAGTCGTTGCGCTTGTCGACGGAGATGCGCACGGCCTAGACATCGTGTCTGTATATAAATTTGGGAGTATGGCACTTCGACATGAAGCACATAGACTAGCGGCTCCGCGCGTCGAATGTATCGGCATCTGGGCCAGCGAACTGGCATCGTAAGTTCCTCGCCTTTGCAAATTTTCTGACATGCGCTCACTAGAACAAGGTTCGGCATCGATAAAGATGCATTACTACCAATCTCACGCGCAGACGAGAAGAAGGTTCGTTCTAGTTAGGAATTATCGCAGGCTGAGATGACATACTGTAGATATAGGCACGCTCGATGCTACGCCGCGAGCTTCCTGCGCGTTGGAAGAGAGAGTTGGTGCATATGCTGTTCATGCGGCGCAAGGCGGAGACAGAAATCTTGTCTAGCTTGCCGCGAAGCCCAGATGAACCTCACCCGCTAGTAAAGTACCTGGCGGACAAAATTGGGGAGCGTATCCTGGACTTATCCCTAGAATGGAGACCTGGCTGCAGACAAACGACTATGGAGTAGTTATGTGCCTTCGATGGACTCGGGCAATGCCTTGCGGGTGATACTAGCTCTATGTTCTGAACAAGTCCAGTAAATTTGGTCACAGTTGTGGCATTGTAGTACTCGCACTACAGTAGTTATGTATTATAAAGCCAAAGTGGGCATAAATTACTAGTGATTCTGGCGCTGGCGTAGAACAGGGTGATATGGTTAACCTTTGGTAGGAGAGGCCGCGCCACAAAATGACAACTTTCCTTCTGGGCACCACAACCTTCAAGTTTTCATGGATCCCGAATCATGCAAGAAGATATTCTGATACGATTGTCTGCTTAGATACCAAATTTGACAAACCACGGTGGTTTGTCGAATTCGGTATCTCAGTAGACAATCCTTCATCCGAATGGAATGGCGATTGTCAGCAGCCACATTCTAAAATGTCATGGCACACCCGAGGTAGTCGGAAATCTGTTTTCGACGTTCACCCACGGTCGCGCTGGGTCCAAGTTGAGTGAGGCCAAATGCTCCTTCCACGGCATTGCACTGAGTAAGTACATGGGGTCGGGGATAAGAGCAAAAAACCAGTCCAACTCACGCACCTGTAAGTTCACAGAGTGCGGTTGTGGTATTCGGGATAGGGGGACGGCAACGCCAGGAGGATATTGGAGAGGGTTCTCCAGAAAATTGAGGCGTTGTATAACCTGATCGGGAGAAGGTCCTCCCTGGGAACTGGTGAGAAACCCATCTGTGAACCACGACCACAATTCTTGTAACAATTGCTGAATATCCCCCTTATCTGTATCCGGTGGTGTATTTCGTTTCTTTGTCAGCCTGAGATGTTTCGGAGGACGAAGATGAGCTGGATCGACTGGGGCTTCGAGGCGACTTGGAACCCTCTGAATGACCCAGGTTGAGGCCCGGCCAACGCATTGCCGTTGATGTTTGGGGTGAAGGAGGATTGGACGCTGGTTGTGCTGGCTGATTCATTCCTTCCCC
>WNFI01404107.1_pt1 | contig 10230 bp, 7 predicted proteins | sample 5400471 | NCBI WGS metagenome assembly WNFI01 (sample SAMN13153348, study PRJNA577476) | soil metagenome | isolation source: 100 cm saprolite on Douglas fir-dominated hillslope | place: USA:California | collected 2013-09-17 | reverse complement strand
TGTGGCCATCATCCTGCCCGGTCCGCTGACGCCTTCTTCCGGCTGGAAAGTGAGCGTTCCAAATTCAGCCAGCTTCTTTACTCATAATCCCAGCAAGTCTTTCGCGGGGAAGCCGCTTTCTTATTCATTCCCCGGCGCCCAGGGCATAGAGATTTACGCGAGGAAAAATTAATAGCAATCGGGTTTCAGAAGAGTCTTTACTTGCATGGGTGTCCTGAATCCCTAAGCAGCGTTCACCCTCGAGTCAACGAAAGAAAAACTTCCTGTACCTTCGGCCACACCGCTGAACCCGGATCAACGATCTCAAAATGGCCGGTCTCCGGCAGCGTGATCAGCTCGACCTTCTCCCCTGACTTCTTCTTGCTGGCAGCGTAGTTCTTGCTGATTTCATAAGGCACGGATTCGTCGGCGGCGCCGTGGACCAGCTTCTGCGTTGCCTGCGGGACCGGACGCTCGGCGGGCGAAGCTTCACGGTAGTGGTCCGGAACTTCGGAAGGCGAGCCGCTCAGAAATTCTGCGACTGCGTCATTGCTCAGGTGCAGTTCCCATCCTCGGCGGAGATCGAGTACGCCGGCCAGGGACAAAACCTTGGTGACGGTCTTCTCAAACGACGCCAGACACAAAGCCAGATGGCCTCCGGCGGAGTGTCCTGCGACGCAGACTTTGGTTAAATCCAACTTGACGATGCCCTCTCTCTGGTGCTCATGCAGAGCGCGGTATGCGCTGCGAATATCTTCAAACGTGCCGGGCCATCCGCCGCCGGGATTGCCTACGCGACGATATTCAACGTTCCATGACGCGATGCCGATTTTCTTGAGTGCGTCACAGAGGTGGCCCGCATAGGTAAGGTCGTATTTTGCCCGCCAATAGCCGCCATGAATGAAGAAAACAACGGGATGCGGTCCTTTTCCCGCGGGCATGCGTGCGTCGATGAACTGGTTCGGGTCCTGGCCGTACGGCAGCCGCAGATCAGCGTCAGGCGGTTTCTTGTTCAGGACATCTTCACTGGTCACGGAGAGCAGTATAGAGCAGTTCCAGAGTTACTGTGCCGGAAAGCAACACAGCCGGGGGCGGCTGTGCCACACAACTCTCGAAGCCAAAGCATCATGGACAACGAAAATTGTGTGGCCCGAGCTCAACCGAAAGGAACTGCTTGCTACTTGGGCCGCGAGGCGCCGGAGTCGTGCTGCGCCGGGCCCGAACTCTGTGACGATCCCGAAGAAGCTCCGGAATATGAAGGTGCTGAAGACGAAGACCCCGAAGACGAGGATCCTGAAGACGAAGATCCTGAGTACGAAGCCCCGCCACCGGATGAATGCGATGTTCCTCCAGATGAGGACCCTGAAGAGGAACTGCTGTCGGTGGAGTGTGATCCGCTTCCGCCACCGTTGCCACTGTTGTGGGTGTTGTGGCCATGGTCCCCAGACACTGAGCCGGGGGCGCCGGTATTCCTGGTACTAGAGTTGTCCGTCCCAGGTCTCCGGTCGGAAGGTCCTTGTCCACTTTTGGCAGGTTTACCGGTATCGCCGGAAGCGACTTTGCCTGCGCCACCAGGGCCAGGTGGAGGTGGAGGGGGCTGATGCGGATGATGATGATGATGGTGGTGCTTCGGGTGAACGTAATATTCTTGTGGTTGGCAATTCACGTAAGGATATTCGACGCAATTCCCGCGATTCTCACCACGGAAATCAAAGGTATTGCCTAGAGCCAGGGGAGTCGAGGACAGAACCCGTACTGTGCTTACATTGCAACCAGCAAGCCGCCCCTTGCGGTCATCTCGCATCGTGCGCAGATTCTGTTCCTGCTGGTCCTTAAGGGTGCGACATTCGTCGGAGCTTTCGCCATAGCTGTCGGCGCACTGATCGCGGGCATCTTTTTGCTGTGCTTTCACGCCGTCGATTTGACGGTCTAAGTCACGGTGCATCTGCTTGCATGGATCGCCGGCACGCGGCGCCGGGCTGGCAGAAAGAGGAAACATGAGCGCCAGAAAGGAACAGATGACGATGGAGCGAGAGGCCCAATGTTGACTCATACGCAGTGCCTCCTGGGCACCAAAGCATTTCACCAGAGCTAAGGTACAAGCGGCGGTTTTGTTTTGTGAAGTTTAGTTTAGAAAATCGACGAGCAGAGATCAAAGGTTGCTGAAAAGCTTTACTCGTCGATCCTACAGGTAACCGCTGCCTCCCGATTGTTCTGACACTTTCCCGCGAAACATCCTATACACAAAAACAAAGTATCCTATCGCCAGTGCCATGCCGAACCCCCACCAAATAAGGCCATTAGAAAGCGCATAAGAGCCGGATGCGGCGTTGGACACCGTGATGTTCAGCTTGGAGTCAGTGGTCGAAGTCAGCAGGTTGGGGTATACCGCAGCCGCGGCGCCCACCAGCATAAAGACCAGGTACGCGCAGGAAGAGAGAAAGGCGCCTTTGTCCTGGCCGCGTCGGCGGTATAGAAACATTGCCGCCAGACTTGTAACCACGGCAACCGGCACAACAAACAGCACTGGGAAGCGCCGATAGTTGATTAGCAGTTCGGGGCGAATGGCCAGCGTGCCCCACAAGCTCAACAGCGTCACCACTACGAGCGCGGGTAGAAGCATCGCTGCAACGCGGCGGGCGCGCACGTTCAAGTCGCCGGAGGTTTTTACCGCGACATAATGCGCTCCATGCATGGTCAGAGCAACCAGCGCGACCACGCCGGCGATGACGGTGTACCAATCGAGCACGCCCGGCTCTGGACCGACGCGCCAGTTGGTCCATAGCGGCAGAAAAAAATAGCCGTCTTGATGCAAAGGAACGCCGCGAATCACGTTGCCCAGCGCGGCCCCATAGAAAACAGTAAGCAGCAGGCTGGAGATGGCGAAGCAGCCATCGAAAAAGCCGCGCCAGACGATTGAGTCCAGATGCATGCGCAGTTCAACGCCGATGCCCCGCAGAATCAGCAGCCACAGCACAATCATCAAAGGCAGATAGAATCCGCTGAAGCCGGAAGCATAGAGAAGCGGAAACGCAAAGTAGAGCGTTCCCCCGCCGGCAAGCAGCCACACCTCATTGCCGTCCCATACGGGGCCGATAGTGCGGATCACGGTCCTGCGCTCCTGGTCCGTCTTGGCGATCAGGAGATGCAGTATGCCCGCGCCTAGATCAAAGCCGTCGAGCACTACGTAGGCCGTGATCATTACGGCAACCAGCCAGAACCAAGTGAAGAGCATTGTCTATTTCTCCTACGCCGCCGTGATGGGCATGCCGGTGTTCATGTCCGCGCCAGCGGGCGCAGGGCCGTGAGCGATCTCACGGTTGACCAACACCAGAAAAAGGATTGCCAGCACGGTGTAGAGTCCCATGAAGCCAAGCAATGTGAAAAGGCCGTTCCCGGCGTGAACATATTTGGAATATCCCTCCGTTGTGCGCATCAAACCATAAACCAGCCAGGGTTGCCGGCCGATCTCAGCCGTCATCCATCCGGCGGTGTTGGCGATGTACGGCAGCGGCAGGCAAAGCATGATGATCCAGAGCACCCAGCGGGAGTGATACAGTTTTTTGCGCCACAACAAAAATGCCGAGAGGGACATCACTGCTACAAAGATTGTCCCCAGGCCCGCCATGATGTGATAGCTGTAATAAAGTAGCGGAATGTTGGTGGGCCATGCATCTTTGGGATATTGATTCAGCCCTTTCACCTCGGCAGTGGTTGTGCCGTAAATCAGGAAGCTCAAAACTTTGTTCACCACCAGCGGGTTGTCGATGCGCTGATGCTCCTCATCCGGCTGGCCCAGGATCACCATAGGCGCTCCGGTTTCGCTTTTGAACAGGCCTTCCATGGCGGCCGTGGTCACCGGCTGGTGCTTGGCCATGTATTTGCCGTGGAGATCACCGGTAGGGAATATTTGCAGCGCGGAAAAGATCATGCCCGCAACCACGCCGACGCGCAGGAAGACGCGTCCGTGTTCCACGAACTTGCCTTCCAGCAGATAATAGGCGCCAACACCGGCCATGACGAACGCGCCGGTAATCACCGCGCCGCTCATGTTGTGGGCATATTGCAGCAGTGCCCAGGGATTCAGCAGCAGTCCCCAGAAACTTGTGACTTGGAAGCTGCCGTCGGTGGCGCGCTCAAAGGCTACGGGGTGCTGCATCCATGCGTCGGTCACGATGATGAAAAAACCAGAGAGCCACGATCCCAAAAACACCAGGAACGCCGCCCACCAGTGGCCTATACGGCTGAGCCGTTTTTCGCCGTAGAGAAACAGCCCGAGAAAAGCGGATTCGAGAAAAAAAGAAAACACGCCTTCCATGACCAGCGGCTGGCCAATCACGCCTCCGGTGACGCGGGAAAAGTGCGACCAGTTGGTGCCAAACTGGAATTCCATGGGAATGCCCGTCACCACACCTATGATGAAGTTGATGCCAAAGACCTTGGCCCAGAAGCGCGCCGCCTGATTGTAAATATCTTTGTTGGTCCGCAGGGCGATGGTCTTCAGCACCACGATCAACGGCGCCAGACCCATGGTGAGCTGCGGGAATAAATAATGAAACGTGACGGTGAAAGCGAAATGCAGCCGGTGAATAATGAGCGCACTTTCCATGCGGAACTCCGTGCTTACTTCAAGGTTGCGGCAAAGCTATTGCTCTCTTTCATTCCGTTCTCAATGTGCGTGCATGTTGTCCCTGGGACGTATGCGAATAAACAATATACCGCCTACGGGATGCTGGCCGTAAATCGGAGTTAGTGCATCCGGCTTGCCGTAGAAGGTGAGCTGACCGCCGAAGGCCGTGTCCAGATGCGGGATGAGCGGGAACTCGTGGTCGTAACCCGCGGTGTAGGCTTGAACGCGGGCAAGAGATTGTTCTTCAAATCCCAGCGGCTCCGGCAGTTTGCCCAACAGCAACTCACTGGTGCGATCCAGATTTTCAATGCGTCCCCAAACGCGGTCACGCGCGGCAAAGTGCAGCGTGGTTTCGGCCAGATAGCTGTTGAAGACCTGCCCAGTTGGAAGCACGCGGTTTCTACCCCACAGGAGCGTGGATGCCCAGCTTCCTTTGGCCAAAGGACGGTTGTACATGATCGACGCCGTCATGCGCTGAACACTTTCCTCAGCGTGCAGTTGCTCCGGGCTGTTCAGGTAGGCGAAGGAATATTGCGCGCCCCAGTTTTGTCCTGGCTGCACGGTCAGTCGGGTTGACCAGGAATCGATGGCGCCGGAATCAATGTTCCAGCGAAATTCATCCGGCTCGCGCCCGTGAAAGCCTGAGGCTTCAACACGGACCATCTTGTATGCCAGTCCGGCTGTCACTACATCACTGGCGATGTGCGTGGAGTCTTGGAGATGGTGTCCCAGCGTGGCCACGGGATTTTCCGAAGCAGAAGAGCGATGCGGGTAAGCTGTTGGCCCCATCGCGGGATCGCCGACCGGCGCCGCATAAAACGAGAGCAGCGTGTTTTTGCCAAGACGCACGTCATACAGCGCGGCCAGTTCCATAAAAAAATCATGGGGATGCTGGCCATCGTTGATGGGCCGTCCAAAAGCGGTCTCGCCCTGCTGAAACAATAGAGGATAAAAACGCTGGGTCACCGTGGCCGGCTCCAGGCTGAGCATCGTGCGGATCGTTAGTTGGCCGGGACCAACTTGCCGCTGGGCCATGGGCATGAACCAGTTGGTGGAGAATACCTTGTCATAACCGCGCGGCCCGCTTTGCTGGATGGCGCTGAGAAAAAATTCTCCATGGAACATCAGAGTCCATTTGTCCTTGATGCTCATGATCATGGGCTCCACAATCGAATTCGGCTCCGCCGAGGTACCGGCTGTCTGGTGGTGAAGAATTTCGTCGATGAAATTTTTCGGTTGCATGTGCATTTCATGCTGCATGCCGGGCATGTCCTGCATGTCTTGCATTGAATCTTGCGATTGCGGGCTTGGCGGCTGTTTTTTTTCGTCTTCCTTCTTGGCCGGATGGCCTGCATGTTGCGTGTCAGCCTCTTCCGAACCACCGTGTTCCGAACTGCAGGGCATTGTGACAGCATGTACCGATAGCGATAAGTAAAAGAATAGAAGTGCAGAAATTAAACGATAAGCCTTCATCAAAACCTCAGACTGTTCTCCGTGCAAGGAGTTCAAACGCCAAGCATAGCTGGCGCGATAACAAATACTTGGATTATGGTTTTCGCGGAATAAGCTGGCGCGGAATCGGCTAGATGCGAAGTACGAGCGGGCCAGGAGAGGCCGAGATCACGGCGGGGACGTTGGCGGAAGCAGATGAAGCAGCAGTGAGGGCAAGAAGCGGCATGCTGCTAACGGCGCTGACGGTCATAGGCGCAGTCGGGATGTAACGGGTGGCCAGTATGGCTTCAGGGTGATGCGCACTGACACAGCACTTCTGTCCTGAGTTTGGCGCTGCAGGTTTACTCGGCAAAGGTTTACTGGGTAAAGACGGGTGGCAGCTTGATTGTTCCGCCGCCGCCGTGATGCCCGCTGCTGCCGGCATCAAATGAGCAGGACAGAGCGTCTGCGCGAGAATCACCGCCACTACTACGAGCACCGCGATTTTGCCGCTTTGAACCAGCATCCTTATACTCTGCCTTCATCGTCTAATATAACTGATAGTGCGCCGGAAGGCGAAGCTTGCATCTGAATGTAGTGGCCCGGTTTGGCAACATCCGTGTGGCACAGGAGTGCCCTCGCCTGTACGTCTTCACCCCGGACACAGCCGGGGGCGGCTCTGCCACATGGGCCTCGCACATGAAACTGCACTACTGCTTTTGAGTGCGTATACTGTTTTGCGCTGCTATGCGAAGGAGGCCGCAATTGTTTGCCCGAATCTTAACTGCATCCAGGGTCTTGTTTATTCCAATCATTTTTTTTGCACTCACAATGTCCGGCCAGGAAACATCTGCTCCTCCAGTTTCCACACAGGCTCCACTGACGCTCACGTTGCAGGATGCGCTGGCGCGCGCGCGGACCAATAGCGTCCAGTTTCAGGCTGCGCTTACGGACCAGGGCGTGGTGCATCAGGGTCAAGTCCAGGCCCGTGCGGCCCTGCTGCCGAGCGTGGCGTACAACAATCAGGCCATTTCCACGCAGAGCAACGCCGTCGCCTCGCCGGCCTTTATCGCCGCCAATGGTTCGCATGAGTACATCAGCCAAGGCAACGTCCATGAAGGGCTGACTTACTCCGGGTATGCAGATTACAAGCGCTCCCGGGCCCTGGACGCGGTGGCCCGCGCCAAGGCGGAAATTGCCGGACGCGGACTGGTGGTCACGGTGGTGCAGGGCTATTACGGCTTGATTGCGGCGCAGCGCAAGTATGCCAATGTGCAGGGAGCGGCCACGGAAGCGCAGCACTTTCTGGGTCTCAGCCAAAAACTGGAAAACGGCGGCGAAGTTGCTCATGCGGACGTGATCAAAGCGCAAATCCAGTCGCAAGACCGCCAGCGCGACTTGCGTGAGGCTAAGCTCGCCATGGACAAGGCGCGTCTGGACCTGGCCGTCCTGCTCTTTCCCGACTTCAATGAGAACTTCACGCTGGTCGATGATGCGCAGCTTGCTCCGCCGCTCATCAGCTTTGAAGAGTTCAGCCGCGCGGCGCAGCTAAAGAATCCAGACTTGCGCGCCTCCACGGCGTCACTGCAAGCGGCGAAGTACGAAGTTTCCTCTGCCTGGGGAGGCTATTTGCCCGCTTTGGCAGTCGATTATTTTTATGGGATTGATGCCCCAAACTTTGCCACGCACAGCACAGTCAACAACGCGGGCACCCCCCTGCGGGTCAATAATCTGGGTTCGCAGGCCTCGGTTACTTTGAATATTCCCATATGGAACTGGGGGGCCACGCACAGCAAAATCGTACAGGCTGACTTGAAGCGCAAGCAGGCGCAGCGGGAGCTCTCACTGGCGCAACGCAAACTACAGGCCGATATGCGTGAACTTTATGCTGAAGCGGAAGCCGCGCGCTCCGAGTTGGAGCTGCTGCAAAACACGGCTGAGCTGGCGGCGGAGAGTCTACGGCTGACCAATCTGCGCTATCAGGGCGGGGAAGCCACCGTCCTGGAGGTGGTAGACGCCCAGAACACGCTGACCCAGGCGCGCAACGCCTTTAACGACGGCGAGGTCCGCCATCGCGTGGCCCTGGCCAATTTGCAAACTCTAACAGGTACAATGTAGCTCTGATAATGATAAAGCTGATTTGCACCAAAACAGCCCGGCGCGCGGCCATCTTTATCGTGTGGGCAGCTCTGTGTCTGCTTGGGACCGGCTGTAATAAGAGTGATAAGGAAGAAAGCGCTGCCGTCACCGTGCAAGCCGCGACGGCGCAGAAAGCAGACATTTCCCGCGTGGTGAACGCTGAAGCCACGATTTTTCCCAACGCTCAGTCCGCGATCACGCCCAAGATCAATGCTCCGGTAAAAAGGTTTTATGTGGTGCGCGGCCAGAAAGTCCGCCAGGGACAGTTACTGGCGACCCTGGAGAACCGCGACCTCTCCGCCGCCGCCATGGATAATCAGGGCGCTTTTGAGCAGGCACAGGCGGCTTACACCACTAATGTGGGCGCCACGCTGCCGGAAGAGACCCAGAAAGCCGAGCTGGAAGTGCAGACAGCCCAGCAAGCACTGGATGCCCAGCAAAAGCTGTACTCCAGCCGGGAAGACCTTTTCAAGCAGGGCGCCCTTCCGCGCAAGGACCTGGACCAAGCAGCAGTGGCGCTGGTCCAGGCCAAAAGCCAGTACAACATCGCCAAGAAACACCTTGACGGATTGAATGCCATCGGGAAGCAACAGGCATTGCGGTCGGCCAGCGGCCAGTTGACATCGGCAAAAGGAAAACTCATGGGTTCAGAAGCCCAGCTCAGTTATTCGGAAATACGTAGTCCGATTAATGGGGTTATCACGGACCGTCCTCTCTATCCCGGAGAAATGGCTTCCACCTCTGCGCCTTTTCTGACGGTGATGGATATCTCCCAGATTATTGCCAAGGCGCACATTCCGCAGACGGATGCCATGGTGTTGCACAAAGGCGACAAGGCCACCCTGGAGCTTTCCGGACTGGACGACAAAATTCCCGGCACGGTCACGCTGGTCAGCCCGGCGCTTGATCCCAACAGCACCACGGTTGAGATTTGGGTACAGGCGGCAAACCCCGATCAGCAATTGCGTCCCGGAATGACGGCGCAGGTTTCCATTACCGCGCAAACAGTCCATGATGCCCTGGTGGTTCCGGCATCATCATTGTTGAACGCCAGTGGCAGTGACGCGCAGGTCATGGTCATCAATTCGCAAAGCCAAGCCGAGAGTCGCGCGGTCAAGACCGGCATTCAAACCGGGGACCAGGCGCAGATTGTTTCCGGTCTAAAACCAGGCGAGCAGATCATCAGCCAGGGCGCTTACGGTCTTCCCGACAAGACGAAGGTCAAGATCGAGAAGGCAGAGAAGCCGGAGAGCGCATCGAGCGGCGGCAAAGACGACAAGAACAAAGACAAGGACTGAGCCGCATGGCGGACGATCAGAAGACAAACAACGGCTCTCTGCCCGCTGACGCGCAAATCTCAAGCGCGACTGGAGACTCAGGCGTGCCGGCGCAAGCGCAACCCCGCACGAATGGAACCACGCCCAAACGCCGCCAGTGGCTGGTGCAGAACGCGAAGTCGGTGATCTTTGTGATCATCGCGATTGCGCTGGTAGGTGTCTACCAGGCTTTTACGATTCCAGTTGCGGTTTTTCCCTCCACGGACTTTCCCCGCATCGTAATTGGCATTGATAACGGCGTGATGCCCATTGACCAGATGATGGTCACAATCACCCGTCCGGTGGAGCAAGCCGTCAACAGCGTGCAAGGACTGGAGACCGTACGGTCGATCACCAGCCGCGGCTCAGCGGAGGTTGATCTTTTTTTCAACTGGCAAGTGGACATGTTCCAGACGCTCCAGTTGGTAGATGCCGCGCTCTCCAAAGTGGAAACAGAACTTCCACCGGGCACAAAGATACAGAGCCACCGACTGACGTTTGCGTCGTTCCCGATTATCGGATACGGCCTGACTTCAGATACGGTCCCCCAAACCAAGCTCTGGGAGATGGCGACCTATGACATTGCTCCGCGGCTGAACCGAATGAACGGTGTGGCTACGGTGATTGTGCAGGGCGGGGAGGAGCCGGAATTTCAGATCACGCCGAGCCCAGCCAAGCTGCTGCAAACGTCGGTGACGGTCACGGACATTCTGAACGCGGTCAAGGCCACCAATC
>WNFI01090417.1_pt1 | contig 10230 bp, 5 predicted proteins | sample 5400471 | NCBI WGS metagenome assembly WNFI01 (sample SAMN13153348, study PRJNA577476) | soil metagenome | isolation source: 100 cm saprolite on Douglas fir-dominated hillslope | place: USA:California | collected 2013-09-17 | reverse complement strand
CGGTTTTTTCTCGAGCAGGCGGCGAATGTAATTCACGCGCATGGCAATCGCAGCGATGCTTTGTGTGGGGCCATCGTGCAGATCGCGGGCCAACTTTTTGCGTGCGTCTTCCTCAACCTCGACGATACGTTCCTTTTCGTCACGCAGGTTCTGGTACAGCACGGCGTTTTGCAGGGCAACCGTGGCCTGCGTACCAATCGCCGTCAGCAGTTCAATGTGTTCCTCCGAGAATGCGTCCGGCACCGTCGTGCCAAAGACGATCACGCCGTAGTTGTTAAAGCCAGCGCGCAGCGGAATCGCCAGAATAGAGCGAGCATCCTGAAAAGCGACGAAATATTTCAGTTCGGGGTCATCCTGTGCGGAATTCGCAAAAGCAGGTTCAGCTTCGGTCAGCGCCCGTCCAATGACGCCGCTGCGCCCCGGTATACGCGCCTTTTCATCCCGTTGCGTAAGTCGGCGGGACGTGACGACAGCCAATTCATCTTTCTCGAATAGCAGCACCATGCCAAACAGGCGCACCTCCGGCCCCATCTCCCGGAGGCCGAGCACACCCACATCGAGGGCTGCATCAAGCACTTTGTTGTAATCTAAGGTCGCGCCAAGCGTTGTTGCCATCTCATAAACAGCGCTGGCACGTTCATGCGCCATCTGTACACGTTCAGCTTCCAGGTCTTCATCAATGAACCTGCTCCGGCGGGACCCTCCCGAACCGGATTCGATTTGAAGGGTTGCAAGCCCGGAGGCCAAAAACAATAAGACGATACTGATGGGCAGCCCGCCCGCCTCTGCCCCTGTGACGCCAGTGACAGCGGTGATTCCCAGACTGGTCGCACCAATCAGCAAGGCAATTGCGAAGCCGAAGCCGCGTCCAAAGCGCAACGTGGCGATAACCGTTGGCAGCAATCCAGCGCCAAGCATAAGCAGATTCAGACCACCCGACGCCCAATAGACTACTGGGGCAATCAGCGCATCAACAATAATGATAAACGCCTGATATACGCGCGATTTGAGTCCTGCCAGCAGAAGTACAGCCAGCACAATATTGTAAACAACCAGCCCGATCAGGATGGACACCAGCGCCGTCGTTGACCCTTCGCCAGTGCCTGCACCGCGATTCCGATTCGTGATGAACACAATCATCACGCTCAAGACCAGCAGCCAGCGTAATCCTGCGATAATCCAATCAAGGTTGTCGGAAGAGGATGTTTGCTTTGTCAAAATGTAAGCGCCTGCTTCCTGACGAGATCAACAACGTTTAATAACAGGTAACTCAAATAGAATTATTCCGATTCGCACTCAAAGTCGTAGTGTTGAGCAAAGCATATGCCGTCACCCAACATGTAAGCTCATTATGCCTTGACCCGCTAACCAAAGTCAAACGCATTCAGGTCACAAATATATTCTAACTCACCTTGCAAGCCCAATCCCGACAACGTAACCGCTGGCCCAGGCCCACTGAAAGTTGAATCCGCCGATCCGCCCATCGACATCACATATCTCGCCGCACAGATACAGTCCGGGACAGAGCCGCGATTCCATGGTGTCGAGGTGTACTTCGGAAAGCGGCACACCGCCCGCCGTGACTTCGGCGTAGTTGTAGCCTCGATTGCCGGTAATCGGTAGGACTAATTGTGTCAGACGCTGCGCCAACGCTCGACGCTGCTCTCTGCTGAGTTGATCGCCCGGCGTGGTTGGCTCAATACTAGCATCGATACATAGGGCGCGCAGCAAACGCTCCGGCAATCGTTTGCCCAATAGCTTGAGCGGTGTCGATCTGCCGAGATTCTGCAATTCATGATCAATCTGCTCGGTGGTGCTATCCGGCAGCCAGTTGATTGTTAGCCGCGACTCAGGATCATCTAATTTGGCCTCGATGTAATAGCGGCTGATGTCGAGCACGGACGGTCCCGACAACCCAAAGTGCGTACATAATGTTGAATCGGTGAAGGATACCAGCTTCTTGCCCGTCGGAGATCGCAGGTCGAGCGTAGCCGGTATGGTGAGACCACTCAACCCGCAGATGAAGTGATCTTTGGGCAGGGTAAGTGGGACAAGCCCCGGAAATATGCGCCGGGTCACACTGTGGCCCAGGGATCGCGCAATGGCGACTCCATGACCGTCGGAGCCAGTTTTGGGCAGACTTTGACCGCCTGTCGCAAGGACAACCTTGTTCGCCTCAAGTTGACCCCACGGCCCCGCGACGACAAACTTATCGTCCTGCTTTTCGACGGTCTCGACACGATAGGGGTGTCTAATCGTGACCTGCGCTTCGTGTGCAGCGCTTAAAAGGGCATTAAGCACAGTGCGGGCGCTATCCGTTACTGGAAAAAGTTTGCCCGTCTCCTCGTGCTTGAGCACGACTCCGAGTTCACGAAAAAACGCGATTGTCTCCGGCACATCAAATCGCCGCAGTACCTTCCTGATCGCGTTGCGGGACGACCCAGCGTAAGCCATCTCATCAACTTCATCATGCGTCACGTTGCAGCGCCCGCCGCCGGAAACGAGAATTTTCGCGCCGAGCTTCTTTGCGGTATCGAGCACGGTGACAGATCGGTTGGTGAAGCTGCGCCCTGCCCAAATGGCCGCCATCAAACCTGCCGCTCCTGCACCGATAATTACAATGTCCGCTTGTTCAGCCATAAAATTACCAAATTCCCTTGAGGTCTATGATCCTTGTATCTCGACTTGATAAGAAAAACCCCCTAACCCTTGCCCTTCCCCCCGTAAAGAGGGGAAGGGAAAAGCCAATCGGAAGCCCCTCCCTCTTTACGGGGGAGGGGTTGGGGTGGGGCTGAAAACTCGTCAAGTCGCAACACAAGCTCCGAGTCAACCTTGTGATAATGCCACAATACTCTGCTTATTGACAAAACTAGATACCGGGTATATAAATTTATTGTAAACTAGATACCGGGTATATAAATTTACAATGACGGTCAAACACGCCCTTCTTGCGCTGCTCTATCAGCGACCCATGCACGGCTACGAGTTGGGGAAGCAAATCGCGCTTACCGTGAGCGCGGAGTGGGATGTCAATCCAGGCCAGATTGTCAGCACACTGAACCGCCTGAAGGAAGCGAATCTTGTCGAATACGATGTCGTGGAGACGGACGACGCGCCTGGACGGAAGGTTTACAAACTTACTGAAGCAGGCGTTGAAGAACTGCGACAGTGGTATCTGACGCCAGAGGTGCGCGATTACCGTCTCGGCGACGAATTCTACGTCAAGTTTGTGCTCAGCCTGATCGGTGGGCCAATTTCGGCGGAACAGGTGCTGACGACGCAGCGCCGGGAACTTTACCAGCAGCTACACCAGGTCACGGAGTTGCGCCGCCTGACCAATCCACGCACCGAGCTGCCGTGGATGCTGCTGCTGGAAAGCGCGATCATGCACCTTGAAGCAGACCTGCGCTGGATCGAGATGTGTGAGGCGCGTTTACCGGACCTGAAACAGTATGAGCCTCCGAAGCCCGAACCGAAAGTTCGAGGGCGTCCGAGGCGAAAGCTTGTGAGAGATTCGCAGGGTGAGAATTAAGCTATGCAGGAAATGAGGCTACCTACTATGTCACTCCTTCGTACCGAAGCATTAACCAAAGTTTATGGCGATGAGGGTCATCCCGTTCGTGCTGTGGATGATATAAATCTGTCCGTTGAGAACGGTGAATTTTTGGCAATTATGGGTCCGAGCGGATCGGGTAAAAGTACACTGTTGTACTTGCTCGGCGGTTTGGAGCGGCCCACGTCTGGCAAAGTCTGGCTGCGTGACCGCGACCTGGGCGCAATGAACGACGATGCGTTGTCCCAACTGCGCCGGACAGAACTCGGTTTTGTCTTCCAGTTCTTCAACCTGATCCCGGTGCTGCGGGCGCGAGATAACGTCGCGATGCCGCTTATCCTGGATGGAGTCAAGCACGATGAGGCATTGAAGCGTGCCGACGAAGCTCTGGCAAAAGTTGGACTGTCAGACCGCGTTGAGCATCGGCCCGCTGAACTTTCGGGCGGCGAACAGCAGCGTGTTGCCATTGCACGGGCGATGGTCGCCAACCCGGCACTCATCATGGGTGACGAGCCAACCGGCAATCTCGACTCCAAATCCAGCGATGAAACGGTGCAGTTGCTGCGGAAGGCCGCCGTTGCATGGGGACAGACGATCATCATTGTGACCCACGACCCGCGTGTTGCTGCTTACGCGGACCGCATCGTGTTCCTCAAAGACGGCAAGGTGGTCGATGAAAGCCGGATGAAGGGCGACCAGAATCCTGAACAGATCCGGGAACAACTTGGGAAGATTGCTGTCCGTCAGTAAGACGGGGGGAACGATGTTAAACCTATCAACGTTACGTGAAATGACCGTCATGGCGCTGCAATATTTACGTGATCGCAAATTGCGCACCGCGCTGACGATCTTATCTATAGTCTTTGGCGTGATGCTCATTTTCTCGATGAATTTGATCCTGCCGAGTGCGATCAATTCCTTTAAACATATGGTCACTACCACGTCCGGCACAGCCGATCTGAGCGTTTCCAGCGCCAACAGCGAATCGTTTGATCCGGCTCAGGCGCTCAAAACTGTGGCTGGCGTCAAGGGTGTCCAGGCCGTAACAGGCGTGCTACAGCGGCAGATCAGCGTACAGTCAATCGGTTCGATTGGAAGCGTGGGCAATGAACCGCAGCTTGATGTCGTGGGCATTGATCCGACGACGGTGCAGGCTGTGCGCAATATGGTCATCAGCAAGGGCCGTATGCTGACGCCTGATGACAAAGGCAAGGTGCTGCTGGCAGCTACCATTGCTGACCTCTCGCCCGACCTGCAAGTAGGCATGAGTTTCCCCCTAATCACGGCGGGCGGCCTCAAAAACTTTACCCTTGTCGGATTAGTCGCTAACACCTCACCTGGATCTTCCTTGCAGATAATTATGAATCTGCCCGATGCGCAGGCGGCGACCAACCAGCCGGGCCTGATCAACACAATAGAGGTATCGCTCAGCGGAGGCACAGACAAGGATACGGTTGCCGCCGATATTCAAAAGGCGCTCGGCACTAATTTCCGGGTCAACTCCACGACCAGCGCCCTTGATGCGGCAACTTCGACGCTCGGTGCGGCTTACGCGATCTTCAATCTGCTGGGTTATTTCGCCCTGTTCATCGGCGGCTTCCTGATCTTCAACACGTTCCGCACTGTTGTAATTGAACGGCGGCACGACCTGGGGATGCTGCGAGCTATTGGGGCAAAACAGGGTCAGCTAACTCAACTGATCATCGTGGAAGGGTTGATCCAGGGCATTATAGGGACGACAATCGGCCTGGTCCTGGGGTTGGGGCTGGCACTCCTGGCGTCGTATTGGGTAAGTTCATTCGCGAAAACGTATGAGGGAACCCTTCACTTTCAAATAGATTTCAACGCTCAGGCTGTCATTCTGGCCGTTGCATTGGGCTTGCTGACAACGCTGGCAGCCGTGTATTTCCCGGCCCGCTCGGTGTCGAAACTTACGCCGATTGAGGCACTGCGTCCGACGACACTGGTCGAGACCAAACGTGCGGCACGCTGGAGCCTGATCGCGGGGATTGTGGTGCTTGTGCTGGCAATAGTTCTACTGGTCGCGAACCAGCAGACAAGTGTAGGCGGCTCGATCTTGTTCCTTGTGGGTATCTTGCTGCTTGCTCCATCCCTGGTGATGCCGGTGGCGCGGCTCTTTAGCCCGATCCTGTCGCTGTGGTTTGCACGGGAAGGTGACCTGGCCCGCAGCAATTTGGTCCGGCAGCCGGGCCGCGCGGCAATAACTGCCAGCACGTTGATGATCGGCCTGGCGATATTCGTAGCGATGGCGGCGATTGTGAGTAGCTTCAACACGTACTTGCTCGATCTTGTCAATCGCAATTTCACCAGCGATATCCTGATCTTGCCGCCCAATATCGGCGTCTATGGCGGGATGATTGGCGCTGACGAAAGCCTGCTTAACCAGATCAAGGCACTGCCCGAAGTCCAAGTGGCTTCTGGTCTACGCTATGCAAATGGCGAAGCAAATGGTCAGGCAATTCAGGTACTTGGCATCGATCCTGAGAATTATGCGAAAGTCGCACCGTTGGCGCTGGTGCAGGGAACGGACACATCAGCCTATCCAGCTCTGGAGTCCGGGCGCACGACTATCATGAATACGACATTGGCGGCAACGCTTAAGACGAAAATCGGTGATACGATTACCCTGCAAACATCTAACGGACCGCAGCCTTATAAGGTTGTCGGGCTTTCAAACGACATCCTCAGCATCAAGATCGCTACTGTCTTTATCTCACAAGCGAATCTTAAAACAGATTTCAATAAGGCCGAAGACGTGATGCTGATGATCAACCTGAAACCCGGCGCGGACAAGAAGGCTGCCCTGCGCGATGTCAACACTATCCTGAATAACTATCCGCAGTTCACGGCCAAGTTGACCAATGAATATCGTGCCTTCCTCGTCAACATAACTCTGAGTGCACTCAACGTATTCTATGTCCTTGCGTTGATTATCATCTTCCCGGCGGCGTTAGGGCTGCTCAATACATTGACCATCAATGTCCTTGAGCGCACCCGCGAGATCGGGGTAATCCGCGCGGTGGGTGGCAGCCGCAGGCAGGTGCGCCGCGTCGTCATCGCGGAGGCGCTGCTGCTGGGACTGTTCGGGGTAACGTTAGGCATTCTGGCCGGGATCGCGCTCAGCTATGGCTTTACAGTCGCCATCAGTTCCATTGGCTGGGCGCTGCCATACAGCTTCCCCGTCGTGGGGATCGTTACAGCGTTGGTGCTCGGCGTACTTCTGGCACTCGCAGCAAGCATTCTGCCCGCCCGCAGCGCGGCAAAGCTCAACATCATCCGGGCGTTGCAGTACGAGTGATGTCCCCCAACCCAACCCCTCCCCCGTAAAGAGGGAGGGGCTTCCAGACGGTCTTATTCCCTTCCCTCTTTACGGGGGGAGCCTTGGGGTCGCGAGACGGCTAGGGTTAGGGGGATTATGGCCTCATCATACTATCTTCAATGTTGGCTCTATATCTTGTGGTGGAATAAGTAACTGATGCAATGGAGAGAATCCCATGCGATTCCTACGACGTTTGACGGTTTTGTTGCTTATGACTTGCTTTGCGGTGGCAGTGCCATTCGCGAATACCCGTGCTCAGGATAATACGGTAACGATTACGCTGGCGATCTCCAATCTCAGTGACAGTGTTTTCAGCGACAAGCTCATCGGCGATTTTGAGAGCGCACACCCCGGAATCAAGGTCAGCATCGTAAAAGCCAACACGACCATTCCGCCCGCAGCATCTGGCCTCGACAGGCACTTTCAGGCGGTGCAGCAGTATGCCAGCAGCGCCGACGTGTTGTATGTGACCAATGCTAATATAACGGGCAGCGACACGACCAGCCTTTCGGTTGAGGCCACTCGCGCCGGGTATTTTCTTAATTTGAAGCCCCTCGTGGACGATGACAAAACGTTGAACCCCAGCGATTTCTTCCCTCCGATCTGGCAATCGTATCAATGGGATGGCGGCGTTTGGGCCATGCCCTTTGCGGCTGATCCATATGTCCTGACCTATGATCCCGCCGCTTTTGACGCCGCCGGACTGCCATATCCCAACGATAAATGGACGCTCGACGATTTGAGCAATGCCATTCGGAAGCTTGCGGTGAAAGATTCTAGCGGGAAAGTCACCACGGCTGCCTTTGATATTTTCGGCTCGGCGCTGCCCTACCTGTTCCGGGCAATGCTTACCAACAGTTTGCTCGATACCAGCAGCATCGGGTCCGCCAAGCAAGGCGTGAGTCTCTTGCCCGGCGGCAAGGCTCCGCTCAACGTGCAAGGCTTCGCCGTGAGCGGTGGCACACAACACCCGCAAGAGTCGTATGCGCTCGCGGCGTGGCTCACCACACGTGGTGATGTTGCCAATAATGCCCTGGCTACGCTGCCCGCCCGCCAGAGTTTGCTGGGCGTTCAGGGCGACAAACCTGCCGCGTTCACGTTGAACATCTCACCTGAACTGCAAGCAGTAATCAAGACGGCCATCGCCAACGCCATTCCGCTGGCGGAGATGCGATACACTGATTATCTGCTCAGCGCCTACAACAACATCAAGACGAGCAATGGAGATATCCAGATCGCGCTGCGTTCCGCCGAGGATCAGGCGCTTAAGAACCAGCAAGCCGCCGTTGACCGCAAAAACAATCTGACCGTGGTAGTCGCCACGCCGATTCCATCCGGAAACCAGACAGCGGGCAAAATCACGTTGAAGGTTGGCGTGGTCGGCTTCGGCCTTCCCAACCAGGATATCTGGAATCAGTTCATTGCCGATTTCACAGCCAGCGATCCGCAGATCGAGAAGGTGGCGCTCGAACAGTATCTCGATGCGACTTCGCTTAACCAGCTTGGTCCCGCGCTGCAAAAATACGACTGCGTGTATACGTCGGGCGCGGGCGTCAGTGCGGCACAAATTCCGCACCTGTTCAATCTCGATCCGTTTCTAAGTGCTGATCCAACCTTCGACAAGTCGGATATGCTGAATGGCACACTGGCCCAGGTCACGCTCGACAACAAAATCTGGATGCTGCCGTCGGACATTGCGCCCAACATCCTCAAATACGAAAGTGACCGCTTCCAGAAAGACGGTGTGCCCGAACCCGGACCAAACTGGACAATCGAGCAGTTTGTCGATGCGCTGAAAACGTTTAAGAATGATGGTGGGGATCAACTCGGCTTCGCGCCACTCAACACGTTTGGGGCCTATCTGTTCCAACTTATCGCGGCTTTCGGCGGCAATCCCATCGACTATCGCACGTCGCCGCCGACGATTAACTTTACCGATCCGGCCACGGTGGATGCCGTACAGCAGGTGATTAATCTGGCGAAGGACGGCGAGTTCAAATATCGCCCGCTGTTCAGCACGCGCCTGGATATGTCATTTGGAGCCGCGACCTCCACTTTCCGGCAAGATACGCTTACCGCCTTCGTCCTGCCAATTCCTACTACGCCGGATACCGACCAGACGAAGGTAACACTATTTCCGAGAGGCACGAAATACAACGCGGTAACCTATAATCTAGGCGGTTTTTATATCAGTGCGACGGCTCAGAACCCGGAGGCGTGCTATCGCTTTATCAGCAAAGCGGCGCATATGCCCGTCCTGTTCACGGCGATGCCGGCCCGCCGTTCACTGCTGAACGATCCAACGCTGGCCTCCACACAGAAGCCTGAGACACTCGCGCTGTACAAGCAGATCGCGGCGCTGTTGGACGATCCCAATACGCTGATTTTCCCCGGCGTTTCAATCGTGTCGGACCGCCTGAATATCCAGTTGGAGTTGGAGTTCTTTGAAGCGTTTGACAAAGTGATGCTGACAAAAGCGGACCTTAATCAGGCGCTGGCAGACGCCGAAGGCAGCGCGAAAGCCTTTCAGGGGTGCGCGGCTGCCCTGCCCGCGTTGGGCGTGAACGCCGATGAGCAGCGCAAATATCTGAATGGCTTTGTTGACTGCGCGGTAAAATCTGACCCGGCGATGGGTCCGCTCTATGCGGGCCTCAAGGTCAATTGAGTGAGGGTAGGCTATGAAAGTAAATGTAACCCTGCTGGTCGGTCAAATCGCTTTCCTGTTCATATTATTCGCGGGCTTGCTGTTTGTGGCGGCTGGTACGCTTAGCTGGTTAGCCGGATGGGTGTTCCTGATCCTGTTTTTTGGGTTCGTCATCGGTCTAACATGGTGGCTGTACCGGAACAACCCGGCGCTGCTGACTGAGCGAATGACCGGGAGCTATCGGGCGGACCAAAAGGCTCGCGACGTGGTGCTGATTGCTGTGATTGGCATCCTGTTTTTCGCGTGGCTAGTTCTGATGCCACTGGATGCCGTGCGTTTTCAGTGGTCGCATATGCCGGGCTGGCTGCAGGTAGTCGGTGCGATCATCCTGATCGGTTCGTTCTATGGCTTCTTCGCCACGTTCAAGGAAAACTCGTATTTATCGCCTGCAATCGGTGTGCAGGAAGAGCGCGGTCAAAAGGTCATCTCTACCGGGCCGTACCACTACGTGCGCCATCCCATGTATGCGGCCTTTCTTCTCCTTGTGTTAGGTACGCCGCTCCTGCTAGGGTCCTGGTATGGCTTACTCTTTGGGCTGGTCCTTGTCCTCGGTGTGGCAAGACGGGCGGTGTTGGAAGAAGCTACTTTGCGAGCCGAACTACAGGGTTACGATGCTTACATGCGGCAGGTCAA
>WNFI01020019.1_pt1 | contig 10230 bp, 12 predicted proteins | sample 5400471 | NCBI WGS metagenome assembly WNFI01 (sample SAMN13153348, study PRJNA577476) | soil metagenome | isolation source: 100 cm saprolite on Douglas fir-dominated hillslope | place: USA:California | collected 2013-09-17 | reverse complement strand
GACCGGTCCTTGTTCAGCACGCCATAGGTTTCGTAGACGAGCTCGTACGAGGCGAGGGTCTTTCCCGCCTTGAGGATGAGGGGCTCGAGGAAACCGGCGCGCTGCGGCACCGCGGCTCCCACCGAGCGAGGATCCATTTCGCTCATGAAAAAACCCGAACGGCTGATGCGCGTGTCGGGTTCTGTGGGCCGCCACTCGCTTTAGCCGTATTTATTAAGCGCCCGCAAGCTGAGCTCAAATCGGCGCGTCAGGGGGATTCTAGCCCTTTCCTGCATTGGTGGGTAGGGCCAAGCCAGCGCGCCCGCAGGATATGATGCGCACGATTCCTTCACGGCTCCCCGAAATGCGCTCGCTATTCGCCCTCCTCCTCATCGCCGCCAGCCTCGCCTGCGGCGCCGCCGAACCCCGCCGCTACGCCGTCCTCTCACTCATCGGCGACCGCCTCTTCCTGTCGCAGCACATCCCGGCCGCGGGCGAGCGCGCCGAGGACAACCTGCGCCAGGACGTGCATCTCGAGGACGCGACGCTCGAGAAGACCTCGCTCGCCGCGGTCGACGAGGCGCTCAAGCGCGCGAATCCGCAGAGTAAGCCCGTGCTCCTCTTCGCGCAGGACGGCCGCATCTACACCGCGCAGGACCGCGTGCTCGACGAAGGCGGCAACTCGCTGCACATGCTCGATTACGTGCGCGGATTGCTGATGGGCCAGGACGTCACGCACCTGATCCTGGTCACCAAGCTGCGCCAGCCGGCGCGCATCCAGCTCGCGCGCTCGGTGGTCGGCAGCGGAACGCTCGAGGGCCTGGGCTACTACATCGAGCCGACGCCGCCGCCCGACGCCAAGGGCCAGCCGACCGGCGTGGGCTTCATCGCGCCGTTCGCCTACTTCAAGGTGACGCTCGTCGACCTCGCCACCAGCACGATCGTGAAGGAGGAACGCGTGACGGCCTCGAACGCTCCGGCCGACGCGCAATTCAGCACCGGCTCGAATCCCTGGGCGTCGCTTCCGGCGGAACGCAAGGTGCAGTTGCTCCAGGGAATGATCCGCGCGGAGATGGCGCGCATCATTCCGCGGATCGTGCGGCAATAGGCCCATGCGTTTCTTCCTCGCGGTTCTCCGCGAGCCTCGCGATCGGCGCTGCTGAGACCCGGCGCTACGCCGCGCTCTCGCTCATCGGCGACCGGCTCCTCATCTCGCAATACGTCCCCGCGACCGGCAGCAGGACCGACTCCAACGTGCGTGAGTGGATCCAGCTCGAGGACCCGACGCTCGAGAAGACGTCGCTCCTCGCGATCCACCAGGCATTGAAGAAGCTCGATCCCGACGGCAAGCCCGTGCTCCTGTTCGCTCAGGACGGGCGCATCTACTCGGGCCAGGAGAAGGTGTTGGACGAGGGCGGCAGCTCGTTGAACATGCTCGACTACGTCCGCGGGCTCTTGAAGGGCCAGGACGTGACGCACCTCATCCTCGTGACCAAGCTGCGGCACGAAGCCCAGATCCAGCTCGCGCGCTCGACCGTGGGCAGCGGAATGCTCGAGGGGCTCGGCTTCTATGTCGATCCGTACATGCGCGTCATCAATCCCAGGACGCTCGAAACGGGCCGCGGCTTCGTCGGGCCGTTCGCCTATTTCAAGGTGACGCTGGTCGACCTGGCTGCGGGCGCGGTGGTGAAGGAGGAGCGCGTGGTGGGCTCGACCTCCGCCGGCGTCGCCGAATTCAGGGACGGGTCCGATCCCTGGGCCGGCCTTTCGTCCGAGATGAAGGTGAAGCTCCTGCAAGGGCTCATCCGCGGCGAGATGGCGCGGGTGATCCCGCTAGTGGCGAAGCCGTAGTCAACCGTTCAGCTTTTCGATCAGCGCCTGGACTTTCTCCGGCTCGTCGGCCCGGAGAAGGCGCGCCACGACCGGCGCGATGTCCGGGAGGCTCGTGACCAGCACGCGCTGCTTCACGGTGAGCAGGTGGGCCGGGTGCATGGAGAAGTGCCGCAGGCCGAAGCCCAGCAGCAGGCGCGTAAGCTCGACGTCGCCCGCCATCTCCCCGCACACCGCAACCGGCTTCTCGTGCTGCTGCGCCGTGCGGATCACGCCGGCGATCAGGTTCAAGACCGCGGGGTGCAACGGATCGTAGAGGTGCGCCACGCGGTCGTCGGCGCGGTCGATGGCGAGCGTGTACTGGATCAGGTCGTTGGTGCCGATCGAGAGGAAGTCGAGCTTGCGGATGAACATCGGCAGCGCGATCGCCGCCGCGGGCACCTCGATCATCCCGCCCACCGGCACGTACTCGTCGAACTTGACCCCCTCGTCGCGCAGCTGCTCCTTCGCCTGCGCCACCGCGGCGATCGCCTGGGTGATCTCATTCCACGTGGTGAGCATCGGGATGAGGATCAGCGCCTTGCCGTGGCGCGATGCGCGCAGGATCGCGCGCAGCTGCGTGTTGAACACCTGCGGCTCGGCGAGGCAGTAGCGGATCGCGCGCAGCCCCAGCGCCGGGTTCACGGGCGCGTGGCCCTCGGGCCCCTCGAAGGTCTTGTCGGCGCCGATGTCGAGGGTGCGGATGGTGACCGGTAGCCCCTTCATGCCCTCGAGCACGTCGCGGTAGGCCTCGTATTGCTCGTCCTCATCGGGAAGGTCGCGGCGGTTCATGAACAGGAACTCGCTGCGGAAGAGTCCGATGCCCGTGGCACCGCTCGCCTTCACCGTCTCGATGTCGGAGGGCAGCTCGATGTTGGCGTAGAGCTGCACCACGGTGCCGTCGAGCGTCGTCGCGGGGGCGCTGCGCAGGCGCTTCAACTTGTCGCGTTCGAGCCGCGCCTCGTTCTGCTTGAGGCGGTACTCGGCGAGCACGTGGCGGTCGGGGTTGACGATCACCACGCCCTGGGTGCCGTCGACGATGATCAGCTCGTCCTCGTGGATCAGGGAACGCGCGTGGTGCAACGCCACGATCGCCGGGATGTTCATCGAGCGCGCGACGATGGCGGTGTGCGACGTGGCGCCGCCCAGGTCGGTGACGAATGCGGCGAACGGATGCTCGCGGAAGAGGATCACGTCGGCGGGCGAAAGCTCGCGCGCGACGAGGATGGTCGCCTCCTCGCGCACCGGCTTCACGATCATGCGCCGCTGCGTGCCGGCCAGTGCCCCGAGGATGCGCTCGGCCACCTGGCGCACGTCGTCCTCGCGCTCGCGCAGGTACGGGTCCTCGATGTCGGCGAACTGCGCGAGGAGCTCGTCCAATTGGTTGAGCTCGTCGCGCACCTCCTTCACCGCGCGGTCGTAGCGGCGCTGCTCGCGCAGCACGTCGGCGGCCGGGATCTCGTAGTGCTGGACCTCGGCGCCCATGCCGGCGAAAAGGTGGGCGTGCCCGATGGCGATGCCCGCCGATACGCCGATGCCGTGCACGGTGAAGGAGACCGTGGAGGCGGCTGCCCGCGAGCCTTCGGGCGCCACGCTATTCGCCCTCGCCGAACTTGTCGGCGAAGAGCGCCGCGATGGCGGCGATCGCCTCGCTCTCGTCCGGCCCGTCGGTCTCGAGCTCGATCTGCGAGCCGATGCCCGCGGCGAGCATCATCACGCCCATGATGCTCTTCGCGTTCACCCGCCGGCCGTCGCGGGAGATCCACACGCCGCTCTGGAATTTCGAGGCGGCCTGGGTGAGCTTGGCCGAAGCGCGCGCGTGCAGCCCGAGCTTGTTGGAGATCTTGATCGATCGCTTGAGCATCGGGCCTACCGGTGGTCCATGCGGAGCACGCCCTCGGCCGCGCCCGAAAGGGCCTTTTCCACCACCGAGGCGAGCGGCTCGTCGCGGTAGGTTAGCGCGCGGATCAGCATCGGCAGGTTGACGCCCGCGACGCCCTCCACTTTCCCGGGCTTGAGCAGGCGCGCGGCGATGTTGGACGGGGTGGCGCCGTATACGTCGGTCATCACCAGCACGCCCTGTCCCTGGTCGAGGAAGCGAATCAAGTCCTCGGCCACCGGCAGGAGGTCGTCGGGGTCGTCGTGCACCGTGACGCCGAGCTGGCGCAGGAAGAGCGGCCGCTTGCCGAGCACGTGGCTCGCCGAATGGATGAGCGACTCGCCAAAGGCGCCGTGGGATACGATCAGGATGCCGATCATGGCGCAATCTTATAATGACGGCATGGATCGCAATACGCCGCGCCCGACGGACATCACGCTGCACCAGAAATCGGGCGTCCTCGACGTCGCCTTCGACAACGGCAACCGCTTCTCGCTGCCGGTCGAATACCTGCGCGTCCACTCGCCTTCGGCCGAGGTGCGCGGCCACGGCCCGGGCCAGGAAGTGCTGCAGACGGGCAAGCGCCAGGTCGGCGTGGCGGCGATCGAGCCCGTCGGCGTCTATGCTGTGAAGCTCGTCTTCACCGACGGGCACGATACCGGCATCTATTCGTGGGACTACCTCTACGAGCTCGGAATGAAGCAGGAAGCGAACTGGAAGACCTACCTCGCTCGGCTGGAGCAATCGGGGAAGAGCCGCGACGCATGAGCGACAAGACCACCCATTTCGGCTTCACCGAGGTGCCCGAGGAGCGCAAGGCGCGCCTCGTGGGCGACGTGTTCAGCTCGGTGGCGCCCAAGTACGACCTGATGAACGACCTCATGTCGCTCGGGATGCACCGGCTGTGGAAGCGCTTCGCGGTGGAGATGAGCGGCGTGCGGGCGGGCTCGCGCGTGCTCGACGTGGCGAGCGGCAGCGGCGACCTCGCGCTCGCGCTGGCGAAGCGCGCCGGGCCGCGGGGCGTCGTCTGGATGACGGACATCAACGCGGCGATGCTCGCCGTGGGGCGAGACAAGCTGCTCGACGCGGGGCTTTCCGCCCCGCCGGCGCTCTGCGACGCCGAAAAGCTGCCCTTCCCGGCCGACACTTTCGACTGTGTCTCGGTCGCCTTCGGGCTGCGCAACATGACGCACAAGGAGCTTGCGCTCGCGGAGATGGCGCGGGTCGTCCGTCCCGGCGGGCGCCTCATCGTGCTCGAGTTCTCGCGCCCGTGGAAGCCGCTCGCCAAGGCCTATGACGCTTACTCGTTCTCGGTGCTGCCCGCGCTCGGCAAGCGCGTGGCGGGCGACGAGGCGGCCTATCGCTACCTGGCCGAATCGATCCGCATGCACCCCGACCAGGAGACGCTCAAGGCGATGATGGAGGCCGCCGGGCTCGCGAAGGTCGACTACTTCAACCTCGCCGCGGGCGTGGTCGCGCTCCACCGGGGCTACAAGCTGTGAGCTCGATCCTGCCGCATCCGGCGACGGGCGCCCTTAACCACGTGTTGAAGAGCGCGCCGCTCGCCCTCGAGCGGCTGCGCAAGCACGCGGGGCGCACGGCGGCCTTCCACGTCGGCCCGCTGACGCTCGCCTTCACCGTGCAGACCACGGGCGAGGTGGCGGCTGCGGTCCCGGGTGCGGCGCGCGACCTCGACGTGCGCATCTCGCCCTTCCTCCTGCCGCGGCTGGCGCTGCGCGAAGAGGCGGCATGGCGCGAGGTCGAGATGCAGGGCGACATGGAGCTCGCGCAGGAGATCTCGTACCTCGCGCGCAACCTCGACTGGGACGTTGAGGAGGATCTCTCGAAGGTGGTCGGCGACATCGCCGCGCGCCGGATGGTGGGTGCGGCGCGCGGGGCGGTCGACTGGGGTCGCGAAGCGTCGCTCAGGCTCGCCCAGGGGGCCGCCGAGTACTGGACCGAGGAGGCGCCGGTGATCGCCTCGCGGGTCAAGGTCGAGTCCTTCGTGCGCGAGGTCGCGGAGCTCCGCGACGCGGTCGAGCGGCTGGAAAAGCGCATCGAGCGCCTGGGGTAGGCGGCGCGCGGTCTGTTTCAAACGTCTTTTTTTCCAGGCGCCAGCCGGCGCAAATCGGCCTTTCCCGGGATTAGACTTACGCTCGAGCCGCTCGACGAGGCGGACGATCCAGGGAGATTCCGATGTACGCATGCCCGTGGTGCGAGCGCAAGACGTTCTCGTTCTGGCAGAAGCAGTCGCTGGGGCCGCACAAGACCCTGCGCTGCACCGGGTGCAAGCGCCAGGTCGGCGTGCCGTGGACGCGTGCGAACCTCGCGGCGTTGCCGGTCGTCCTCTGTGCCGTCGCGGGCCTCTATTTCGTCGGCGACGCTTCCGGATCGAAGATCATCGCGCTCGCGGGTGCCTTCTGCGGCGTGGTGGTCGGCATGATGGTGATGATGCCGATCTATCATCGCTACGTGCCGCTGGTGAGGCCTGAAAACCGCTAGGTCTTCCGCCCCGCGCAGGCACGGGCGGAATCATTTTACTTGCCGCGCGTCGTGCGCTCGTACTCCGCCGCGACCTGCTCGGAAGTCGGGTTCGAGCGCCCCATCCCGTTGATCAGCACCGCCGGGATCTCGCCCTCCATGATGGCGCCCGTGCGCTTGAGCCTCGCGCGGAACTCCTCGCTGTTGTCGGTGAAGCGCAACCCGTAGTGACCGGTCAGCTCGTTGGGAATCTCGAGCTTCGTCAGCCGCTCGCTCAGGTCCCGGGCACGCTGCCCGGCCTCGCGCGGGCAATTGGGCGGCGCGAAGATCATCACGGTGTCGGGCTTGGCGTTGTCGGGCATCTGGACGTCGATGAAGCCATTGACACTCTTCTCGGCCTTCTCGTATTCGCCCTTGGCGCAGCCGGCGAGCATGGCCACGGCGATCGCGGCGGCAGCGGCGATCCCGAGACGCAGAAGCGCATTCGAAAACTTTCCCATGACGCCTCCCCGATGGCGGCGGCCGATCGTTGCGGCCGTGAGAGGCACTCTACGCCGTCAACCGCAGACGCCCACCCACCCACAAGCGCTGCAGAAGTCGCATCCATCCTTGCGAATCACGGTGAAGTTGCCGCACTCGCCGCAGCGCGAGCCCTTCATCACCGCCGGCTCGGCTTCGCCGCGCGGCGCTTCCAGGATCCCCATCTCGCGCGTCGGAAAGCCGCGCTCGTCGAGCACGCCGAGCATCGCGTAGCGGTGGATCACGAGGCGCGCAAGGTAGGCGACCGTCGAGGGCCAGTTCTGCTGGCGCCGCCCGCCGGGAACGAACGCCATGAAATCGCCGAGCGGCTCAGAGTAGTCGAGGAGCTTCCTCAGCTTCATCCCGATCCACGCGGGATCGACCACGCGCATGTCGAGCGAGAGGATGCGCGTGAGGCCGTCGAGGGCGCGCGGATAGTGCCCCGAGAGCCAGATCGAGTAAGGGCGCGTCGTGCCGTCCGGAAGCTGGATCTCCTTCAGCCCGAGCACGAACTCGTCGCCCGAAGCCGGGTTGGCGATGTCGACCGTCCATGACAGCGTGCCGTCGGTGCCGGTGCGCGGCTCGTCGACGCTGAACATGTGGTCGAGCACCGGCGTGCGCGAATGCGAGTCGAGGGCCTTCAGCTGCTGGCAGCGCCAACGCACCACCTGGGCCATCGCCGAGACGACGCCGGGGACCCGGCGCATCTCGCCGTGCGGCGGGAAGCGCATGTCGAAGCTGTCGTCGCCTACGGTGCTCGCGAGCGTGTCGAGCTTCATGCGCAGCCATTCGCGATCGTCGGCGCGCATGTCCATCGAGAGGGTTTTCGCCACCGCTCCCAGCCCGCGCGGCTGCTCGGCACCGTTCACCCAGACCTCGAAGGGGAAGGCGCGGCCGGCCTCGTCGACCTGGCCGACGAAGAGCGCGAAACGGCCGAAGGGCGACTCGATCATGTAGGTCCAGGCGAGGTTGCCTTCCGGCATCTCCGGGCGGCCGGGCCAGCGCAGGCTCGTGAGCACCGGCTGGGGCAGGGCCTTGATCGCGAGGCGGCGGTTGGCGCCGTCGAGCGCGGGCTCGAGGGCCTCGCGCGCCGGAGCGTCGGGCGTCAGCACGGCGCCCAGCACCGTGTTCGGCCGGTAGGTCGCGAGCCCCTTGAGGCCCGCCTTCCACGCATTGAGGTACAGCCCCTCGAAGTCCTTGTACGGATAGTCCTCGGGAACGTTGACGGTTTTCGAGATGCTGGTATCGATGAAGGGTGCCACCGCCGCCACCATCGCCTGGTGCGCGTCGGCCGAGATCTCGAGCGCGGTCACGAAATACTCCGGCAGCTTCGACTCGGCGCCGAGGAGGTGGCGGTACAGGCGCCAGGCGTGGTCCTCGACGCGGAACTCCTTGTGCGTGCCGTCGGCCATGCGCTTCTTGCGCGTGTAGGTCCACGAGAACGGCGGCTCGATGCCGTTCGACGCGTTGTCGGCGAAGGCGAGGCTGGTGGGGCCCGTGGGAGCGATCGAAAGGAGGTGCGAGTTGCGGATGCCGTGCTTGCGGATGGCCTCCTTGAGGTTTGCGGGCAGGCGCGAGGCGAAGTTGCCGCCGGAGAGATACAGGTCCGCGTTGAACATCGGAAACGCGCCTCGCTCCTTGGCGAGCTCCACCGAGGCCAGGTACGCACGATCGCGCATGAACTCGGCGACCTTCGCCGCCATGGCGAAGCCTTGCCCGGTGTCGTAGCGCAGCTGCAACATCGCGAGCGCGTCGCCGAGACCGGTGAATCCGAGTCCGATGCGTCGCTTCGCCGTTGCCTCGGCGCGTTGCGCCTCCAGTGGCCAGGGCGTGACGTCGAGCACGTCGTCCAGCATCCGCGTCGAGACGTCCACCACCGATCCGAAAGCCGCGAAATCGAACTTGGCGCCCGCTTCGAATGGATTCTTCACGAAGCGCGTAAGGTCGATCGAACCCAGGCAGCAGCAACCGTACGCGGGCAAGGGCTGTTCGCTACACGGATTGGTACTCTCGATCGTCTCGCAATAACGAAGGTTATTGTCGCGATTCATGCGGTCGATGAAGATCACGCCCGGCTCGGCGTGGTCGTAGGTCGAGCGCATTACCTGGTCCCAGAGGTCGCGGACGCGAACCTTGCGATAGACCCACTGCCCGTCGCCGCGCTGATAGGCGCCCGAGCGCTTGAGCTCTTCGGCGGGCTCGGCCTTGTGCACGAGCTCGACCTCGCCGTCGGCCTCGACCGCGCGCATGAACGCGTCGGTCACGCCGACGGAAATGTTGAAGTTGGTGAGCTCGCCCTCGTCTTTGGCGTGGATGAAGCGCTCGATGTCGGGATGGTCGCAGCGCAGCACTCCCATCTGCGCACCGCGGCGCGCCCCGGCCGACTCCACCGTCTCGCACGACTGGTCGAAGACCCGCATGTAGGACACCGGACCGCTCGCGCGCGAGGCCGTCCCGCGCACGTAAGCGCCTTCGGGCCGGATCGACGAGAAGTCGTAGCCCACGCCGCCGCCGCGGCGCATGGTCTCCGCCGCCTCGGCGAGCGCGGTGTAGATTCCGGGCCGGCCGTCGACCACCTCGGTGATCGAATCGCCGACCGGCTGGACGAAGCAGTTGATGAGGGTCGCCGTGAGCGACGTGCCGGCGGCCGAGTCGATCCGGCCCGCGGGAATGAAGCCGCACTCCTGGGCTTCTAGGAACTTCGCCTCCCAATGCTTGCGCCTCGCCTCCGGTTCGACCGCGGCGAGCGCCCGGGCGACCCGCGCGCGAACTTCGGAAGCGCTCCGCTCGCTGTCCTTGGCATACTTTTCCAGCAGCACCTCGCGCGAGATCGCCTGCTCGGGGAGGCTCTCGCGGGTGCGCGGTGCGACGGGCGGCTGGACGGCCTGTGCCATGATGAAAGCTCTTTCGTTCGACTGCGACGAATCGGTTGAATTCGACATTTTCTCAGGAGATGACATGGGTAGGGAAGTCGCCACGCTGGCGGGGGGGTGCTTCTGGTGCCTGGAGGCGGTGTTTGACCAGTTGCGGGGCGTGGAAGCGGTCGAATCGGGCTACATGGGCGGGCGGACGGCCAAGCCCACGTACGAGGAAGTCTGCGCAGGGGCAAGCGGGCATGCCGAGGTCGTGCGGGTCACCTACGACCCCTCGGTCCTCGCCTACGAGGACCTGCTCGCCATCTTCTTCTCCATCCACGATCCAACCACCCTCAATCGACAGGGAAACGACATCGGTACGCAATACCGCTCGGCCATCTTCACGCACACGCCCGAGCAGCAGCGCATCGCCGAGAAGGTAGTGGCTAACCTCACGCAGGGCAAGGTGTTTTCCACGCCCATCGTGACCGAGATCACCCCCGCTTCCGAATTCCACTTGGCGGAGAGCTACCACCAGGAGTACTACCAGCGCACTGGGGGATCCAACCCCTACTGCACCTACGTTATCGATCCCAAGGTCGCCAAGTTCCGCAAGGCCCATTTCGACCGCCTGAAGAAGTGATTTTG
>WNFI01403996.1_pt1 | contig 10231 bp, 7 predicted proteins | sample 5400471 | NCBI WGS metagenome assembly WNFI01 (sample SAMN13153348, study PRJNA577476) | soil metagenome | isolation source: 100 cm saprolite on Douglas fir-dominated hillslope | place: USA:California | collected 2013-09-17 | reverse complement strand
CAATCCTGCCTTCGCCAGAACTTTTCGTATCGCAGGGACTGGACCCAGGCCCATGATTCGCGGAGCGACGCCGGCGGCCGCAGCAGCAACGACACGGGCCCTTGGCGTCAATCCGTGCCGTTTCAACGCCGCCTCTGAGGCCAGCAGCAGTGCGCAAGCTCCATCATTCACTCCCGAAGCATTTCCAGCAGTGATCGTGCCATCCTGCTTCACGACGGGTTTCAATTTCGAAAGCGCTTCCAGCGTCGTGTCCGGCCGGGGATGCTCATCTTCCGAGAAAAGGAGCGGGTCGCCCTTCTTTTGTGGAATGGGCACAGGTACGATCTCCTGCTTCGTCCTGCAGCTACGGATGGCCTCAGCCGCGCGCTGCTGGCTCCTGAGCGCAAAAAGATCCTGGTCCCTGCGCGAGATGTGAAATTCTTCGGCGACGTTTTCGCCGGTTTCCGGCATCGAATCAACACCGTACTTTGCTTTCACCAACGGATTTATGAATCGCCAGCCGAGCGTGGTGTCTTCCATTCTCATGGAGCGCGAATAGGCGCTGTCCGACTTGGCGATGACGAAGGGAGCTCTCGACATGCTCTCGACGCCTCCGGCAATCATGAGATCGGTTTCGCCGCATTTGATGGCTCGCGCAGCGGACGCTACGGCGTCCATGCTCGATCCGCAAAGCCGGTTAACCGTTGTGCCCGGCACTTCTTTCGGCAAACCCGCCAGCAAGAGCGCCATCCGAGCAACATTTCGGTTGTCTTCGCCCGCCTGATTGGCGCAGCCGTAGACGACATCGTCCACGGCGTTCCAATCGACACCTGCGTTACGCCCGATAAGGGCCTTGAGGGGAATCGCCGCGAGATCATCGGTGCGAATCGAGGCAAGCGTTCCACCATACCGCCCGAAGGGTGTCCGAATGGCGTCGCAGACGTATGCGGTCTCCATAGTTATCCTTGGAATTTCGGCGCTACCTATCTTATACGGAAGAGCGGCAACGTGCGCCACTTGGCCGAGTTTCTCGTCTGGAACTAGGCAATCGAGCACGAATCGGCAGGTTGGATCGTTTCCCGCAAAGTCTTCCTTGAGCAGGTGACCTGCCGGCAGGTCACCTGGAAGCTGCTAAGACCGTCCAGCATAAGATGGTGGCGCAACCGAATCGTGGTACCCCCACCCCCGGGTGTTTTTGTCGAAGAGTGCGCAATTGCATGAAAAGAAAAGAGTTGAGGTTTGGATGAGTGCAAAAAAGCGCAAAAGAGTGTGCAAGAATATGAAAAGAAAGGGAATAGGGGATAGGAGGTAGCGCATTGCGGTTCTGAAGGTTTGGGCACTCCCCTACCCCCCACCAATTTGCAATAATATCAAAACAAAGGGCTTACGAAATTTGCATTTCATAAATGCCTGATTCTAAACGACATGCTTTAGGTTGATCGAACAGGCATGCAGCGAAAATGCGGTCTGAAAAAGGAAATGCGGGAGCAAGCTCCCGCAACCCAAATAGGATTTTCTCTAAAGATAATTCTACTAGGGGGGTAACAAAAGTCAAGGAAAACTTGGCAGCGCGTCATGTTCCGAGTTGGCGACGATCGGCCCAGAAAGCGATCGCGAGACGAAATAACTCAAATCTTAGCGACACTTGAGCACCGCCCGACAAAAATACGCAGCCTTGTCGATTTCGCCGCCCCTCGTTCGACGTGTAGGTAGAAGGGGATACACCCATGATACTGAAAAGGAGACTCATCGCAATCTCCGGCGCGGGGGACCATCCTGGCAGCAGCGGACCTTGCATTCGCCCGGACACGCGCTACCACATCCCGAAAGGAAAAACGACGCTATGAAATTACTCACGTATCTCAACTATGGCGGTAACTGCGAGCAGGCATTCCGTTTCTACGAGCAGCATCTCGGGGGAAAAATCACGATGATGATGACCCACGGCCAGGCACCGAATGCAACTGACGTTGCACCCGATTGGAAGAACGCGATCCTGCATGCCCGCATAGACATTGGAGAGACGGAGCTTATGGGAGCCGATGTTCCGCCGGAGCGTTTTCAGCCCATGCGTAGCGTCTACCTTTCCCTCATCGTCGGCAGCATAGACGAGGCGGAGCGCATTTATGCGCTGCTCTCCGATGGCGGTCAGATCTTCATGCCGATGGAGGAGACCTTTTTTGCCTTCCGCTTTGCGATGCTCAGGGACAAGTTTGGCACGTCCTGGATGATCCTCCACGAACGTCCGAGGCCGCAGAGCGCCTAAGAAAATGCGGGATGCGCCGGACCGTTATCGCCGATTATTATCCGGGGAAACGCCGGACGACGCCGGCCTCGCAGCGGCCCGAGTAGACTGTTTCGGTGTTCACCCTGACAGCGCCCGAGCCGAAGGAGGCCGGGGCGGCAGGTGTCAACAGTTGCCCAAGGGAATCATTCGTAGCGGAGGGCGTCGACGGGATTGAGGCGGGCGGCGCGCGAGGCTGGGTATAGTCCTGCGATGAGGCTGACGACGATCGCGAATCCGATTGCGAAGAGCGCCAGCCACCAAGGAACATAAGTTATTTTTACGCCCGGTAAGTTCTGCCTTTGAAGGTAGATGGTCGTGCCCCAATTAAGTGCCTGCCCGATCAGCCAACCGAGCGCGAGACCGACGAAACCGCCGAAGAGTCCCATGGCGCCAGCTTCCGCGAAGAAAAGGCTGCGAACATCGCGGTCGGTTGCGCCGAGCGCCTTCAAAATGCCGATCTCGCGACGGCGTTCGAGGATGGCCATCACCAGGGTGTTGATGATGCCCAGTGACGCGACGGTGAGCGCGAGGCTGCTGAACAGGCCGAGGAAGAGATCAAAGACGATGAAGACTTGCCGGAGACTCTTGGTGACGTCCATAAGAGAAAAAACCGCGAAGCCAAGCTGTTTGATTGCCGCTTCGACTTGCGGCACGTCCTTGGGCGAACGAACGCGCACGGTCATTGCCATGTAAGAAGGCTTTGCGGAATTGCCGGAGAGAAAAGCTTGCAAGTCGTCCGGCTGAGCAACATGGAGTTGTTCCGCGGTTTTGAGCGGGAGGTAAACGCGCGCCCCTCCGAACCCGCCAATCCCCGCCGAAGGATCAGACTCAATGACACCCACGATGCGCAGGGTCTTTTCACGTGGGACGATCGAGATGCCACCCGGTTTACCGGAGCCCATCATGCTATCGAGAAGGGCTTCGTCGTCGTCCGCGGCTTTGGAAAGGGCTGCGCGTTCCGCATAGCGCAAAGTCAAAGTTTTCCCTAGAAGCGATGGAGGCTGATCCGCGAGCACTTTTGCGAATTCGATTTGGAGAATTGCTTCGTCCGCAGTTGGCGACGAAAAAAACGCGCCTGTCATGCCCTCAAATGCGCCGCTCGAGCTTGAAGAATCAGGCAGGCCAAGAACGGAAGTCGTTTCAGATTTGCCCGCATAGCGCACGTCCGTGACAAACCGGATTTGCGGATAGACTTCCGTCACGTTGGAGAGCTTACTCAATTGCTGGCGCGCGTCCTCGTCCAGGCTCCGGGATTCCTGTTTTGGCGCGGAATCCGCAGGTGGAGAACGCCTCGGGCCACGAAAATTACGTTGCGATGTGACGAACACGGCGTCAAACAAGCCCGAGCGCGTGAGGCGCTGCGAAGCCAATGTCTGCAGCCCGACGCCCAGCGAAAGCATGGCCACCAGGGAAGCAACGCCGACGGCGACTCCCAGCGTAGTAAGCGAGTTGCGAAGCACTGCTTCGCGCAAATTGCGCCCCGCCAGTTCGCTCAGGTCTCGCGTTTTCAACGCTGCACTCCGTCACTGACGAGCCGTCCATCGGAGAGGAGCGCGATGCGATTCGCGAACTTCTCGGCCAGGGGCCGCTCATGCGTGACCATGATGACGGTCATTCCGAGGGAATCCTGAATCTCTCGCAACAGGAGAAGAATCTGTTCGCCGTTGACGCTATCGAGATTTCCCGTCGGTTCGTCCGCAAACAAAATTGCCGGGCGATTTACCAGCGCGCGCGCCAGCGCGCCGCGCTGTTGCTCACCGCCGGATAGCTCGCTCGGGCGGTGCCGCCTGCGAGCACCCAGCCGCACGCGCTCCAGCGCTTCGCCCACGCGGGATTCCCGGTCATGCCGATCCACTTCGGCCAGCCGCAACGGCAACTCCACATTTTCCTCGAGCGTCATGCGCGGCAACAGATTGAACGACTGGAAAACCATCCCGACCGTCTCGCGGCGATACCGTGCGAGTTCGTCCGCTTCCAATTCGGCAAGGTTGCGCTCCCGCACGCGGATCGCGCCTGAGGTGGGCCGATCAAGCCCGGCCATCAGGTTCAAGAGCGTTGACTTGCCTGATCCGGAGCTACCCAATAGGGCCAGGAATTCGCCTTTTTTAACCGTGAGGGAGACGGTGTCGACGGCGCGAATCACAGTTTCGCCCAGCCGATATTCCCGGGACACACTCTCAGCTTGAATGAGCATGGGGGCAGTGGGCATGGATGGGCCGCTCAATTGTATTACGCAAAGAAGACGCGCAAGTTACGCGGGTTTCTTGGCTCCCTCGAAGCGAATTGTCAGGGTCGGAACGAGGGAGCCAACGTTCGTGGTAGGTATCAATCCATCGAAGAAATGCTATGCAGGGCCAGGAAGGCCACCGGCTATCTTTGTTTGATATCTACGGGCTGAAGCAGTTTGAAATCGAGCGCCGTTTCGGCTGCTAGCGTGATGTCGCGATTGCCCGTGAGTCCCGCACCGCCGGTACCCGCTGCGGCACCGATCAATGCACCGATGGCAGCGCCCTTGCCGCCACCAGCGATTGCCCCGATAGCCGCTCCCCCGGCGGCGCCACCGCCCACCATGGTTGCCGTGCGCTTGCCTTTTCCCTTGCTGGACATTGTTGCAGCAGAGGTTTGAAGCTCGTGGTCCTTCCCGCTGACGGTGACGCTCGTGAGTGTGAGGCTCAGAACGGCGCCCCCCTTGAAGCGGCCGGCAGCTTTCGCCTCACTCACGACTCCCTCTGCGCGCGCACCCTTCGGGATGGCTACCTTTCCCTCGACTTCAACGGGAGATTCGACGGTCGCTGAGAACCTGTCCCCGGATCTGCTGGTTTTCGAGCTTATGGTTTGATCCAAAACGACAGCGATCACGGTGTCGGCAGGAACGACCAGGGGTCTCGGCTCGATGGCTTTTTTCACAGCGGTCTTTGCCGCTTCCGCCATGGACGGAGAAGAGTTGGCGTCTGGGCTGGATTGCTGGTCAGCCGGCTTTTGGCACCCTGCGACCAGCATGCCAACAGTTAAAGCGGACAACGAGATTGTTGCGAGACCACGATTCATCAAGTCCTCCCACAGGCTGGCAATCCTGATTCCTCAAACATACTCTCATCCGTTGTGAAGTCAATTTGCCTTGCTCAAATTCAAAACGAAGATTTCGTCCCAATCCGGTATCTCTTGCAGATTCTGTGCCTTTAGAATTGTACCGTTTCGGATTTGATTAGAAGAATCCAATCTTGAGGAGTGCGATTCGTACTCTCCCGAATCGCGAAGAATCAAGAGAATCAACGAATTGAGCAAGACCAAGTGCCAGGCGGGCGACAGCAGGCAACTGAATCCCCTAGTAAACCATGATTCTGCCTTGGCACATAACTTGCACCTGCTTTTCACGGTATGTGCTGCTTGTTCGCGATCCTGTTCGTCAAGTATCAACCAGGGGCAAGGGAATCTCGAGTCCATGGGGAAGCCCAGCACATTTTTACCTGCACGAAGCGGGGAAATGGGGCGCTAGTGCGAACTGAGACAAGCCGTACTTGCGGTTTATGAGCCTGACACACGGCAAGACGCCGGGCAGTGTTCAAGACGCGGCGGCGAAAGCCCTCCGAACGAACTTTCGGAAAATCGAGCGCCGTGAATGGGGATTGTGGGTAGCAGCGGCTATCATCACGCTGCTGCTCACAATCGCGCTGGCTTCATTTCTGCTCCCGGATGTGTCATCGCGCCAGGACTTCCATACCCTATTTGTTCTTCCGCAAGCCGTGCGTGGCCTCGTGGCCCTCGTTTTCCTGTTCGACCTCTACACGATCTACCAGCATCTGCAGATTCACAGGATTCGCCGGCAACTGATCGAACGAGAAGAGCTCTTTCATTTGATCAGCGAGAATGCCGCGGACATGATTGCGGTCGTGGATTTGGAAGGCCGCAGGATTTTCAACAGTCTCTCGTATCAGAAAATACTGGGATATTCGCCTGAGGAACTTCAGGAGTCATCCGGGTTCGAACAGATTCATCCGGAAGACCGCGAGCGGGTTAAGAATGCCGCCAAGGAAGCCCGTCAGACGGGGGCGGGAACAATTCTGGAATACCGTTTTCGTCACAAGAATGGCGATTGGATGGTTTTGGAATCCGTTGCCAGCGTCATCCGCAACCAAAACGGCGAGCCGGAAAAACTTGTGATCGTGAACCGCGACATTACGGAACGGAAGAAGGCCCAGGAGGCCTTGTCGCGCTCGGAAGCAAGTTTCCGGTCTTTGGTGGAGGGAGCACCTCACGGCATCTACCGGGCGACGATGACGGGCCAATTCCTGGAGGTGAATCCGGCCCTCCAAAGAATGCTCGGCTATGGCTCCGTGCAAGAACTCTTCAAAGCGGATCTCGCGACGCAAGTGTTTCGCCACACCGCCGACTATCAACGAATGAATGAGTTCCTGGCCGAATCAAAGGAATTAAAGGACATCGAACTGGAATGGAAGCGGCCAAACGGCGAGCCGATCTTGGTGCGGTGCTCGGGACACCGTGTCGACGTCAAGGATGGAGGCCCGGGGTATTTCGAAGTTTTTGCGGAAGACGTGACGGAAAAACGCACTCTGGAGCGCCAGCTGCGAATGGCTCAGAAGATGGAGGCCATCGGAAGGTTATCGGGAGGGATCGCTCATGACTTTAATAATCTGCTTGGAGTCATCATCGGGTATAGCGGGGTATTGAAAAAGTCCCTGGACAAGAGCCAGCCTACCTACGAATTTGCCACAGAAATCGAAAAAGCGGGCAAGCGCGCTGCCTCATTGACCCGCCAGTTGCTTGCCTTTAGCAGGCAGCAGGTTCTGACACCCTCCGTTCTGAGCTTGAATTCGCTCGTATCTGACATGGAAAAAATGCTTCCACGCCTGCTGGGTGAGGATATCAACGTGTCCCTGTCTCTGGATCCCGGGCTCGGAAATGTCAAAGCCGACCAGAGCCAAATCGAGCAGGTGATTATGAACTTGGCTGTGAATGCGCGCGACGCAATGCCTTTGGGCGGGAAACTCCAGATCCAAACCGCTAACGTAGAATTCGACCTTGCGTACACGCACGATCATCCCGGCTCCAAGATAGGAAGTTACGTGATGCTTGCGATCACAGACTCTGGGACCGGCATGAGCTCCGAGACCATCGCGCATATCTTCGAGCCGTTCTTTACCACCAAGAAAGTAGGAGAGGGCACGGGCCTCGGTCTCGCGACCGTGTATGGCGTGGTGAAGCAAAGCAACGGATATATCTGGGTGGACAGCGCGCCGGATAAAGGATCGACATTTCAGATTTACCTGCCAAGGCACTCGGACGCCGAGCAAGTTTCCGTCGCTGAACCCGAAGCCGAATCAAGGGAGAAACCGCAAGGATCAGAAATGATTCTTCTTGTGGAAGACGCGGACCCTCTCCGGAAACTCGCGCAGGCCTTTCTTGAGTCAAACGGCTTCCGCGTTTTGTCGGCGCCGAGTGGCGAAGCAGCTCTGGAGATCGCAACGCGTCATTCAGGCATTTTCGACCTTCTGCTCACCGACGTGATCATGCCCGGCATGAACGGCCGCGTGTTGGCGGAGCAATTGTCGATGCGGCAGCCCGGGCTGAAGGTCCTCTTCATGTCCGGATACACGGACAGCTTTATCGCCGGCCACGGAGTTCTGCAGAAGGGAACCAACCTTCTGCACAAGCCCTTCACCGAAGAGGTTTTCATAAATAAGGTCCGGGAAGTCCTGGATGGCGGCAAGAACGCGCTACACGATTTGAAGACAGAGTTACACCCAGTGCAAAACGGTAGCCGTTCTCACTGATGGAAGGAGCCGATCGATGGGTAAGCTGTTGGTTGTGGATGACGACCAGGCGCTTCGGCGGCTGATGCACCTGGAACTTAGCGACAGCTACGAAGTCATTGACACCGGAGAACCGGAACACGGTTTGGCTCTCGCGCTGGAGCACCGGCCCGATGCCATCCTGCTCGATTTGCGCATGCCGAAGTATTCCGGTTATGAACTGTGCCAGACGTTCACATCGTTTAGCCGGACACAGACGATTCCTGTGGTTATCGTGAGCGGCGAAGGAGGCGCGCAAACCAAGGAACACTGTAAGCAGTTGGGCGCGGCAGCTTACTTCGAAAAGCCGTTGGACTTCGAAGCTCTTAAAGAGTGCCTCAGAGGAATCATCAAGACATCCCTCTACGTTCCTCGGGCCGAGGTGCGCGTACGATTGCGCGTGCCGCTAAAGCTTCGAGGCAAGGACGCGCAGGAGAATAACTTTGAAGAGGTTGCAACAACTGAGAACGTTAGTCTTAGCGGCTTTATGTGCACTTGCAATCGAGAACTCTCGCTTCAGTCCATCGTAGATGTATACATGGCGTCGGGGCGTAACGAGCATGTGGGCAAAGCAGAGATAATCCACTCGGAGGCGAAGGCGGCGCCGCTCTTCCATTACGGGTGCCGTTTCACCGAAAAAAAGGGCCCCTGGGTCTTGCAGTAGCCGTTTCGCGCCGGCAGAAAGGCAACTCCGGAGGTGCGGGCAGGCCGGCCAATTTATTCTCTCCATCAGCCCCCCGATTCAACCGGCTTGCTCAGTGCCTGAATGTCACTTGCCGTGGCAAACGCAAAGGCTTGGATATCCTCTGTCTCTCTGCGTATCACTTCCCAGGTTTCATCGGGAATACTCAAGAAGACTCTCGCTACTTGCGGGTCATACTGTTTTCCCGCTCCCCGTTCTATCACTTCTCGTGATGCCTTGAACGGAAGGGCTCTGCGATATGGCCGATCGGAGGTTATGGCATCCATGGTATCCGCCACTGCGAAAATTCTCGCGCCTACTGGAATCTCCTCAGTCTTCAAGCCCCTCGGATAACCGCTACCATCGCGGCGCTCATGATGAGCGAAGATGATTTCCGCGGCATCTGCAAGGAAGGGGATGCCTTTGACCAGGTCATACCCTATCTGCGCGTGGCCCTGCATGATCTCGCGTTCTTCATCGGTAAGAGGACCCGGTTTGAGGAGAATTGCGTCCGGTATCGCCAGTTTGCCGATGTCGTGCAGCCACGCTCCCATGGCGATATTTCTCATCTGATTCTCCAACCCGCCCATTGCTTTGGCAATCTCGATGGAGTACAGAAATACGCGCCGGGAGTGCCCAGCGGTCGGACTGTCCCGCAAATCTATGGCCGCGCCCAGCGCTTCGAGCGTGTGGTCATAGCTGCGCTCGATCTGATGCAAAGCCTCTCGAAGTTGCTGGGTCTGTTCAGCGACGATTTCCTCGAGATGGTGACGGTAGTTTTCGACTTCCTGTTCCAGGCGCTTCACGTGCAACGCGCGTGTGAGACTGGCTAAGACTATGTTTGCATCCACCTGGAAGGGCTTGACCAGATAGTCGTCTGCGCCCTGCCGCATCGCTTCGATGCCGACTCGGATGTCATCTACTCCGGTAACCATCAGAAAGACCAGATGAGGATAGATGTGCCGCACTTTCGCAAGAAGTTCCATGCCGGACATTCCAGGCATTTGCAGGTCGGAAATGAGCGCATCTATCCGATGCGTTTCGAGGACGCGGAGTGCTTCCTCGCCACTCGCTGCCGTTTCGCAAGTAAAGCCAAGCTGCGCAAGTACCGCGGCCATGACTTTCCGAGCGGAAGCCTCATCGTCCACGATCAACACTCGTAGTGTGGCGGAATGAGCCAAAGGGATCGGTTCAGTTGCCAAGTGCCATCCTGCATTTGCTGCTTTGTACGAGCCTGTCAAGACTGGTGCTTTCCTGTCCAGTCGAACACGCCCAACATGTCCTGATGAGATTCATGTGTCCACCGCCATCCGCCAGTGGGTAATACATGAAGTGGGTCTTAGTGCACGGAGGAGACCATCTTACCGAAGATTTGTAGCTCGAAAGCCCAGCAAACTCAATCGGTTGGTCGTAGCCGTGCGAAGTCTAGAGATTCTATGTTCAAAGATTGTTTCAGTGACGGATTCGGTCCCA
>WNFI01078608.1_pt2 | contig 10231 bp, 7 predicted proteins | sample 5400471 | NCBI WGS metagenome assembly WNFI01 (sample SAMN13153348, study PRJNA577476) | soil metagenome | isolation source: 100 cm saprolite on Douglas fir-dominated hillslope | place: USA:California | collected 2013-09-17 | reverse complement strand
CACTCGGACGCCGGATAGATCGCCCGGGACCAGGGTCACGCTAGCCGTGGCGGCGGGCGAGACATTTCCGTTTGAATCCGTAGCGGTTACGCTAATCAGGTAGTTACCGGGAGTTAGACTTTGAGGCCCGAGATTGGCGACGCCGCTCGCGGTCGAAAAATTGGCGCTGGCGGCCCTGGAAACGCTGGCGGAAGCCGAAGATCGCCCCGAGGCCGCCGCGGGTTGCGGCGTAATGGACCAAGTGTACACCGAAATCTGATATTCGGGGGGCAGGCTGGCCGTGATCTGTCCGTTGACCGGAAGATACCGCGGCAAGGTGAGGTGCGGAGGGAGAAGGGACCCGGGAGGAGGAGGTGGTGGCAGGGGCGTACACGACAAAATGCCGCACTGGCAGGTGTCCCCCTGGCTGAAGGTGCAGCCGGGCGGAGGCGTACAGGTCACAGGAGGGGTGCAAACCGATGGCGGCCCACCGCTCCCCACTGTAAAAAACTGCACGGTCGGCACGCAGTTACCTACCGAGCAGGGCTGAACCCATATCACCTGCTGCGAGGGTGTATCCCAAAATCCGGTGTTGCTGATATTGGAAGAAATAGGTCGTGTGGCGACGGTCCCGAGGCCCGTCTCATCTACGACAGGCATCGGGATGTGCGTCAGGTCGTTCAGGTCGGGCGGCCCGGGATACTCGGCCGTGATTGACCATGGATTGTGGGCGTAGAGCGTGTAGCCGGTCACCTGCCTTCCAAACAGAAGAATCCCCTCGATTGCCGGCGTCTCGACCCAAATAAAACTGTTGATCTGATCCAGGGACATCTGCCAGTAGCCAATACCTCCCGATGGTGCAACCAGTCCTGAGGGATTGATCGGGTTACCGTACAGCGGAGTGTAATTGACATCGCGATGGGCATGCGCCGGATTCTGCGTGCTCGCACTTGTGTAGTCCGCGAGATGCAAACCGTTAGGAATGGCCGTATTCGGCGGATCGGTTAGCGAAGGCAGGTCGCTGATCGCCTGAAAGCCTGGACCGAGGTTCCCCGCACCGCCTACCGCGCCGACGCCTCCCCCCATCACGAACTTTCGATTCCCGAGAGCGCTCTGAACATCCGCAGGAACGGGAACCACCCAATTACAGACCGCCTTCCAATACAAATTCGATGTATCGCTTGGGTTATTATCGCGATACCACCACGAGCCATACCGCGTGCCCACTGTCCGATAGGACCCGCCGAGCGCGCTATCCACGGTATCGAGCAACTGTGTGGCTGCGAGGACCGGATGGTTTTGACCGCTGTAATACGCGTAGAGCTGATACCAAATCACGCCGTGGGCTTCATCCCAATAAAGTCCACCCATGCGAACGCCGCTGGCTCCGTCCTGCCAGGTGGGTGTAATTGGAAGTAATGTCCAATGGGGATTGGCCCAGCGCCGGGTTTCAATTAATTTCGGCGCCGCGTTCGGTGTCGCTCCCCTGTAGAGCGCGCTGGAGGGAGCTTCATACTCCACCAGATCTCCCCATGTTTGGCCGGAAATCGAATCCCCGTTTCCAAAGTTTGCAACAAGAAATCGTCGGCGACCATTGACATAACGAACGGCCAGGGCGCCGGAGGAATACGACGTTGTGCCCGGACCGTTGGGCGGGTCCGCCGTACCCACGGCTGGAAATTGGAACATCCCCTGCCACGTCAAATCGTTTATGGTCAGCATCGTCCGCGCTGCATGCGCGGCTTGGAGACAATGCAGAGAGCAGAGAGCAAAAATCACCATCCCTCCAATGAGTTTACGGAGTGCGGCCACTCTTCCAGGAGTACAGGGTCGCGTGAGATAGGCGGCAAAGAAATTATTCGTGAATAACACCTCGTGCTTTCTTCCCTCTGATTTCTGTTTTCTGATTTGCTTCACTTAATCACCGCCTGGTCAAAAGTAATCTGTCGGACGTTGTGCCGGTCGGACCGCCACGGGTTCGGGTACACTCGGACGCCGGACAGATCGGCGGGTACCAGCGTGACCGAAGCGGTTGCCGTGCCTAAGGAATTACTGGCGCTGTCAAAGGCCTGAACCGACACCTGATAAGGGCCAAGCCCGAGTTGATAGAGACTCAGGTTCGCCTGCGGGCTGGAGGTGGTGAAAGAGGCGGACGGAGCTCTTACCGCTCCAGGCTCTAGGCTGTAGGCTCCAGGCGACGGCGTTCCCTGCAGCCTGGAGCCTTGAGCCTGGAGCGTCGTTGGGGTGAAGCTCCACGCAAACGTCGCCGCCGGAGTGTCGCCCTTATAATCCGCGCGGATTGTGCCATTACGAGGTAAGAACGCCGGCAGACTCAACGTCACGCTCCCTGATCCCGGCGGAGGAGGTGGGGGCGGTACTCCGTCGATGACGAAGGACTTAATCTGCTTCATCTTCTGGACCCCCAGCCAGCCTTTCAAACCGTATCCGTCGTAGGTTAGTGCAGCGCCCGTGGTGTGGGTGGCGGGATCGCCTCCGCCGGCGTAGGGGTGGCTGGTCGATGTATAGCCTCCGCCACCCGTCGTATAATGCACCGCATCACCCTCCAAAAATCTGCCAGGCCATTGGGAGAAGGGTAATCGAGCCAGGATCTCAGCGTTCAAATCAATCAATGGCAGCTTCATATTTTGGGCTAGCTGTTTGAGCGCTACGTTGTATCGATCGACCAAGAGGTTGAAGCTTGGGTTGAAGCTGGGGTCGCTCGGATCTCCTCGGTAGGTGTACGTAATAATGATCGGAACAATATGGCGAGAGATCATCAAATCCAACATGTTCCGAAAAGAGGTCAGATCCGCAGGATCGGTCGCCAGCAGGTTCACCTCGGGAATAGCGAACTGAGGCGGACGGATGGCCGCCAGGATCGTGGTCAGGTCAAGGGCATTCGAATACGTTGTGCAATCTTGTAGTTTCTGCCGGGCGGTGGTTGGATTGGTATCGGGCGGCATACCCGATGCGCCCATGAAATCCCAGGCCCCCAGGTTATCCCCCACGGTGTAGCTGCGGGCCGAACAGATATAGGGACTAGCCAGCGCAAAGCCGTCCAAACTGTCCACACTCTGGGGAGATTGGCCGGCGTGCATCCAATTGGTGATCATCACATCTTCTGCGGTCTTGCCGGCGCCGCGTTGCGCCCAGGCCCCCATCGCGGGATCGCGCGTGAGAGAGTCGCCGACCCAAATCACCAGACCGGCGACCTGATTACCGCCCGCTAAGATGGCTTTCGCATTCGCGATCCATCCATTGGTGCCGTCGCGCCAGGCCGCGTCGTAAGAATTGGCCCGCGCGGCATTATCGCCGTTCGCGGCGTGGGCGGGCACAGCATAGGGGAATTGCAAAAAGATCACAGCAAAAAGTGCAAAAGCAAAATAGCTTTTGTGCTTTTTCACTATTTGCTTTTCGCTATTTGCAATTCCCCTATGTCTCATTTAATCACCGCCACTTTCCCCTTGCCGGCGCGAAGTACATCTTGTACACTTTGTACAAAAGGAGCTTCCCCCTATGACAACTCATTTGAGCATTTCCGAAGCCAGACGCCTGTTGCCGAGTCTGGTCCAGCGCCTCGCCCAACATCCGGACGAAGTCTTTCAGATTTCGGTCCGCAACCGATTGGTCGCGGAGCTGAAAGCTCCGCCACAAATCGCCAAAAAGGGACTGGCGGCCGGGTTGCTTCTGGCACTGGCACGCAGTCGACGAAAGTCGAAGCGGTCCTCCTGGAAGGTTTCGCAGGACATCGATTCGCACCTCTATAAATGAAATGACCCCCTGGCCGGGACGGATTTTTTGCGATACGTCCTTCTTTTTCGCTTGTCTGGAACCTCGGGATCAGAATCATTCCCCGGCCCTTCTTTGGTTGAAAGCCGCCCAACAGCACAAATCGGCCTTCGTAACCACTTGGGATATCCTCAGTGAAACGGTGACGCTCCTTCGCCGCAAGTCCGGGTATCGCATCGCGCTGAAGTTCATTGAGGAGATCGTCCCCAGTTTGCGCCTTGCCCCAACCGATGAATCGGTTCGAAAGGAAGCGCTGGCCATTTTCAAACGCTTCGCCACGGACAAGAAGTTGTCGTTCTGCGACTGCGTATCCTGCGTTGTTCTTTCCACGGATCCCGCTCCTATTCCAACTGCCACATTCGATATTCACTTCAAAAGTCTGGGACTTCCTGTCCTACCGCTCATTTAATCACCGCCACCTGCCCTGTCTTTTTCTGTCCCTGGTCCGTGGTAATCAAGTACATGTAGAGCCCTGACGCGACCGAACGCTGTGCCGGTCGGACCGCCATGGGTTCGGATACACTCGGACACCGGACAGATCGGCGGGTACTAGCGTGACCGAAGCGGTTGCTGTGCCTAAGGAATTAGTAGCACTGTCAAAGGCCTGGACCGACACCTGATAAGGGCCAAGCCCGAGTTGATAGAGACTCAAATTCGCCTGCGGGCTGGACGTGGTGAAAGCGGCGCTCGGTGCTCGCGCCGCTCCAGGCTGTGGGCTCAAGGCTCCAGGCACGGCGCCGTTGCCTACAGCCTCGAGCCTAGAGCCTAGAGCATTTGTAGCCGGTGTAAAGCTCCACGCAAATGTCGACGCCGGAGTATCGCCCTTATAATCCGCGTTGATCTGCCCATTGATGGCCAGGAAGCGGGGAAGATTTAAAGTGAGTGTGCCTGATCCAGAAGGCGGAGGAGGAGTCGGAGTGAAGCCGGGAACGGTGATTTGGTACACATCCACCCTGGGGTTATCCCCGTAACCCTGGGTAATATAGACTCTTCCCCTCGCCGGATCATACGCGGCCCCTCGGATGGCGGCCCATCCCGTAGAATCCATTTCTGGGAGCGGCCAAATCGCGGGCCGGATTTCCCAATACTGTTTGGTACCCTTCTTGACCGCCAGTAGATCGTTTGCATCATACGCCCAGACTTGATGCCGGTAAGGATAGGCATGGGTTCCCTTCTGGCCATCCTCCGAGGGATCGTAGCAATACTCAACGTCGCAACCCGTGGGGCCAGGCACATAACATTGTCCATCCAAAGCCCGATTGCTGGTCCCCTGCCCGTAGCAATAACGCCCGGTGCCTTGTCGCCCAAAGAAGAGCACACTGCGTGATCCCGTCGGAAATGCGAGGCCGCCCATCCCGGTGGCGAGGTTGTAGTAAATATTTCCTGAAACAGGATCCGCCAAGGGATGATCCGGAAAGGGATAGTAGATCAGAGTCGTTCCCGGAATGGGATTCTTAACCCCTACATCATCGGGATTAAAGACCGTTGCCGCTGGACCCACAGAGCTATCTTGAGGGCCGGGTGAACAGCAATGGCCGGTGAGCGCCGGCCCGCCAAGAAGAGGCTGCCATTCCGGGGGAATAGTCGTCATCCAACCGGAAACCGCACGCGGAGGGGCGGCGGAGTTCATCAAATATAATCCTTTGAAATTTCCTAAAACAGAAAGATCCAACCCTGAAACTCCATGTGACAAAGTCTGAACTCCCGCAAGGTACCAGACAAAGCCTGTAGTAATCAGCCGATTGTTGTAGACCAGCGTCCCTCCGAATTTATTGTTGGTATAGTTGGTTGCATCACCCATTAGCACCAGCTTGCCTTCTGTCACGTCAGTTAAGTTCTGGAGAACCGGCGCGATCGCCGAAAGGCTAATCGTGGAAGGAATGCCGATTTCCCCGATCTGCTGATTCTGGTCATGGCCGCCAAAGAACAGGGAGTTGTGAGCGGGGTTGTAGCCCAGGGCGTTGCCTCCATACATAAAGCAGTGACTCGGGAGCTGACCGACGGGGTACGTGCACCCTACCGTATCTCCTGTCGGCACTGAAAAGGCGCCGAGATATTTAATATTGGAAGGTTGTAGGAGCGGCTGCGTGGTGGGATCCGCATAGAGGCCATGCAGAGAGCAGACCGCAGAAAGCAGAAAGGCGGCGAGGATGTTCTTCATGAAGAACACCTTAGTGGTGCACTCTGCTCTCTGATCTCTGATCTGCCTCATTTAATCACCGCCACTTTCCTCCAGGGCTTCCGAGTCGTATCCGCTGGGCACCTTGCATTTCCACCCGGGTGATGATAAAGTTATCTCACTATGAAACCTCATTCGTTGAAATTTACAGGTGTCATTATTAAAGAAGGGCATTGGTATCTCTCTCTTTGCACCGAATTGGACGTGGCTTCTCAGGGGAAGACGGTGGCTCAGGCCAAGAGCATGTTGAAAGAGGCTGTTGCGCTTTATTTGGAAACAGCTTTTGAAAGCAACCTGCCTTATCTCCGTCCGGTTCCGCCCTCTGAAAATCCTCTTGTGAAAGACCCCCAAAGTATAATTGAGACCTTCGGGTTGGACGTTCAAGTACGCATTGTCGCGAATGCCGCCTAGCCTGCCGGTTCTGCGATCCAGAGAAGTTCTCCGAAAACTTAAGAAAGCCGGATTCTCCGAAGTACGCCAAACGGGAAGCCATCTTCAGTTGCGATGTGGAAACCGCTTGGCCACTCTCCCCATGCATAATCGTGATGTTCCTCTTGGAACTCTTCGTTCCATACTCCGTCAGGCGCGTCTCAGCATTGAAGAATTTCTTGAGCTGTAAGAATCTCACTTAATCACCGCCACTTGTCCCGTCTTTTTCTGGCCTGCGTCCGTGGTAATCAAATACATGTACATCCCCGAGGCGACTCTATCGCCGCTGTCGTTCGTGAGGTCCCAGGTCACCGATGTGCTGCTCGTGGGCAACGTCTTCGCCCAGCGGCCGGACACCGTGAAAATTTTGACCGTGGTGTTGACGGTGAGCTGGTCAAAAGTGATCTGTCGAACGCTGTGCCGGTCGGACCGCCACGGGTTCGGGTACACTCGGACGCCGGACAGATCGGCGGGTACTAGCGTGACCGAAGCGGTTGCCGTGCCTAAGGAATTAGTGGCACTGTCAAAGGCCTGGACGTCCACCCGATAGGAACCCAGACCCAATGCATAGAGACTCAAGTTCGCCTGAGGACTGGCCGTGGTGAAAGAGGCAGACGGAGCTCTTACCGCTCCAGGCTCTAGGCTGTAGGCTCCAGGCGACGGCGTTCCCTGCAGCCTGGAGCCTTGAGCCTGGAGCGTCGTTGGTGTGAAGCTCCACGCAAACGTCGCCGCCGGAGTATCGCCCTTATAATCCGCGTTGATCTGCCCATTGATGGCCAGGAAGCGGGGAAGATTTAAAGTGAGCGTGCCCGTGCCCGTGCCCGTTCCTGAACCTTGACCGACCCGGTAAACATGGACCAGGGGAGCGCACTGGCCCACGGTGCAGGATGCGATGACATAGGCCAGACGCGTTGCAGGATCCCAGGCGACGCCCAAGGATGAACCACCTCCCTTGTATGTCTTCATCGCCCAACCGGTATAGGGCATGACATCCCAGGGGTTTTTTTGTCCTCTCTTTGCCGCCACCAGATCGTTCACATCATAGGCCCAGACAAATTCGGTATAGGGATACGCATGAGTGCCTTTGCTGGACGCGTCGGGGTCATAGCAGTTCATAATCCCCGCATTGTAGGGTTGGTTGGTCAGGTTGGGAGCAAACGCCGTATCCACAGTCACTGAAGCCGTCGGCGTACCGCTATTCGCTGCTGAGATGATGTAACCCGTGCCCGGATGGCTGCCGTCGGAGTTGGGACTTGTCTGGGATTTCAGCCAAATTTCAATGCCAACGGCGCTAGCCGTGTTAACGTTCGGCAGCGTGATAACCCTTCCCGTCGCATCCGTTGAAGCGTTGTTGCCCGAAGTGATGTAGGCGTCGACGGGGGGATTCGGCGGGTTGGTGGCCATGCCGTTACCGTAACAGAAGGGGCCCAAACCTCTCCTGCCGAAGAAAAGCACGCTCCGTGTCCCCTCTGGAAAAAGAACCCCGCGCACGACGATTTCTCCTGCATAGGGCACCGTGAATGTACCCCGTCCATAGGGATCCGTGACCGTGAGGCTGGGGACTTTTTTGCCATTGACGATCTGGTTGGGGTTCGTGGAATCCCAATGTCCCAGGGTCGCTTGCGTCTCGTTTTCGACATAGTAGACAAGAGGAACGGCATTGATCGGCGTAGTGGCGGCGGGCTGGTTGATCAGGGCATCGGCATCAATCACATGCAAGCTCGGTCCCTCCGACCCGCAGGAAATAATGGATTGAGGTCCATTGCCGGTGACTACCTTTCCGCCTAAGGCGGATTGCCATTCAGATGGAATTAAGGTCATGTAGCCTCCGGCTACGTACCGAGGACCCACGGGCGAGTTGAAGGTGTAGGGACCTGTCGCTTGGTTCCTTTGCGAAAAGTTTATCGGCGCGACCCACGCTGATTTCGTCTGGCTGCAGTTCGCGTCATAGGACGTAGATTCCGTGCCGATCAACTTGCCGCCATAGACCACCAGACTGCCTACGCCACCGCCCACCAGTGCTTGGCTGCCGAGGCCGTTGCTCGGATCGTTAAAGCCTTGAACGGCAGAGGCGGTTGCCAGAGCACTTTCGCCAACGACATTCGGGTCCTTGAGCGTCTGTGGGATGGTGACTTGCGCCCAGCTCACTTTATCGGAGAGATAACCGGTCGAAAGGTATCCGGAAAGGAAGAGGGATTTGCCATTGATGGGATCATTGTAGACCTGACCCGCGGCGAATCCGCCGCTGTATTCAAACGTGTCGGCGGGACTGCCGAAACTACCCGGTGGGAGAGCAAAGGAACCGACATAGGTCAAGTCGGATTGACGCAGCAACGGCTGCGTGGTGGGATCGGCCGCTTGCACCGGCAGGGCAAACAGCGAAAATAGAAAATAGACAATGGTGAATTTACCGAACCATCTATTTTCCATTTTCAATTGTCGTCGTTGGCCGTTGGGGGTCATTTAATCACCACCACTTTCCCCGTCGTCTTCTGCGCGTTGTCGCCCGCCGTAATAAGGTACAGGTAGATGCCGGAGGCGACCCTATCTCCTCCATCGTTGGTCAAAAGCCATTTGGCGACCGTGGGGTCTGTGGTCAACGGAACATCGGTGACCCAATGGCCGGAGACGGTGAAGATCTTGATCCTGCTGCTGAGCGGCAGATGATCAACAGTAATACTGGCGACAGCATTCCGGTCGTTTCTCCAAGGATTCGGGAACACTCTCAGGGCGCTAAAATCCGCATCGACTAAGGTGATGTTTGCGGAAGCCATTCCAGACAAATTACCATTGGAATCCACGGCCTGTACGCTCACCACATAGGGGCCGGGAGAAAGCGCATAATCCGCCAACCGGGCGCTATTCGAGGTCGTAAAGTCCGCGCTGGCCGCGCGGCCCAGCGCTCCCGCGCGCATCATGGAACCATAGACCGGAGTTCCCCCGGCGTTGGGAGTGAGGGTCCAATGAAAACGGACGTCATAGTTGCTGGGGTAGTTCAACGTGAGCTGACCGTTTGTGGGCAGATACTTCGGCCAGCCCGTAAGATCGGGCAAGGGTAACGGACCTCCCATGCCCCCCGCGCGCAGGCACACCGTGCCCTTAATTTCCGGGTAGGCCGTGGAACGATTGCAGGTGGACGGCGCCGGCTGGAAGGTGGGGTATACATCGAAACTAGGGCCGGATACCCCGGGCGCGCTGTTGTAATTCTCGATCGTGTTCCACAGCGGCTTATTGTTGTCCCAGGAGGTCGCACCTCCGCTGCAGGCGTCCAGGCCGAAGTTTAGGCTGGCCCATGTGCTCGGGGCCCCCGCGGGTTTGCGGAACCGCACATTCCGAAAGGTCAGGTGCGACCGTCGGATATCTTTGCCGTTGGTAGAACCGACCGTACAGTTCACCCATTCCGCGTTATAATTGGAAAAATCGCTGTTTTCGATCAGGATCGTCCCTTCCCGGCCGTCATCGGGTTGCCCGAGGTTGCTGAATCCTCCGTCAATGTAACTGAGATTGTGAAACTTGAGGTTCCTTAAGACGAGGTTGTTCTGTGCGTAATCGCTGACCGCAAAAGCGGTTTGCAGGGAAAAAACACCGTGTGATTTAACTTGAGCCAGATCACCGATATCGGTGAATCCATCGATCGTCATATTGCTGGACTCATAGTTATAAATTCCCCAACGAAGCGTATTCCAGACGATCACATCGTCCATGCGACTGGAGCAGCCCGGGTGAACAGTGGTGAACTCACTGCAGACCCACCAGAAGGTGATTCCGCCGTCGGAGCTGTAGATCTCGTTGTGCTTGAAATAGGTGAGGCCGACGTCATACGAGTTTATGGGCCGGCCACCCCCGTTCATCGGA
>WNFI01075169.1_pt1 | contig 10231 bp, 10 predicted proteins | sample 5400471 | NCBI WGS metagenome assembly WNFI01 (sample SAMN13153348, study PRJNA577476) | soil metagenome | isolation source: 100 cm saprolite on Douglas fir-dominated hillslope | place: USA:California | collected 2013-09-17 | reverse complement strand
GACCTGGACGGCGTGCTCGCGGCGATCGAAGCCTGCGACCTCGTGATCACGACGAGCAACGTGACCGCGCACCTGGCCGGGGCGATCGGCAAGGCGACGCTGCTCGTCTACCTCGCCGCGAACCCGCCTTTCCACTACTGGGCGACGGACGAGAGCGGCCGCTGCCTGTGGTACCCGTCGCTGCGGATCGTCACCGGCACCGAGCTCGACACGTGGGAGAAGGCGCTCGCGCGCGTCGACGAAATCATCGGTCCGGAAGGCGATGCGCGGCGCGCGCAATGAGGTCCCACCGCACGGAGGGTCCTCGATGAATCTGGTGCTGTTGAGTGGATTCGAACCACCGACCTACTGATTACGAATCAGTTGCTCTACCAGCTGAGCTACAACAGCATGCAAGCCCTCTATTGTAAGCGCGCCGGGCTCCGCACGGAAGCCTGCGATGCGCCGCCGCGGCAGGTCGCCGGCGTCCCGGGACACCAAAGGGATTATGATGCGGCCACCTCGACCACGGCTCCGTTCCCACGCCCATGCCCCAGTGCTTCAGAGTGATGATCGCCACGGCCGCCTGCCTGCTTTGCGCGTTGCCCGCGGACGCGGCCTGGACCGTGCTGCGCAAGGACGGGTCGGCCACGCTCTCGATCGATCCGGCTTCCGTGCAACGCCGCGGCGATGACGTGCGCTTTCGCTATCTCGCCGACTACGCCAAGCCGCAGCGGACGTCGGGCGACGCGCCGTACCGGTCGATGGTCGTGGACGCCGCCGTGCGCTGCAAGCTGCGCCAGATCGCCACCGGCCGCGCCCGCATGTATGCCGAGCCGGGGGGCCGTGGCCGCCTGGTGGAGACGAGCCCCATCGGGGCCGCCCCCTTCGAGCCGGTCGAGAATGCCACCAGCGACGAGGACCTCTGGAAGCGCTTCTGCGCGTCCGGGAAGTAACGCTCGTCGGCCCGGCGGGAACGCCTGTCGGGGGTTTTCGACCGTTCGTAGGATCGCGCTCCCCATCCCCGGGGAGGACCGGTAGCATCCCATCACCTTCAGGAGGTTTCATGCGCCGTAGCCGCGGGTTCACCCTCATCGAGATCGTCGTCGTCGTCGCCATCATCGGCATTCTGGCGGCCATCGCGTTCCCCGCCTACCAGGACCAGGTCCGCAAGAGCAACCGCGCGGCCGCCAAGTCGTGGATGCTCGGCGTGGCGAACATCGAGGCGATGTACCTGCAGACGGCGCGCGCGTACGGCGACCTCACAGCCCTCGGAGCGGCCGCCACGGCGCCCTCGGAAGTGACCCGGTTCTATACGCCCACCATCGTGGTCGCAGCCGGCACGCCGCCCACCTATACGATCACCGTGACGCCAGTCTCGGGAACCGTGCAGGCCGCCGACGGATGGCTCGCCGTCGACCAGACCGGCACCAAGACGAGCCAGTACGCCAACAAATGGTGAAGGCCCTTCCATTCCCGGCACGCCGTCGGCAGGCGGGCTTCACCCTCACGGAAGCGCTCGTGGTCGTGGCCATCCTCGGCATCCTCGCGGCGTTCGCCGCGCCCTCGATGCGGGATCTGATGCGCACCCAGCGCGTGCGCTCGGCCGCCTACGATCTCCTCGCCGATCTCACCTACGCGCGCGGCCAGGCGATCACGCTCGGCCACAACGTGCAGTTCGCGAGCTCGGCGGGCAGCACCAACTGGCTCTCCGGCTACACGATCGTCGACACGACCGCCGCGCCGAACGTCACCTTGCGCTCGCAGGACGCGGCCGACTCGAGCATCGTCTTCACGGCCGACGCGAGCACCTTCGTCTTCGATCGCAGCGGACGCATCTCCACCGGAACGGTCTCCTTCACCATCACGCCCTACGGGGGCTCGCCCCCGACGTCGCAGATGCGCTGCGTGCGCATCGATCCGTCCGGGCGGGCGCGTTCGGCCGAGGGGAGCTGCACATGACAGGCGCGCGGCAAGACGGCTTCAGCATGATCGAGGTGCTGGTCACCATCGCCATCCTGGTGGTGGGCCTCCTCGGGCTGGCGGGATTGCAGACGCGCGTGGCCATGGCGGAATTCGAGGCCTACCAGCGCTCACAGGCGCTCGCCATCGTGCAGGACATCGCCGACCGGATCAGCGCCAACAAGAAGAGCGCCGTGAGCTACGTGGTGAACGACATCGGCGTGGGCGGCACGTACCAGGACTGCACCCTGCTGCCGATGACGACCGCCGCGCAGATCGCGGCCCACGACATCTGCGAGATCAACAACGTGCTCGTGGGCGCGGCCGAAACCACGGGCGGCACCACCAACGTGGGCGCCATGCTCGGCGCCCGCGCGTGCATCATCAGTCCCAGCGCGAACCGCTACCTCATCACGGTCGTCTGGCAGGGCGTGCAGCCCACGAACGTCAACCCGTCGGAGGACTGCGGGCGCGGCGCCTACGGCACCGGCGGCCTGCGCCGCACGGTCTCCTACCCCGTGCAGGTCGCAACCCTCACTGCTCCCTAGGCCGACATGAATCCGAAGCGATCGCAATTGCAACGCGGCTTCTCGCTGGTCGAGCTGATGATCGGCATCGCGCTCGGCCTCGTGATCATGGCCTCGCTCACCTCCTTCTTCGTGAAGTCGAGCGAGAACCGGCGCGAGATCGACCGTGCCGGCCGCCAGATCGAGAACGGCCGCTTCGCGCTCGACACGATCCGCAACGACGTCCACCTCGGCGGCTTCTACGCCGAGCTGTCGACGGCCGGCGTGACCTGGCAGGCGCCGGACCCCTGCGACCCGGCCGTGGCCAACATGGGCTTCAACGTGCTCCCGCTGAAGATCCCGGTGCCGGTCTTCGGCTATGCCGATGGCGCCGCGATGCCGGCCTGCGTGACCGACCGGATGGCCGGGACGGACGTGCTCGTGCTGCGTCGCCTCAATACCGAGACCACGCCCGTCGCGTCGGCCTCGAACAACAACACGCCGTACCTGCAACTTTCGCGCTGCGCCACGGATTCCTCCAGCACGCCATGGGTGTTCGGCGTGGGCTCTGCGCCCGGCGCTTTCATCGTGAAGAACACCAATTGCTCCGCGGTCGGCGACCTGTATCGCTACCGCGTGGAGCTGATCTACGTGCGCACCTGGAGCGCGGTCGTGGGCGACGGCATCCCGACGCTGGTGAAGGTCGAGGTCGACTGGAACGTCGCACCGCCCCTAGCGGCGCCCTTCACCGGCCTGAATGTCCTTCCGCTCGTGGAAGGCATCGAGAACCTGCGCCTCGAGTACGGCGTGGACAACACGGGCGACGGCGCCCCGGACGAATACCGGCGCTGCGACGCGACGACTCCCTGCACGGCCGACCAATGGGCGAACGTGACGGCGGTGCGCGCTTACGTGCTGGCGCGCAACCTCGAGTCGACCATGGGCTACACGGACGTGAAGACGTACGACCTGGGCTCCGGAAACCCGCGGACCGTAGGACCCTTCAACGACGCCATCAAGCGGCACGTCTACGCCGCCATGGTGACCATGCCCAACCGCGCCGGCCCCAGGGAGTGAGCCTCGTGAACCGCAACCGGATTCTTCGCAGCACGGCCCGCGGACAACGCGGCGTCACGATGCTCGTCGCGCTCATCATGCTGGTGATGCTGACGCTGCTCGCCGTGTCGTCCTTCCGCGTGAGCAACAGCAACCTCAAGGTCGTCGCCGGCATGCAGGGGCAGGGCGAGGCCACGGCCGCCGCGCAAACGGCCATCGACCAGCTGGTCAGCTCCGGCGCCTTCGCGCTCGATCCGGCCAGATCAACCAGCCGGCCACGTCGGTGTGCTTCGAGAGCGTGTGGGAAGTCACCGCGACCACCACGGATGCGGTGACGCAGGCCAAGGCCACCGTCCGGCAGGGCATATCGCTGCGCCAGAGCCAGACGCAGGTCCAGAACAGCTGCACATGAGTACCCACGGTACCCACCAGGAGCCTTCGATGAAGCCCCTTTGCCTTTTCCGCCCCGCCTTGCGGCGCGCCACCGTCCGAGCGCTCGCTGCCGCCTGCGCGCTTTCGTGCGCCGGCGTCGCGACGGCCGACGACATCGACATCTTCACCGGCAACAATTCGACGAGCAAGCCGAACGTGCTGATCGTGATCGACAGCTCGTCGAACTGGAGCTCGACCCTCGGCCCCAACCCGTGCAACACCGGCAACACGGCCACGACCACCAAGTTCGGCGCGGAGATCTGCGCGCTCACCACCGCCATCGCGGGGCTCGGCTCGAACGTGCGGATCGGCCTCATGATGTTCGCCGAGACCGGGACCAACGGCGGCTACGTGCGCTTCGGCATGCGCGACATGACGACGCAGAACAAGAACGCGCTGACCAACATGCTGAAGAGCTTCGTCCAGCAGGGATCGGGCACCGACAACTCCGGTTCCAACCAGCCGTACGGCAAGACGATGTACGAGGTGTTCAAGTACTTCGGCGGTTTCACGAGCCCCGCGCACGCCACCGACGACACGGCCGGCAGCCCGACCGACGCCCAGCACTTCGGCACCACGGCCCTCTCGGGCGGCAACACCAATAACACCGGTTCGTTCCGGCGCGATTACCCCAACAACAACACGCCGTCCAACCGCGCCGCGTCCGGCTACAACGCGGACAACAACAACGCGTACAGCGCCAACAACAGCGACACGTACGTGACTCCCATCAACGACGGCTGCGCGAAGAACTTCGTCATCTTCATCTCCAACGGCAACCCGGGGACGGGCGGTGACTCGGGCTCACCCGCGACGGCGGCGCAGCTCTTGACCAACGTGGGCGGCAACACCACGCAGATCACGAACGCCGCCGGCTCGGTCATCCACGCGAGCCTTTTCGACGAGTACACGCGCTTCCTTTACCAGACGGACGTGAGCTCGCAGTCGGGACAGCAGCGTGTGACCACCTACACGCTCGCGGTCTACCAGCCGCAGTCCAACGGCCTGCCGAGCACCAGCGACCAGGCGATGATCGACCTCATGAAGAGCGGCGCGACCGCCGGCGGCGGCAAGCCCTTCATCGCGACGAGCGCCTCGGACGTGGCCAACGCGATCAACACCGTGCTGAACGAGGTGCAGGCGGTGAATAGCGTCTTCGTGTCCGCGAGCCTTCCGGTGTCGGTCAACACGCAGGGCACGTACTTGAACCAGGTCTACATGGGCATGTTCCGTCCCGACGCGTCGGGCAGCCCGCGCTGGCTGGGCAACCTCAAGCAATACAAGATCGACCAGGATTCCACCGGCGCGCTGTTTCTGGCCGATTCGGTCGATGTCGCGGCGGTGAACCCGGCAACCGGGTTCACCTCGCCGGGCGCGAAGAGCTTCTGGTCCGCGGCGAGCACCTTCTGGACCAACAGCCAGAGCGGCACGCCGCTGTCCGCTTCGGACCTGCCCGACGGCGAGGTCGTGGAGAAGGGCGGTGCAGCCGAGCAATTGCGCACCACGCTGGCGACCAGCCAATCCGGGCGGAAGGTCTATACGTGCCCCTCGACTGGCTGTGCCGCCGGCCTGCTGAGCGCCCAGCTCGCCTTCAACACCACCAACATCGCCGGGGCTTCCTACCAGACGCAGTTCGGCGTGCTGACCGCATCGGCGCTGTCCGACCTGGTCAACTGGATCATCGGGACGGATAACGTGAACGGCACGCCCTCCGGGACCGGTGGGTGGACTTCCGCCGAGCTGGGCCCGGGCTGGACGACGACGGTGAGGCCCTCGATCCACGGCGACGTGCTGCACTCGCGGCCCGTGGTTCTCAACTATCCCAGCGGCGTGGGCCCGTACATCTTCTACGGCGCGAACGACGGCACGTTGCGCGGGACGAAGGGCGGGCGCCTCGCGACCGACGGCAACGAATCATGGTCGTTCGTGGCCCCGGAGTTCTTCGGCAAGTTCAATCGGCTGCGTACGCAAGTCCCGGAGCTGATGTTGCCCGGCACGTCGGCCAGCATCGTGCCGACGCCGCTGCCCAAGGACTATTTCTTCGACGGTTCGCTGGGCTCGTACCAGAGCACGGACCTCGCGACGGAGTACATCTACGCGACGGCGCGCCGTGGCGGCCGCCTGATGTACGCGTTCGACGTGTCCTCTCCGACCGCGCCGAAATTCATGTGGAAGAAGACCAACACCGACCTCGCGGAGCTGGGCCAGACCTGGTCCGAGCCGATCGCGTTCAAGGTGAAGGCCCAGACCAACCCCGTGATCATGTTCAGCGCCGGCTACGACAACGTCGCCGAGGACAGCTCGCCCGCGGGCGTCACGACGATGGGGCGCGGCATCTACGTGCTGGACGCCGTGACCGGTGCGCTGGTGCGTTTCTTCCAGGCGGCGGCCAACGGCGGCTCCATCAGCTCGAGCGTGCCGTCCGACGTCTCGGTGCTGGACATCGACGGCGACACGTTCGCGGACCGCGCGTATGTGGGCGACATGGGGGGCAACGTCTGGCGGATGGACATCGACAACGCCGATCCCGCCCAGTGGAAGCTCTTCAAGCTCGCGGCGCTCGGGCCCCGCAAGTTCTTCTTCCGCCCGGACGTGATCGTGTCGAAGAACTTCGCCCTCGTGCTGGTGGGTTCCGGCGACCGCGAGAAGCCGCTCGACACCACGTCCGCGGACAACTTCTACATGCTGAAGGATACCTTCACCGGCAAGGACGCCACCGGCATGGTCGCGATCGTCGCGTCGGACCTCGTCACGGCCGGCACTCCGGTGAACGCCGCCAAGGGCTGGTATCTCGCGCTCGCCGCCGGGGAGAAGGTGATCAATGCACCGCTCTCCATCGCGGGCACCACGTTCTTCTCGACCAACCAGCCGTCGGCCGCGGCCGGATCGGTCGGAGTCTGCTCGGTGAACCTGGGCGTGGCGCGCGCGTACGCGGTGAACTTCCTCACCGGCACCGCCGCGCTCGACCGCAACAACGACGGCACGAAGAACGCGAGCGACCTCGCGGTGGTCCTGACCGGCGGCGGCCTGCCGCCCTCGCCGGTGGGAGGCGTGGTCGAGCTGGACAACGGCAAGAAGGTGGACTTCATCATCGGCAGCGGGGCCGGCGGATCACCGATCACGCCGACGATCCCGCCGCGGTCGGTGCCCAGCGTCCGCAAGAAGGTCTACTGGAATACCCAGAACGATTCCTGATCGGGCCGGGTGGTCGAAAAGGAAACGGCCGGCATCGCCGGCCGTTCTCTTTTGCGGGCCGGGGTCAGGCGCCCAGCACGTTCTTCGGCAGCGGGAAGGTGACCTTCTCCTCGATGCCTTCGAGCTCGTGCACCCGGCGCGCGCCCAGCGACTGCAGGCGCATGATGACCTCGTGGACCAGGACTTCGGGCGCCGAGGCTCCCGCGGTCACGCCGATGGTGCGCTTGCCGGCCACCCACTCGGGACGGATCTCCTCGGCATTGTCGACGAGGTAGGCATCGCGCCCGAGGTTGCGGGCGACTTCGCGAAGCCGGTTCGAGTTGGAGCTATTCGGCGAGCCCACCACGATCACCACGTCGCATTGCGGCGCCATGAACTTCACCGCGTCCTGGCGATTCTGGGTCGCGTAGCAGATGTCGTCCTTCTTCGGCCCCACGATCGCCGGGAAGCGGGCCTTGAGCGCGGCGACAACCCGGGCCGCGTCGTCGATGGACAGCGTCGTCTGCGTGACATAGGCGAGGCGGCCGGGGTCGCGAACCTCGAGCTTCGCCACATCGGCCTCGTTCTCGACCAGGTACATGCCGCCGCCCGACTGGCCCATCGTTCCTTCGGCCTCCGGGTGGCCGGCGTGGCCGATCATGACGACTTCACGGCCTTGCTCGCGCATCTTCGCGACTTCGACGTGCACTTTCGTGACGAGGGGGCAGGTCGCGTCGAACACCTTCAGGCGGCGCGCGTCGGCCTCGCGCCGGACGTCGAGCGACACGCCATGCGCGGAGAAAATCACGGTCGACCCGGCGGGCACCTGCGCCAGCTCGTCGACGAACACCGCGCCCTTGGCGCGAAGGTCGTCGACCACGAACTTGTTGTGCACGATCTCGTGGCGCACGTAGATGGGCGCGCCGTGCAGCTCGAGGGCGCGCTCCACGATCGCGATGGCGCGATCGACGCCGGCGCAGAAGCCGCGCGGCTTGGCGAGCAGGACTTCCACGCCCTCGTCGGCAGGTTGTTCGGATGCGTTCACGGCTTCTCCTGTTGCGGCGCCGGGGATTCGCGCCGCGCGGCGGGGCGCAGGCTCTCCCAGACGAGGATCGCGACACCCACGGTGATCGCGGAATCGGCGAGGTTGAAGGCCGGCCAATAGTATCCCGCGGCGTGCAGCTGGATGAAATCGACCACGTGGCCCAGCGTGAGCCGGTCGTAGAGGTTGCCCAGCGCCCCGCCCAGCACCAGCGCGAGCCCGAGCGGCACGGCGGCGTCGCGGTGCGGGCGGCTCAGCATGTAGACGATGGCCGCGGAGACGGCGACGCTCACCACGGTGAAGAACCAGCGCTGCCATCCGCCCGCGCCGGCGAGGAAGCTGAACGCGGCGCCGGTGTTGTGCATGAGGACCATGTTGAAGAAGGGCGTCACCACGAGCACCTCGCCCGGCGTGAAGGCGCCGCTCACCCACGCCTTGGCGGCGAGGTCGGCGGCGACCACCGCCGCGCTCACGGCGAGCCAGCGCGTCCAGCGGCGCGCGCGCGCGCTAGGCATGCCGCCTCGGCTCGCCCGGCCCATCGAGATTGGACACGCAGCGGCCGCAGATGCCGGGACGGCGCGGATCGATGCCCACGTCGGCACGGTAATGCCAGCAACGCTCGCACTTGGTGTTGGCGCTCGCGATCACTTTCACGCCGACGCCGTCGCCCGAGCCGGCGCGCACGGTGGCCTTCGACGTGATCAGCACGAACCGGAGATCGTCGCCGAGCGAGTCGAGGAGCCGGCGGTCGGCCTCGCCCACCGTGAGCTCCGCTTCGGCCTGCAGCGACGAGCCGATGCCGCCCTCGGTGCGGATCTCCTCCAGGCGCCTGGTCACCGCGGCGCGGATCTCGCGGATGCGCTTCCACTTGGCGGCGAGCTCGTCCTCGCCCGCCTGCGGGGGCAACACGTCGTTCCACGTGTGCAGGAACACGCTGTCGGGCGGCTCGCCCGCGCGCGCGGGATTGAGCACCGCCCACGCTTCCTCGGCGGTGAACGAAAGCACCGGCGCCATGAGCCTGAGCAGCATCTGCGTCACGTAGTGCAGCGCGGTCTGCGCCGAGCGGCGCGCATTCGAGGCGGCGCCGGTGGTATAGAGACGGTCCTTGAGGATGTCGAGGTAGAAGCCGCCCAGGTCCTCGGAGCAGAAGATCTGAAGGCGCTGCGCCCCCAGGTAGAAATCGAACTTCGCGTAGTCGTCGATGCAGGCCTGGGCCATCTCGCGCGTCATCGCGAGCGCATAGCGGTCGATCTCGAGCCACTCCTGGACCGGGAGCGCGTCCTTCGCCGCATCGAAGTCGGCGGTGTTGGCGAGCAGGAACCGCAGCGTGTTGCGGATGCGCCGGTAGCGTGTCGGAGATCTTCTGCGGCGCGATCACGTTGCCGAGGGACTTCGATTGCTTGCGGCCCTGGCCGTCGACCGTGAAGCCGTGCGTGAGCAGCGCATCGTAGGGCGCGCGCCCGTCCATCGCGCAACCGGTGAGCAGGCTCGACTGGAACCAGCCGCGATGCTGGTCGGAGCCCTCGAGATAGAGGTTGGCGGGCCACTTCTGGTCGGCGAGCTTGCGCAGCACCGTGAAGTGCGTCGTGCCGGAATCGAACCACACGTCGACGGTGTCGGTGATCTTGCGGTATTGCGCGGGATCGACGGCGAAGTCCTCCTCGGTCGCGGCGAACCACGCCTCGACGCCGCCCTGCTCGACTTTCTTCGCCGCCACTTCGAGCAGCTTCTCGGTGTCGGGATGCAGCTCGTCGGTCTCGCGGTGCAGGAAGAAGGGCAACGGCGTGCCCCAGTAGCGCTGGCGCGAGAGCGTCCAGTCGGGGCGGTTCTCGATCATCGCCGCGAGGCGCGCGCGTCCCCACGACGGGTAGAACGTCGTGTTGGCGATCGCGTGCATCGCGATCTGGCGCAGCGTCTTTCCCTCCGCGCCGGGCGCGGCGACCTTCGCCGCGCGGTCCATGCCGATGAACCACTGCGTGGTGGCGCGGAAGATGATGGGCGTCTTGTGGCGCCAGCAATGCGGATAGCTGTGGCGGAAGGGCTCGTGGTGGAGGAGCGCGCCCGCCGACCGCAGGAGCTC
>WNFI01060232.1_pt1 | contig 10231 bp, 7 predicted proteins | sample 5400471 | NCBI WGS metagenome assembly WNFI01 (sample SAMN13153348, study PRJNA577476) | soil metagenome | isolation source: 100 cm saprolite on Douglas fir-dominated hillslope | place: USA:California | collected 2013-09-17 | reverse complement strand
CGGTATAAGTGCGACCGAGCGCGGCCATGGTATGCGCGTCGCTGCCGCCCATTACCGCCTTGCCAAGTGTCGCGGCCAGGTCAGCTGCCCGGCGATTGCAAACAGCGGGAATCTGCCCGTTCAGAGCTTCGATTCCCGGAAAATACCTCGCGAAGAGCGTGAAATCGGAATCCGTGCGTGGGCCCGTGAGGCTGGAATAAACATGGTTGATCGTAAAAAAGAGGCGCTGCTCGGCTAAGTACGCCATCAGGGACAGCAGATCGTCACGCCGGCGCTGTATCTCTTCATGATGATCCTCGCGGATATCATAGACGCCAATATGCAGCTTGGTCCCGCTGGGTGATAAGGCGCTAACTTCTTCACTCAGGAAAAAATCTGAATACTTGCGGAGTGATTCGACGGCGTCGATAGAATCATGGTCCGTAATAGTAACCAGATCCATGCCGCGGCGTTTTAACCTGTCATAAGCCGCTATAGGTTCGTTATAACTCTCTCGGCAGACCCGGTCCAACAGCGGTACGGTACACATACCCGAGTGCCGGGTATGCACGTGCAGATCGCATCGCATACTACTTACTTAGCGGAATCTCTATTGCAGCTTGATTACATGTTGAAGACGTTCTTGAGAAGAATGCGGCCGGACCCGTGACTTGATTACGTTTTGTAACTTGACTTATACGTCGGGCTCTAAGTGATGCCGCACATCCACGCCTTTCACCAGGAACAGTGTGTCCTCGGCGATGTTAGTCGCGTGGTCGGCAATACGCTCCAGGTGCCTCGCCACTAATATCAGGTCGATGGCTTGCGGAATCACGGTTGGGTCGTTCTGCATAAATGAAACCAGCTCATCGTGGATCTCATCCTTCAAGCGGTCTACCGTATCGTCCGAAAGCAAAACGCTGCGCGCCAGGTCCGGCTCGCGCTTGACGAATGCATCCAGGCTTTTGCGGACCATGGACTCAACCGTCTGCGCCATCCGGGGAATATCGATCAGCGGCTTGATCTGCGGCCGCTGGATCAGCGCCGAGGCGCGTTCCACGATATTGACGGCCAGGTCGCCCATGCGTTCCAGATCGGTATTGATTTTGATCGCCGCCGTAATGAAGCGCAGGTCCCTGGCCATCGGTTGCTGCAGCGCCAGCAGGCGTACCGCCAGTTCGTCAATCTCAACTTCCAGGTGGTTGATGCGGTCTTCGTTTCGCAGCACCCGGTGCGCCAGTTCTTCACTGCGTTCCACCAGCGCGAGCACGGCATGGTGGATAGCGGACTCGACAAGCGTGCCCATCTCGAGGAGCCGTGCCTGTAATTCTTCCAATTCTTCGATAAAGTGCCGCAACTTGATCCCCAGCCGTTATCCGAACCGGCCCGTAATATAATCTTCCGTCTCTTTCTTCGATGGCGTCTTAAAGATTTTCTCCGTCTTGTCAAACTCGATCAGCTTGCCCAGAAGAAAAAAGCCGGTGTCGTCCGCGATGCGTGCAGCCTGCTGCATGTTATGCGTCACGATGACGATGGTGCAAATATTTTTCAAGTGAAAGAGGAGTTCCTCGATCTTCGCGGTGGCGATTGGATCGAGAGCCGAACTCGGCTCGTCCAGCAGCAGAACCTCCGGGTCGACCGCCAGCGCCCGCGCGATACACAATCTCTGCTGCTGGCCGCCTGAGATAGCATAGGCCGACTTGTGCAGTTTGTCCTTGACTTCATCCCAGAGCGCGGCCCGCTGCAAACTATGCTCGACAGCCTCATTCAGATGGGCATTGCCTCTCATCCCGTTCACGCGCAAACCGTACGCCACGTTGTCGAAGATCGATTTAGGGAACGGATTGGGTTTCTGAAATACCATGCCCACGCGGCGCCGGAGCCGGGACACATCCATGGCCAGCGCGTCTTCGCCGTCCAGCAGCACTTCGCCGGACACACGCGCGCCGCGGACCGTTTCATACATCCGGTTCAGCACCCGCAGGAACGTCGACTTTCCGCAGCCCGACGGGCCAATCAAGGCCGTAATCCGGTTGGCGGTGATGGCCAATTCCACATCGTGCAGCGCCTGATAACCCCCATAAAAAAAATTGAGCCGTGAAATCTTGAGCTTGGGCGCCACGCCCTGCGCAGTGTTGCCCGGGACTACGGCGGGCGGGCCGGAAAGAGTGAAACGCTCTAGGGTGCCCATCATCTTAGGTCTTGTGAGCCGCTCCAGGCGCCAGCACCACGCGGGCCCCAATGTTGAGCAGCAGCATGACGGCGATTAAGACCAGTCCCGCGGCCCACGCCTGCCGGTGCCAGTCGGCATATGGTGAGATCGCGTACGTGAATATCATGACCGGCAGCGACGCAGTAGGGTTGCCAAGGCTAGTGTTCCAGTACTGATTTCCGAAACTGGTAAAGAGCAGCGGCGCCGATTCTCCGGCGATCCGGGCGATCCCCAGGATCATGCCTGTGGCGACTCCCCGGATTGCGGCCGGGACTACGATCGTCGCAATCGACTTCCATTTGCTCGCTCCCAGCGCCAGCGCGCCCTCGCGTAACATCTGGGGAACAGCGCGCAAGAACTGCTCGGTGGTTCGAATGGTGGTGGGAATCAAAATGACGCTCAACGCCACACCGCCGGCAAGCGCCGAAAACCGGTGCAAAGGCCGCACCACGATGGCGTAAGCAAAGATTCCCATCACGATGGAAGGTACGCCGTTCAGAAGATCGGCGGTGTAGCGGACGAAAAAGGAAAACGAACCCAATCCGAATTCAGCCAGGTAAACCCCGCCCAGAAAACCAATCGGAATGCCGATAACTGCCGCAATCAAGACGATTTGTGCGCTGCCCACGATGGCGTTGGCCATGCCGCCCCCCAACTCGCCGGGCGGTTTAGGAAGCTGCGTGAAGAAGTCAAGATTCAGCGCCTTGCCGCCATTCCAGACCAGGAATCCGAGAATCCAAAACAGCACGCAGACCGCTGCGAGGGCGCATGCCGCCGTGAGGCTGAACATCAAGCCATTTACCAGTTTTCTCCAGTGGTGCTGCCTCATGAACGTGCCGTCATGGATGCGTCGTTCCACGCCGCGTGGTCGCCAGTACCATGAGGCGTGCAAAAGCATTGATCACAATGGTCAAAAGAAAAAGTACAAGCCCTAACTCAATCAAAGCGCTCAGGTGGATGTCCGATGTAGCCTCCGTGAATTCGTTCGCAATAACGGCCGGGATGGTATAACCGGGGGCGAAGAGCGAAGCCGCGATTTGCGGCGTGTTTCCGATAACCATTGTGACGGCCATGGTTTCACCCAAAGCCCGGGCCAGGGCAAGAAAGATGGACCCGGTAATGCCCAGGCGCGCATACGGAACGACCACGTGCCAGGTGGACTCCCAGCGCGTGGCGCCTAATGCCAGTGCGGCTTCCCGCTGTTCGGTAGGAACGGCCAGCAGGGACTCGCGCGAAATCGAGATGATGAACGGTACGACCATAATGGCCAGGATGATGCCCGCCGCCAGGAAGCCCACGCCATACGACGGTCCCTGAAAAAGCGGAACGAACCCAAATGTACGTCCAAGGAATGGCTGGATCGGATCGCGCAGCAGCGGGACAAGGGCGAATACCGCCAGCAGCCCGTAAATCACGCTGGGCACGGCGGCCAGCAGTTCGATGATGAAAGTCAGCGCGTCGGACACGCGCGGTGGAGCGAGCTCCGAAAGGAAGATGGCGGCCCCGAGCCCCAGCGGAACTGAAAGCACCAGCGCGACAACCGAAGTGATGAGCGTGCCGTAGATAAACGGCAGGGCGCCAAACTGGCCCGCAACCGGATCCCACCGGCTGGTGAACAGAAATTCGAGGCCGAACTTGTGCCGGGCCTCGGCGGAGTTGCTGAAGAGCTCCACTACAAGAAGCCCGGCGATCAGAAGGATGGCGGCGGCAAACCCCAGCGTGAGCAGGTGGGCAGCCTCGTCACCGGTACGCAGCCGCGCGAAGAGCGTGGCGCGCTCTGCCGCCCCCCTCCACTGTAGAAACCCTGTAATCGCGGACTTTCTCACCGGATCGCCGATCGTCTCTGGAATGAGCAGCCACGTAAAGCTGGCGATCGGATAAGCGTCCTTTCCCGGAGGATTCGTGATCGACACACGAAAATCGTCCGGCATATTCCTGGCAACGGCGGCGGCGGCGGCCGTTACGCTGGCGACGCCGGCCTTCACCGCTACACCGGACGAATTCTGCACACGACCGTACGCCATTTTGTTCTGGACCGCATAGACCAGCTCTACATATCCGATCGAATACGGGGTTTGCTGCACCATTCCGGCGACGCCTTCATTCCCTTTGCCGCCGATTCCTACCGGCCAGCTCACCGCCGCTCCCGTGCCGACCTTGCTTTTCCACTCAGGACTGATTTTCGAAAGGTAATCCGTCCAGACGTAAGTGGTCCCGCTGCCGTCGGAGCGGTGCACGACGAAGATGTCCTTGGAAGGTAGCTTGACGCCCGGATTGGCTTTGACGAGCTGGCCGTCGTCCCATTTCTTGATTGTGCCAAGGAAAATGCCCGCCAGTGCGTCGGGCGTGAACTTCAATTCCTGGGACACGCCGGGGAGGTTGTAAGTTGGAACGTCGGCCCCGAGAACAGTAGGGAAGTGAAGAACCTTGACCTTCGCCTGCTTGAGTTGCTCGTCGCTCATCGGACCGTCGGAGGCACCGAAATCAACAGTGCCCGCCAGCAACTGGCGGATACCGCCGCCCGACCCGATCGACTGGTAGTTGATCTGGATGTCCGGGTGCAGCTGGTGATACTCGTTGAACCACTTAGCATAGATTGGATAGGGAAAAGTCGCGCCGGCGCCGTTGATCAAGATCGTTCCAGCGGCTTTGGCCGGCATCGTTGACACCAGGCTCCACGGCAGGAGGCCTAGGGCCAGCACACTTCCAGCAACGAGGCAATTTTGTTTCGTCATATGCTCATCTCCATTGTCCGCATCTGGACTTACGCGCCTGTTACGCTTGGGTTAAGAACGCGTTAAATTGTCCGGCCGCTCACTTTTCAATACGCGGCGCAAACCCGGGAAGCAAATAGCGCAGGTTCAGGAACACCATGCTGGCATGCGCGTCCCTGGGCGCACCAGTGGCCACAAACCAGGGATAGCGGAGCACATACGAGTACTGCAGCATCAGCTGTAGCGCCCCATACCTCGGGTCTTTCCAGAACGTCTGCGTGAGGCCGAACGTCGGCTCATGAATCGATCGGTTTTGGCTATTGGGGGAGCCGGTGTAACCATAGCCTATCGGCTTGCCGGTGGCGTCTACGGCCAAGTCTTTCCGGATGAAGGTGGCTCCATAGTACGCGTAGAGGAGCGTGTTCTTGGCCTGCAGCTCAAATCCATCCACCGTAGAGCCGGAGTGAACCGGAGAAAGGCTGCCGTCCGGACGGACGATCAGGTCCGGAGCCAGGCCGAAAATCCAGCGGCCGCCGCCGTCGCTCCAGTAGTTGTTGCTGACCAGCCGGAACCCCTTGGCGAGCTCGAAGTTGACGTTGGCGGAACCGCCATAGCCGTGGCTGCTGTAGTGAGTATTATCCAGCGGGCTGTAGACCCTAAAAGTACGAAACAGGCCGGCAATTTCGAGATGCGCACGGCTGCTCGGATCGAACGCCACCTTAGCGATCACGTCCGGGTGGGCGTCGGGTACCGACAGGGTGGTGGTCCCGTCGTTCAACTGCTTGGCATAGGGGGTGGCCAGCGCCGCTGGCAGAGTAACCAGCCCGCCGCCGCCCGAACCGCCAATATATTGCTCGGCGTTTTCGAGCGACAATCCCATGGCGATCTTCTCGGTGGGATGGACGATGAAACGGAACTGGGGATTCCGGCTCCAGACCAAGCCATTCTGATAGTTCACGTCGATCACCTGGCTGTAAAAAAGATCGGCTGGAAGCGCCGACAAGCCTTTGCGGTTGGGGGTCAGCATGCTCCAGGATTGGCCGGCAAAAAGCTCAACTTTGTCTTTGCGCACATCCACCCAATAAAGACGCATGCGCAGGCTGTCGCTGTTGCTGGTGACGGCGGCGTTGGTGGGCACGAACCCAAGGAAATCGGACTCGAGATAACCCAGAACGTTCGCTCCATGCACCTTGGCATCCACGCGCAAGCCGATGCGCGAGTTCTGGGCGCTGAGGCGAAACTCGCTGATATTTCCGCTGGGCCCGGTATTGTACGGGACGCTGCCGAAGTTAGTGCCGATCCCGCTGCCCGGGTTCGTCGAGCGGAACACCGCAGTGAAATCCATGAAGCCGACAGGCGTGATCGAGGCGGAGCCGATGTGAAGCTGCAAAGGCGCCTCGGGCTGCGCCACGTTCTCCTGCGCGCCCGATACCCGCGCCGGCATAGGCAGCGCAAGCGGAGCCCTCACGGCCGGAGCCACCGGAATTACCGGCGTTGTGCTGGCCACCTGCCCGAGTTGCGGTACACCCGGCGAAGAGTGCTGGACGACGGCGGGCGCTGCCATCCCGTTCGCGCCGGTCTGGCCGGCGTTAATCAAGTCTCTCTGTTCCTTGAGGGCAGCGCGCAGTTCCGCGATCTGGCGTTGCTGATCCGCAAGCAGGGCTCTGAGCTCGCCGATTTCCTGACTGGTGTTCTGGGCAGGCTGGCCCTCAGCTTCATCGGCCGCAACCGCCAGCATCGTGCAAGTGGCAGCAAGTACAAGAATTTGGCTTACAGTACGATACAGTCTCTTGGTCATAGGTTGATCCTGTCGGAGCGGGCGGGTTCTCGGCCCGCGTGAGAGTTTACGCTTCTAAATGAAAAACAAGGATATCTACCCGTATGTTATAGCTTGATGACTCGATTGTTACGAGAGCGTTAATTCGCGTGGCAGGCCGGAACCGTAAGGCTGAAGACGGTCCCTTTTCCCAACTCGCTCGCAACCGTAATTTTTCCGTTCATGCGCTCGACAACATGCTTCACGATCGAGAGCCCTAAGCCTGTCCCTCCTACCGCCCGCGAGTGAGCCTTATCGACCCGGTAGAAACGTTCAAAAATCCGCGACAGGTCCTCCGAAGAGATGCCTATGCCGGTGTCGGTGACCGTGATACGGACCATGCCTTCGGGGGCTGACTTCGCCTCGATGCGAACTTCACCGGATGGGCGATTGAATTTGATCGCGTTATCCACCAGGTTGACCAGGGCCTGTTCCAGCCGGATCTTGGAGCCCACGACGCAGACATCTTCCACCTTGGTGCAATCGAGCCGGACTCCAGACACACGCGCCGCCGATTCAACCGTGCGCAACGCACTCTCGAGAACGCCGCGGACCCTCAGCCTCTCCGGCTCCGCAGTATCGGGCTTTCCCGATTCCAGCTCCGAGAGCACCAGCAGGTCCGAGGCAATGTTATTCAGCCGGGTGGCCTGGGCTTTGATGATTTCCAGAAATTTCCGGTTATTCGCCGGATCCTCCAGCGCGCCTTCGAGCAGCGTCTCCGCGTATCCGCGGATGGCGGTGAGCGGCGTGCGCAGCTCGTGTGAAACATTGGCGACGAAATCCTTGCGGACGCGCTCCAGCCGTTCCAGATCCGTGATATCGTGCAGCACTGCAATTGCGCCCCTGCGAGAGGATGCGGATGGGGAGACGGACAATGGCGCCGCCTGCACCTCGAACGAACGGCCGTCCGCTGCCGGGAGCTCGAGCCGCCGCTTGAGTGGCGCCCTGGAAGCCAGCACCTGGCGGAACATGTCGCGCAGTCCCGCGTCGCGCACTACTTCGAGCAGTGGAGTGCGTTCCAGAATCGTCGCGGGAGCGCCGATGACCCGTGCAAAAGACGCGTTACAGAAGGTAATGCGCATCTCGTGGTCGACCGCCAGCACGCCCTCAACCATGCCGGAGAGGATGGCTTCGCGGCGCGCCGATTCCAGGCTCAACCGGTCGAGCGAATCCCGCAGTTGCGCGGCCATGCGATTGAGAGATTTGGCGAGCTCACCCAGCTCATCATCCGCATCCGGCGCCAGGTCTTGTGACGCGCGCGTGGCCACCAAGTTCTCCGCAAACGATTGGAGCCGGCGAATGCGGCGCGTGAACCGGACAGAAAAGAAGTACGCGATCGCCATGGCCAGAGCGAGAGCGATCAGCGAGGCTTCGAACATCCACCAGCGCACCGACGCTACAGCAGTGTCCAGCTCCTGAAGTGGAACCGCCAGCCGCAAGATGAATCGCGCACCGCCCTGGTACGGGAACGTGATGGCGACGTAGCAGAGGTCGCGATCGAGCGTGGCGCTATGACGGATGGAGACGCCAACCTTCCCCGCATAAGCCTGGATAATTTCAGGGCGGCTGGCATGGTTCTCCATGGTCTCGGGATCGTGCTCGGAATCGGCCAGTACAGCCCCTTTGGGATCGACGATGGTGACGCGGGCCTGCGCTCGGGCGGCGACTTGTTTTGCCCAATCCTCCAGGCGCGCGGGCGCAATCGCGGGGGCTTCTCCGGAAAGAATGCGCGCTTCCACGGTGAGCCGGTGCTGCACGCTTTGCGTTTCCCGCTGGCCGATATAAGCCGTGAGGAAGGAATCGAGGATCAGGAGCGTCGCGGCAATCAGGATGAAAGTGCTGATGAGGAGCTTGCGGAATAACGGGCTGTGAAAGACCGCCACGTGTCAGGATCTCACGAAGGTTCGACGCGGCTCAACCCGGAGGGAGGCGCCATACTCAGCCGTGAACACCGTGGCATTTTAGCATTCAACTTAAGCGCCCGGCGCAATCACACGGAGCATGCGAGCGTGCGGCGATGCGGTGTCGAGCCGCCACGCGCCGGCCGGCAACTGCCAGACTTCACCTATCCGAAACGGCTCGCCGCCAAGTTTGCCCGATCCGTCAAGTAAGATCAGCAGAGCCGGGCCCTCGATTTCAATCGACCCGGCCGGTTTTGGCAGCTCGATCATTTCCGTTTCGAAATATTCGCACCGCACCAGCGATTGCCGGCCGCCGGGCAGTGACGCAGCCTGCGATGCTCCCGGATGATTGCCCAGGTCGGAAATGGCGACTGCCTGATCGAGATGCAGCTCGCGGGGCCGGCCGTAATCGTAGAGCCGGTAGGTCACATCCGAAAACTGCTGAATCTCGCATAGCGCGATACCGCCGCCGATGGCGTGCACGGTGCGGGCGGGCGTGAAGTACGTTTCGCCGGCCGACACCGGAAACCAGTGCAGCAACTGCTCGATCTCACCGGTCTGTGCGGCTTCGCGCAGACGCTCGCGCGACAACGGCTCGCGAAATCCGAGTGCGATCTTCGCACCCGGTTCCGCCCGCAGGATATGCCACATTTCGGTTTTCCCCTGCGGCCCATCGGGATGCACTTGCACCGACAGTTTGTCGGACGTAAACAGAAACTTCACCAGGACGGGCAACTGTTGCGCGGCGGTGAACCAGACCTCGCCAATTTTGTTTTCGGGTTTTGGGAACCAAGGCTCGAGCGCGGTCGAGCCCCAGACTTTTTCGAGGAACGTGGCTTTGAGCCGCGCAGGGCGCGGTGTTTCTGGGGGCGTGGGCGTTGTCATGCCAGCTGCGCGGGCGGCATCATTCCAAGCGGCGCGCGCAGGCTCAAGCCAGATCCGCGATAAAGCGGTGGATGCGGTCGAGGCCGCGCTCCAGCTCGTGCATAGAGGTCGCGTAGGAGATACGAACGTGCCGGTTGGTGCCGAACGCCTCGCCGGGGACTACGGCCACGTGCGCTTCCGCCAGCAGTTTTTCGGAGAACTGCAGCGTGTTCTGGATTCCCTTCTTGCCGATGGCCACGCCGATATTGGGATAGGCGTAGAAAGCGCCCTTCGGTTCGGCGCACTTGACGCCCGGGATTTCGCGCAGACGCCGCACCACGAAATCGCGGCGCTTGCGATATTCCGCGAGCATGATCTGCACCGATTCCTGCGGCCCGCGCAGCGCTTCGACGGCGGCCTTCTGGGAGATGGATGTGGGGTTAGAGGTCGAGTGGCTCTGCAGCTTCAGCATCGCCCCTGCGACCGGCTGCGGCACCAGGCCGAATCCCACGCGCCACCCGGTCATGGCGTAAGTCTTCGAAAGCGTTCCCGCTACCAGCACGGTTTCCTTAGCGTCGGGCATTGAGGCGATGGAGAATGGCTTGCCTTCATAGAGGAAGTGGCAGTAGCACTCGTCGGTGAGCAGGTAGATTCCGCGCCGCGAAGTGAGGTGATAGATCTTTTCGAACTCTTCGCGATCCAGCACCGCACCGCTCGGGTTCGAGGGCGAGTTGATCAGGATCAT
>WNFI01433312.1_pt1 | contig 10232 bp, 9 predicted proteins | sample 5400471 | NCBI WGS metagenome assembly WNFI01 (sample SAMN13153348, study PRJNA577476) | soil metagenome | isolation source: 100 cm saprolite on Douglas fir-dominated hillslope | place: USA:California | collected 2013-09-17 | reverse complement strand
GACATCGTACCGCCGGTGAAGCACATCAGGCGCGCCCGGTCGGGAGTCGATCGGTCGCCGAGCGCGGCCAGTCCCTTCGCCGCGAGGTTGATCGCGTCGCGGAAGCGGGCCTGCCACGAAAGCTGAATCGCGGCGATCCGGCATAGCAACCCGATGGCGTCGGCATCGCCAAGACTCTCATACGTCGCCAGGCATTGCTCCCACGACGCCATCGCTTCATCCCAACGTCCGAGGCAACGCTGGGCCATGCCCAGCTGTCGCCTGGCGTCGGCCCCCGCGGTGCTGTCCGGCGGAAGTATGGCGACCGCCTGCTCGTAGAGTCGCAGCGCTTCCTCGAACGCTGCTGCGCCGAGCGCCAGGTCGCCGGCACGAACCAGGAAGGTCGCAGTCCGCTCAAGGTCGGCGGCTTCGCCCGCGTTGGCGAGGTGGTGGGCGACCTCTGCGACCCGGCCGTCGATATTCCCCGAATACACACGCTCCAGCGCATCAGCGATGCGGAGGTGAATGCGCTGCCGTCGAGCCGGCGAAAGCCCCATCACCAACGTCTGCCTGATCAGCTCGTGGGCGAAGCTGAAACGCGCCTGGCCGCCTTCCGCTGAAGGCACCACAAGGCCGGCGGCCTCGGCTTTGTCGATGCCGTCAAGCAGCGTCTCGGCGTCACTGTCGGCCACCTCCTGCAGCAGCCGGAAACTGAACCGCCGGCCGATCAGCGCAGCTGCCGCCAGCGACTCGCGATCCTCGGCGTTGAGATTCTCCAGCCGGCGGCCGACCACCAGCCTCACACCCTCGGGCACGTCCAGCTCCCCCAGCGTGATCGCGTCCAGGAACCTGCCCGATTGGTCGTACAGGCGGTTGTTTTCGACCAGGAACCTGAACACCTCCTCGACGAAGAAGGCATTGCCCTCGGTCTCGTCGAATATCGACTGGACCAGGCCCTCGGGCGGCTCCTGCCCGGCGAGGGCGACAAGCATGGCCTGGCCGCCGGCGCGATCGGGCCCCTTGAGAGTCATCCTGTGGGCCAGGCGGCGCCGGTGGGGCGCCTCCAGGGGCCTGGTCAGGGGCTCCCCGATGTCGACGTGGCTGTCGCGGTGGGTGCCCACGATCAGGACGGGGGCGTCGACCAGCCGTTCGGCGAGGTTCTGCACCAGCAGCAGGGTGGGCTCGTCGGCCCAATGGAGGTCCTCGACGATCATGAGCAGGGGGCCGCGGGCGGCGGCCCGGGTGACGATGCCGGTGAGGCTGTTCAGCAGGTAGTGACGCTCCTGCTCGGGGGGGAGCTGCAATGGTGGGGGGATGTCCGGGAAGACTCGTCGAAGCTCGGGCATGATGCGAGCCACCTCGGCCACGCCATCGCCGAGTGCCACCCGGAACCCCTTGGCGCCGGCTTCGACGAGGCTGGTCTCGAGGATCTCGACGAAAGGCACGTATGGCGGTGTGCCTGCGGTCTCGTAGCAGTGGCCGGTAAGCACGCGCATACCCCGCTTGACAGCGATCGCCGCCAGCTCCTTGCTCAGGCGCGTCTTGCCGACGCCGGGCTCGCCGCCGATCATTACCAGGCCACCCTGGCCGCCTAGCGCCAACTCCAGCCGGCCCGCCAGAGCCGCGGTCTCCTGCTGACGGCCGACGAACGCGGTTCGCGCCGGCACCACAGGAGTCGTCGATGAGCCGTCCTCTGTGGAGCGGACACGGAACACGCGCCAGCGCTCTCCGAACCCTTTGAGTCGCACCCGGCCGCGGTCGGAAAACTCGATTCCCGAGGTGCTGCCGCCGAGCTGCTTGACGGTCTCGGACACGAGCACCTCTCCAGGCTCGGCCTTGTCCACGATCCGGGCGGCGGCATTGACGGCCGAGCCGTGAACATCACGGCGCCCGATCGAGACCTCACCGGCGTTGATCCCGATCCGGATCCTCAGCGGCTCGCTCAGACGGCGCCGGTTGCGCTCCGCCACAGCTTGCTGGATCGCCAGCGCGCACCCTATCGACTTGCGCACCGAGGTGAACGTGACCAGGAAGCCGTCGCCAGTGCTCTTTACGACACGACCGCCGAAGCGCTCGAATTGCCGCGCCAGGAGATCGTTCAGGTCCTTCAGCAGCTCCGCCGACGCGACATCTCCGATTCGGCCGGACAGCTCGGTTGAGCCGACGACATCAGTGAAGAGCACGCTCAGCAGCTGCTCCGAGTCGGCGCCTGTGGCCGCGGACTCGACGTCCCGGGCGGATTCGCCGGTCTTGGATTCCGGGCCTGCAAAATCGACCCGGACCGCGCGGTCTGCGCCGTCAGGCATGGGACTTCGGACTATGGCCCCGCGGGATCCGGGGGCCTGCTGCTGATTCCATTGATTCCCCGTTCCCCCGCGCCCATTCTGCCATCAACTCGAGGCCGGGACAGCATCTTTGTTACACCGTTTTCTATGCGGACAGACCCCCTCCACGACGAGTTTAGGGGGCCACCGCCCACACCGCGGGGCCGCCACCTGGAGTTCGTGACACCACCTTCGCTCGGTTTGCTGCCGGGCCGACCGCCACCTCGAGGTCCTGCCGGCTAAGTGCAAGCACAGTGGCGTAGCGGCCGGGATCCGCCAGGGGAACACCGTGGCGGAACACCCGAGTAGGCCGACCGGCGTCCAGGAAGTCGACATCGATTCGGTTGTAGTCGTCGATGACGATGGCGTCCCTGGGGCCGGCGGCATTCACCAGCGCAACCACGTCGTAGGCGTAAGCGTGGTACCTGGCACTCACGGGGCGGGAAAAGTAGGCGACGGCGCTGCCGGCTTCCAGGGAGCCCAGCAGCATCGCAAGCCCGGTGACCGACGCGACCGCGCCGCGCCGGTCGGCTCGGTGCCGGGAGACCTCGACCAGGAGGCCGGCCCCGATACCCACAAGGGCCGCCAGGAACGGGGCCAGCCCGAGGCTGCGAAGGAAATGGGGTACGCCGCCATCGATGCCGATCAGAGGAGGAAGCATGAAGACCGGGACCCCCAAAAGCACCAGCGCATAGCCCGGGTCGCGACGCCTGGTCCACGCCCGCCAGGCACCGAGGCACGCGAGTGCGAACAGAGGCCAGCCCAGCAGCGGAAGGGAGGCGACGTCGTGCCGTGGGTTGGGGTCACCGGCCAGCACGAACATTCCAAGCGTCCTGAGAGTGTGGTCGATGAGTCCGATCCCGGCGTTGGCGGGGTTGAGCGGCGAGACGCCGGCCGCGCGTCCGAAGTAGTTGACCGGGTCGAAGACCGCGGTGAGGAGCATCGGCGCAGCCACCAGGACATAGGCCAGAGCGAACCAGCCCAGGCCGGCGCGCAGGCGGTAATAAAGGTCGTGGTTGGCGCGGCGGATCCAGAGCAGCCAGAGCAGGACCAGCAGAGGAGTCAGCTTTAGAGGCTGGTAAGTCCACAGGCCGGCCCCCGCCACCGCGCCTGCAACCAGCGCCGCCCCGCGTCCCGGCCGGTCAGCCCAACGTGCCAGGACCCAAAGCAGGAGCACCCCCAGGAGTGGGACCAGGACGTTGCGCATGCCGTCGCGCGAGATGCATATCAGCCACAGCGCCCCAGCGGCCCACGCCATGCCGGCGATCGCAACCCCCTGTCCGAATCGCCGCAGGGCAGGGAACAGGGCCACCACTGTGAGCACGCCGATCACCACCGACACGCTCCTGAGGACCACCGTCGACGCCCCCGCGACCTGGAAAGCAAATGCGACCAGGTACGCGAAGGGTTGGGCCCCTAGATCGGCGAGCCGCACCGCCAGCGCGGCCACGACGACGATGCCGGCAGCTGCGGGGATGACCCAGCGAGGAAGGGCCCTGTCGGTGACGGTCAGCGGCTGTACAGGTCCACGCAGACTCCGTCCTGGCAGGAGTCGCGCTGGAGGTTGAAGCCCGGCGGGATCGAAGGCAGGCGGCGCCCCTGGTCGGTGACCAGGTAGATGCGGCCGGGCACATTGGGGATGGCGTGGACCTGGGTGCCAGGCGGGTAGCCGGCGGTCCCGAAATACCAGGGGATGTCGTCCGCCACCACCACCATCCTCCTCGCGGTGACGCTATCGACGGCATAGGCGATGGAGAAGTAGTGGTCGGCGCCGTTGAGGGCCACCACGTCGCTGGGCTGGACGTCGCCTTTGAGTGGGGCGGCTACGGCTTCAAAGTCGGGCCGCTGGATCTGTGACAGGCTCCACGCCGACGCCATCGCCAGCCCGACGCAGAGGGCCGGCGCCGCCCAGCGCCACGTAATCATCGCCAGGCCGGCGCCGACGACCGCCTCGCCCGGTCCCCAGAAGATCAGCACGAAGCGCGTGTCGTACACGGGCTTCACAAGACTTACTGCCAGCAGCGCGGCCGTGGGCACCAGCGCGCAGCCCAACAGATATAGGACAGTGCGCCGGCGCACGCGGTCGAGGCGGCGATAGAGCACGACCACCACCGGGATCAGGGCCGCCTCGACGACAAGAGTACCCAGCGTGGTCAGCTCCTGGCCATTGGTCTGTCCGACCCTGGTCTCAAGGTCTGAGAGCAGCGTGTTGAAATGCACCGGGGCGACCCAGAACGAGGAGCCGGCATGCTGGAACTGCGCTGTCGCCGCGGTCAGCCAGGGCACCAGCGTCAGGCCGCCCAGCCCTGCCGCCAGCACAAGCCTGAGGGCGACTTCCTTCGCCGGCCGGAGGGCCCAGAGCGCCACCAGCAGTTGGGCGCCGACCGCTGGGATCGCAAAGTAATGCGTGTACACGGCGCCCGCGACGCAAGCACCGTAGACCCCAAGCCGGCGGCGGGTGGGTTGCTCGACGGCCCGCAGCAGAGCCAGGGACGATGCCAGTACCAGCGCCATCGCCAGCGAGTAGCCACGGGCGTCGCGCGCCGACAGCAGGTAGCCGGGGAAGGCCGCCAGCACCGCGGCCGCCAGAAGGCCGGCGCGGTCGCCTGCGACACGCCGGCCGAGCGCGGCCGCCAGCACCACGGCGGCGGTGCCCGCGAGCGCTGACACCAGGCGCAGCGCCGCGGGCGACGTCGATACTGTCGCGATCAGCGCCTGCAGGAGATAGATCAAGGGCGGGTGGCTGTCGTGGCGGACGACGTCGAGCATCGGCAGCAGTGGCTTGCGTACCTGGACCGCGTTGAAGGCTTCGTCGCCCCAGAACCGGGGCACCGTGCCGAGCAGGACGGTCCGGGAGAGGAGGGCCAGGGCCGTGATCCCGGCCAGTGCCCGATGGTAGCCGCTGATCGTGGCCAGCCGCGCGCTAACGACGTCGTGGGCCGGCAACGATGGCAGACCGGCGATCTCTCCGGTGGGTCGATCGATCTCGACAGTGCTTCGACTCATATGCTCCACAGAAGTATGGGCACGCCGGCGATCGCGACGAAACCCCACGCCCGGAGCGTGCGTGCTGACCTGCTGCTGGCGACCTCGGCGGTGTCCTTCGGCGCTCTCCCCATATTTGGGCGCTTCGCCTACGCCAACGGGATGAACGTCCAGAGCCTTCTGGCGACGCGGTTCCTGGTTGCCGGACTGATCCTGGGCGTGATCTCGTTGATCCGCGGCGTGTCAACCCCGGCGTGGCCGACGCTGGGGATGCTGGTCCTCCTCGGCGCCGTCGGGTACGCGGCCCAGGCGACCGCCTACTTCAACAGCATCAGGTACGTGCCCGCGGCGGTGACCAGCATCCTGCTCTACACCTACCCGGTGATAGTCACCGTCCTCAGCCGCCCGATCTATGCGGTTCCGTTGACCCGATCGCGCCTGGTCGCGCTGGCGGCCGCCATCGCCGGCACCTTCCTGGTTGCGAGCCCCCATGGAGGCCTACGCGTCGAAGGAGTGGTGCTGGGGTTGCTCTCGGCCGTTTTCTACAGCGCCTACATCCTCACCGGGAAGAGGGTGCTCGAGAGTGTCGATCCCTGGCTGGCGACCGCGGTGATCTCGATCTCCGCCGGTGTCGCATTCCTTGGCTACGGCGTCAGCGGTGGAACCTACGCGCCGCCGGGCAACCTGGCCGCCTGGCTGTCGGTACTGGGGCTGGCGGTGATCTCGACCGTGGTCGGCGCTGGCGCCTTCCTGGCGGGGCTGCGCCTGACCGACCCGGGCCGCGCCTCCCTGATCAGCACGCTCGAGCCAGTCGCCACCGCGGCGCTGGCGGCCATCGTCTTCGCGGAGCTGCTCGGCGCTACCCAGCTCATCGGCGGCCTCCTGGTCCTGGTCGCGGTCGGCGTCATCGCGCGGGCGCCGGTGGAGACGCCCAAGCTGACCTGACGCCGAGCCGGTCAGCCCAGCTGGGCACGACCCGAAATGGAGATGAACCGAGTGCACTGAACCCGGCGGCAAGCCGCTGGCGGTGACGCTGAGCTGGTACGAGCCGCTGCCCGGGATGATGACGACCTGTCCCATGATCGGCTGCGACACCGCCAGCAACGGGAAACGTAGAGTGGCGGGAGCCGCCGGAGGCGGCGGCGCGGCCGGAGAGGGGGCCGCGGTCACGGACGGGGAGGGGGTTGGCGAGGGGGATGATGACACCTGGACCAACGCCGGCGGCGACAGCATCGAGGCGGCGCCGGCGGTGAGTCGCGCCGCCGCGCCCACCTGGCCGCAGCCTGGCAGGGCACCAACGATCAACCACGCACCGACCAACCGGCTGGTCCAGCGCGTTCGCAACAGGAATTCGACCACGACACCAGATACGGCTCCAAGTTACGGAAGGCCATATGCTTGGGGGTGACCTCACGGATTCGCCACGACCTTCGAAACGTGGCCATCATCGCCCACGTCGATCACGGCAAGACCACCTTGGTCGACGCCCTGCTCAAGCAGAGCCACACCTTCAGGGACAACCAGGAGGTGGGGCGGCTGATCATGGATCGAGGCGACCTCGAGCGCGAGAAGGGAATCACCATCCTCGCCAAGAACACAGCCATCCGGTACGGCGAGGTGTGGATCAACATCATCGACACGCCCGGACACGCGGACTTCGGCGGCGAGGTGGAGCGCGTCCTAAACATGGCCGACGGCTGCCTCCTGCTCATCGACGCCGCCGAAGGGCCGATGCCGCAGACCCGCTTCGTGCTCCGCAAGGCGTTCGAGGTAGGACGCGCCGGGCTCGAACCCGAGACCATGACCGACACCCTGGAGCCGCTGCTGGAGGCGATCATCCACCACGTCCCCGCGCCGATCGAGGAGGAGGGCGGGTTCCAGGCCCTGGTCGCGAACCTGGGCTGGGACGATTACACCGGTCGGCTGGCGGTTGGCCGCATCACGCGCGGCCAGATCCGTCCCGGCGACTCGGTCGCCGTGCTTCGCGAGAAGGACACGGTGAGAGGCAAGGTCGCCAAGGTGATGCTGCATCGAGGGCTGGGGACGGAGCCGGTCGAGCTGGCGCGTGCCGGCGACATCGTCGTCCTGACCGGGATTGACGACGTCGCCATCGGCGACACCCTGGCCGATCCCGAGTACCCCGACCCGCTGCCGCGCATCAACATCGAGGAGCCCACGGTGCGGATGACCTTCAGCGTCAACAACTCACCGTTCGCCGGCCGCGAGAGCCAGTACAGCACCTCGCGCCAGCTGCGCGCGCGGCTGCTCCGCGAGCTGGACCTTAACCTTGGGCTCCGCTTCGAGGAAACCGACTCGGCGGACGAATTCGTCGTCAGCGGCCGTGGTGAGCTGCACCTCGCCGTACTCATCGAGACGATGCGGCGCGAGGGCTACGAATTCGCCGTATCGCGCCCCGAGGTCATCGTCAAAGAGGTCGAAGGCAGGCGGATGGAGCCGGTCGAACATCTCACTGTCGACGTTCCAGAGGAATTTGTGGGAGGCATCAGCGAGGCACTTGGCCGCAGGCGCGGAGAGAACATCGAGATTTCCTACGAGCCTAACTCGCGAGTGCGGCTGGAATACGCAATTCCGACCCGTGGCCTGATCGGTTTCAGGAACGTGTTTCTCACCCTTACGGCCGGCAACGGGGTCATGGGCTCGCTATTGCTCGGTTACCGGCCATGGGCCGGCGACCTCAACGCGCAGCGTAACGGCGTTCTAACGGCATCCCAGCCGGGGGTTGCGGTGGCATACGGCCTGGCCAACGCGCAGGAGCGCGGCACCACCTTCATCGAGGCGGGAGAGCCGGTCTACGAGGGCATGATCGTCGGGCTCAACAAGCGCGGCGAGGACATCGCGGTCAACGTCTGCAAGGAAAAGCAGAAAACCAACGTTCGGTCCTCGACGTCGGACATCGCCGTGCGCCTGACGCCGGCGCTGAAGATGTCCCTGGAGCAGTGCCTCGATTTCCTGGGCGACGACGAGCTGCTTGAGGTGACGCCGAGGGCGATCCGGCTGCGCAAGCGGTGGCTGAGCCAGGCTGACCGAGCCCGCCGGCGCTCCCGGGCCGCCCAGGGAGCGCCGGCCTAAGCCCTCTCGAGCGCCAGTCGCGCGGCGAAGCCGACCAGGACGACGCCGCTGACTCGCTCCATCCAGGCCCGCACGCGAGGAGTGTCAATGGCGTCGCGAGCCTTGGTGACCGCGATCCCGTAGACCGCCAGCCAGATCATTCCGATGGCGCTGAAAATGGCGCCCAGAAGCAGCAGCCGGGCCAGCGCGGGCTGGCCGGGGCGCACGAACTGGGGGAGCAGGGTGACGAAGAAGACGCCCAGTTTGGGATTGAGGGCGGCGCTGAAGAAGCCGGTTCGGTAGATCCGCCTGGCCGGCGCCAGAGGCACCCGAGCCAGGTCCGGGCGGCTCGGGTGGCGACTTTCAAGCAGGCTCCTGAGGCCCAGGTAGGCGAGGTAGCACGCGCCCGCCAGCTTGACCACCGTGAACGCCGCGGCAGACGCAGCCAGGACGGCGGCGACGCCGAAGGCGCTGGCGCCGATCCAGCCCAGCAGTGCGGTGCCGATGCCAAGCGCAGTCAGGACTACACCGCGGCGGCCGTAGGCCAGGCCGTTGCGCGTCACGGTGGCCATGTCGGGGCCCGGCGTCATGGCCAGCAGCAGGGCAAGCCCGGCAAAGGCCAGCAGGCTGGCGTCGAAGATCGGCGGCATGATTGAGAATATCGACATGCAAGCCTGGTTCTTCCTGCTCGGACCGCTGCTGCTGGGCCTGGTCGGAGCCATGCTCCTGTTCAACATCTTCGGGGCCACCAACGACATGACCGACTTCTACGAGGGTCGTGGCGACTGGTTCCCAATCCTCAACGGTGACGAGCCGGCCTCGCACCGGCTGGTGGGGGCGGTCCTGCTGGTGGCCGGGATCGTCACCACCATCGCCTTCGTGAAGATGGGCGTCCTCTAGGGGGCGAGCACCTGCTGGAATTCCTTCCGGCGGCTCAAGTGAGCGTTTCGACCAGGGCCGCAAGCTTGCGCAACAGGTCCTCGACTTCGTCGATCGCTGCCAGGGTTTCGGCAGCACCGTGATGGCTGCCTAGAAGCTCGCCCAGGGCCCGGTTCAGCCGCGCATCACTAATGCGACGTTGGCGCATCAGGGCCTCAAGTTGGACCTCCTCGTCCTCGTTCATCGCCAGCCGTCCCGGAGGCGGTTGGTCGGGTTAGGAGCCGGCGTTGGTTGCGAGCGCCTGGAAACGCATCAGGACGCGCTCCAGGATCCGAAACGTGACCTTGGGGAACTCCTCGAGGAATGGGCGGAAGTTGCTGTCGGTCAGCCGCATCACCCAGAGCGCGCTGTTGGTCTTGACCGACGCCGTCCGTGGCCCGCCATTCAAGGAGGTGACTTCACCGAAGAAGTCACCCTGCTTCAGGACGGCCACCTCCTTGCCGTGCTGGACGACCGTGGCGCTGCCATCGAGGACGACGAAGAAGAATCCCATGCCCTCCTCGCCTTCCTTCAGGATCGTCGTCTTGGCGGGGAAATGATCTTCGGCCATACGCTCGGCGACCTTCTTGAGGTCCGACTTGGAGAGGTCCTCAAACAGCTTGCAGGCGCCAAGCTTGGCGATCAGATCTCCTTGAGCCATGGTTCCCTCCTTGCGATGGTCGAAGCATAGTAAACCCCATCCGCTACTCTAATGTGGCCGCGCCGCGAGGCGCGATTGACAGCCCGACGGGGCTCTGGTTTCATGGGGGCCGACTTGTACCAGCGCAGATCCGCGGCACGCGTCACATTCACGCCAGCAAGTCGCTCATTCGGTCCGCGGCGCCGGCCAGGCGCCCCGCGCCGGGACGTGCTGGTGCTGTTCGCCTCCCTGGCGCTCCTCGCTGCCATGATCTTCGCTGCCATCCGCGTCACGGGGGGCGGGAGATCGGCGGCGGC
>WNFI01099907.1_pt1 | contig 10232 bp, 7 predicted proteins | sample 5400471 | NCBI WGS metagenome assembly WNFI01 (sample SAMN13153348, study PRJNA577476) | soil metagenome | isolation source: 100 cm saprolite on Douglas fir-dominated hillslope | place: USA:California | collected 2013-09-17 | reverse complement strand
CGCTGGCGACCGCAGATGCCAACCGCGAGAAGCTCGGTCTGCTGATGGGCGGAAGCAGTCTGGAGCAGAAGGAAGCGGCTCATGCAGTTAGTGCTTGAAAAGCGGGCCGAGCGATCGAATACGATTGCGCTGGTTTCGCCGCTGATCGCGATCGCTTTGACGATCGTGACCATGAGCATCCTGTTTGCCATTCTCGGCAAGAATCCGATCTCTGCGCTTGGCGTCTACTTCATCGATCCCCTGACCGACAGCTATTCGCTCCAGGAGCTCGTGGTAAAGGCGACGCCGCTGGTGATGATCGCCATCGGCTTGTCGCTCTGCTATCTCGCCAATGCCTGGAACATCGGGGCTGAAGGACAGCTTCTGATCGGCGCCGTCGCCGGCAGCTGGCTGGCCGTGAAAACCCAAGGCACCGATGCCGGATATTGGGTCTTGCCAGCGATGCTGCTGCTGGGCGCGGTGGCGGGCGCGCTATATGCGCTGATACCGGCTATCTGCAAAGTCCGGTTCGGTGCCAGCGAAATTCTCACCAGCCTGATGCTGGTCTATGTGGCGGACCTTTTTCTCGATTATCTGGTGCGCGGTCCGTGGCGCGATCCGGCCGGGTTCAATTTTCCGACCACCGCCGAGTTCGATCCGGTCGCAACCGTGCCGGTTCTGATCGAAGGCGGCCGGGTGCATCTTGGCGCGATCATCGCGCTCCTGGTCGTCGCCGCTGTGACCGTACTGCTTGGGCGCACCATCAAGGGGTTCGAAATTCGCGTCGTCGGCGCCGCACCCCGCGCGGCGCGGTTCGGCGGTTTCAATTCCAACCAATTGATCCTTCTGACGTTCGCCATCTCCGGCGCCTTGGCCGGACTTGCGGGAATCATCGAGGTCGCGGGGCCGGTCGGCCACCTTCAGCCCGGCATTTCGCCCGGTTATGGCTTCACCGCGATTATCGTCGCGTTTCTCGGGCGCCTGAACCCAATTGGAATATTAATTGCAGGTCTTTTCCTCGCACTCACCTTCATTGGCGGCGAGCAGGCCCAGATCGCAATGAAAATCCCGCTGGACGTTACAAAGGTATTTCAGGGCATTCTGCTGTTCTACGTGCTCGCCTGCGACTCGCTCATTCTCTACCGTTTCCGGCTTATTTTCCCGTCACGGCAGGTGCGCAGTGGAACTGGTTGAAGCGATCGTTCTTGCGGTGCTCGCGGCATCGACGCCGCTATTGATGGCCGCCACCGGCGAACTGGTGACCGAGCGCGCCGGCGTGCTCAACCTTGGCGTCGAGGGCATGATGATCGTGGGCGCGGCCTGTGGATTCGGAGGCGCCTGGCTCACCGGCTCAACCCTCCTCGGTGCGCTGTGCGGTATCGTCGCGGGAACCTTGCTATCGCTGATTTTCGCGATGATGACGCTGGGGCTGGCCGTCAACCAGGTTGCTACCGGGCTCGCGCTCACCATCCTTGGCATTGGCCTGTCCGGGCTGATCGGCGCCGGCTTCGTGGGCGAGAGAATAACGCCGGCTGCGCATCTTCACATCCCCGGCCTCACCGATATTCCGCTGGTAGGGCGTATTCTGTTCGGCGAGGACGCTTTCGTTTATTTCTCGCTGGCGCTGGTGGTCGGCGTCTGGCTGTTTCTCTACCGGACGCGGGCGGGATTGGTATTGCGGGCGATCGGCGACAATCACGTTTCGGCGCACGCGCTGGGATATCCGGTGCTCAAGATAAGATTGCTCGCGGTGATGTTCGGCGGTGCCTGCGCGGGCCTCGCCGGAGCCTATCTGCCGCTGGCCTATACGCCGTTCTTCATCCCGGGCATGACGGCGGGCCGCGGATGGATCGCGCTCGCGCTGGTCGTGTTCTCGTCGTGGCGGCCGGGGCGGCTGGTGGTCGGTGCCTATCTGTTCGGCGCCGTGACGATCCTTCAATTGCACGCGCAAGGCGCGGGTCTCGGCATTCCGTCGCAGTTCATGTCGGCGTTACCGTATCTCGCAACCGTTATCGTCCTTGTTCTGATTTCGCGCGCGAGAACCGGCGGCTCGACTGCACCCGCGGCCTTGGGAACGGTGTTTGTGCCCGATCGATGAATACCCGGAGCGCGCGCGACGGGGCGCGTGCGCATCGGAATAGAGAGTCCACCCCTTAGTGTCAGGAGAAACCCATGAGAAAGATTCTCATTGCTGCAACTGCAGTGATGTTCACTGCCGGAGCAAGCCTGTTCGGCGCTTCCGCTGCCGAGAAGCTCAAAGTCGGATTTATCTATCTCGGCCCAGTCGGCGACCTCGGCTGGACCTACCAGCATGATCTTGCGCGCCAGGCCCTGGCCAAGGAACTCGGCGACAAGATCGAGACCACCTTCCTCGAGAACGTCCCCGAGGGCCCCGACGCCGAGCGCGCGGTCGAGCAGCTGGTTCGCGCCGGCAACAAGCTGATCTTCACGACATCGTTCGGTTACATGGACCCGACGCTGAAGGTCGCGAAGAAGTACCCGAACGTGCATTTCGAGCACTGCTCGGGCTACAAGCGCGACAAGAACATGGCGACCTATTCGGCGCGCTGGTATCAGGGCCGATACATCCAGGGCCAGATCGCGGCCAAAATGTCGAAAGCCGGCGTGCTCGGTTACATCGGTTCGTTCCCGATCCCGGAAGTCGTCTCGGGCATCAACTCTACGATGCTCGGCGCGCAGACGATCAACCCCAATATCAAGGTCAAGATCATCTGGGTGAACTCGTGGTTCGACCCCGGCAAGGAAGCCGACGCCGCCAAGGCGCTGCTCGATCAGGGCGCCGACGTGATCATGCAGCATACCGATAGCCCGGCGCCGATGCAGGTCGCGAGCGAGCGTGGCAAGCTGGCTTTCGGACAGGATTCCGAAATGATCAAGTTCGGACCCAAGGCGCAGCTCACCTCGATCCTCGACACTTGGGCGCCCTACTACATCGCGCGCGTGAAAGCCGAGCTCGACGGCAGCTGGAAATCCGAGGACACCTGGGGCGGGCTCGAAACCAAGATGTTCGCGATGGCGCCCTACACCAACATGCCCGACGACGTGAAGAAAATGGCTGAAGATACCCAAGCCGCCATCACCGCAGGCAAGCTTTATCCGTTCAAATGTCCTGTTGTCGGCCAAGACGGCAAGGAAGTTGAATGCAAGGGCGGCGATCACCTTGCCGACGGCCAGGTGCTGGGCATGAACTTCTACGTTAAGGGCGTCGACGACAAGATTCCCGGCAAGTAAGGCCGGTTACTCCCCAGACTACCGGGTCCGGGCGGCAGCGCCCGGACCCTTTTTCATGTTTAGTTGCGGCGACTACGTTGGATCCATTGACGCTCCAAACGACACACTCCGCCGTCATCCCCGAGTGAGCGCGTTTGCGCTCACTCGGGAGGTGCGCGCTCTTGCGCGCCTCGAAGGATGGGCAACAGACTGCGGCTGTCATCCTTCGAGGCTCGCCAAAGATGGCTCGCACCTCAGGATGACGGCGTCACCCCGCCCGCATCGCGCGCGCGGCGGCGCTATGGCGGCGGATCAGATCGGGTACGTCAAGCCCGGGGATCGCGCCATCTGATACCACCCAATTGCCGCCGACCATCACCCGGTCGGCGCGATGCGCCCCGCACAGAACCAGCGCCGCCAGCGGATCGCCATGACCGGAGAAGCGCAATTCGTCGAGCTTGAACAATGCCAGATCGGCAGCTCTTCCTACGGCAATCTCGCCGAGTTCAGGACGGCCGACGCAGGCCGCTGATCCCTTGGTGGCCCAGCGAAGAGCGTCTTTGTGGCTGACGCGGCCAACGCCATAGCGCGCGCGCTGCAACAGGAATGCCGCTCGCACCTCCTGCATCAGATTGGATTTATCGTTCGATGCCGAGCCATCGACGCCCAAGCCGATCGCGACCCCCGCCTCTTCCATGTCGCAGACCGGACAGCAACCGGACGCCAGAAGCTGATTGCTGCAGGCGCAATGGCTGACCGTCGTTTTGGCCTTGCCGAGGCGCTTCATCTCTGCCGCGTTGAAATGAACACCATGGGCCAGCCATGTCCGTGCATTGAGCCAGCCGCATTGCTCGAGATAATCGAGCGGCCGGCAGCCATGCATCTGCTCGCAGAATTTATTCTCGTCCTCGACCTCGGCCAGATGGGTGTGCAGGCGAACGTCAAGCTTTTCTGCGAGCGCTGCGGTCGCGCGCATCAGCGACATTGTCACTGTAAACGGCGAGCACGGCGCCAGCGCGATCTGCACCACGGCGTCCTCGCCGCGCTGATGATGCTTTGCCACTACGCGTTCGCTGTCGGCCAAGATGGTGTCCTCGTCCTGCACCACGCTGTCCGGCGGCAGCCCGCCGTCGCGCTTGGACCGGTTCATGGAGCCGCGGGTGAGCAGCACGCGGACACCCAACCGCCTGGCGACCGCCACCTCGATATCGACGGCATCCTCCAGCCCGGCCGGAAAAACGTAGTGATGATCGGTCGTCGTGGTGCAGCCGGACAGCAATAGCTCCGACATCGCCACGGCGACGCCCAGTTCGAGTGCTTCGGGCGTGAGCCGGGCCCAGACCGGATAGAGCGCCTGCACCCAGGGAAACAGCTCGCGATCCAGCGCGGCCGGCAACGCCCGCGTCAGCGTTTGATAAAAATGGTGATGGGTGTTGATCAACCCCGGCAGGATCACATGATCGCCCGCCTCAAAGAACGCCGCTGATGTCGTCGGCTGGCCGCCCCGCGGCACCAGTTCGACGATCCTGCCGTTTTGGACGACGATGCCACGCTCCGCCCCATCGGCGAGAATGGCTAAAGGGTCCTTGATCCAGATCGCGTGCTTTTGGTCCATAATCTTACCATCTCCCAGAGATCGAATTGCAAAATCACTCGTCACACCATCCCTGCAATTCAAAGACCAGCCCAATCCATCAGGGAGTTGGCGCTGGTCTTGCAAGACTTGATACAGGGAGTAGCATCTCGTTGAAAGCTCTAGCGTATCCATGGATTTGAACACCGTCACCGAGGTCGCTCACCCCAGGACGCGGGCGCAACTGCCCGTTTGGACGGCAGGCGATGCTTGGCTCGCGGGCGGCACCTGGCTGTTTTCGGAGCCCCAGGTTCATCTGACACGGCTGATCGATCTCACCGATTTCAAATGGCCGGCGCTGTCGGTCGGCGCGACTGGGCTGACCATCGCGGCGACCTGCACGGTGGCGCAGCTGGACGCCTTCGCATGCCCGCCGGAATGGCTTGCCGCGCCCCTGATCAATCAATGCTGCCGCGCGTATCTCGCGTCCTTCAAGATATGGAAGACCGCAACCGTCGGCGGCAATCTCTGCATGTCGTTGCCGGCCGGCCCGATGATCTCGCTGACGGCAGCGCTCGACGGCATATGCACGATCTGGAAAGCCGACGGCAGCGAGCAGAAAGTCAAGGTCGCCGACTTCGTCATCGCCGACCAGCGCAATCGACGACGCGTCCCGTTCAATTGTCGTTTGCAAAGAACCCACAAGCCAAAGAACTGCGGGAGGCGCTGCTTCACCACATCCCCGACACGCTCTATCATGATGACGTTCACGGCAAGCCGGCGTGGCGCAAGCACATGACGCTGCATCTTGCGGAAGAAATTCGCGCCGAACTGCAAGGCCTGGCGCGGCCATGACCTTTGAGATCAACGGCAAGGCGTTTTCGGAAAGTCCGCGCGCCGGACAATGCTTGCGGACTTTCTTGCGCGAGCTCGGGTATTTCGGCGTCAAGAAAGGTTGCGACGCCGGCGACTGCGGCGCCTGTACCGTGCTGATCGATGGCGAGCCGGTGCACAGCTGCGTGATCCCCGCTTTCCGCGCCGACGGCCATGCCATCACCACCATCGAAGGCCTCGCGGGCGATGGTGGTGCCCATCCGATGCAGCAGGCATTTCTCGATGCGCAAGCCTTTCAGTGCGGGTTCTGCACCGCGGGCATGATCATAACCTGCGCATCGCTCAACCAGGCGCAGCGGCAGGATCTCGGCGCGTCGCTGAAAGGCAATCTGTGCCGCTGTACCGGCTATCGCACCACGGCCATCGAAGGCACGCTGCACATCAAACTGCTACGCTCGCCGCATCCGCACGCAAAGATCGTTTCGATCGACAAGACCGCAGCACTGAGCGTTGCAGGCGTGCAGGCGGTGCTGACCTTCGAGGACGCGCCGGGTCGGCTGTTCTCCACCGCGCGGCACGAGAAGGCCTGGATGGACCCCGACGACACTCGCGTGCTGGACAATGTCGTCCGCTTCATCGGACAAAAGGTCGCCGCCGTGGTCGCGGAGACTGAAGCAGCCGCGGAAGAAGGCTGCCGCCGGCTCAAGGTCGATTACGATATTCTGCCTGCAGTGGTCGATCCGGCGCGGGCGATTGCACCGGGCGCGCCCCTGATCCATGGCGACAAGACAAGAGAACGGCGGGTCACAAACGCGCAGCGCAATATCGTGGCGGAAAGCCACGGCGAGTACGGCGACGTCGCAAGCGCCCTGGCGCGCGCCGCGGTTACCTACGAGGGAACGTTCACCACCCAGCGGGTCCAGCACGCCGCGATGGAAACCCATGGCGGCCTCGCCTGGGTCGATTCCACGGGCGTCCTGAATGTCCGCTCCGGTACCCAGACGCCGTTCCTGACGCGACGTGCGCTGGCGGATATTTTCGATCTCGCGCCGGACCAGGTCCGGGTGTTTTGCGAACGCGTCGGCGGCGGTTTTGGTGGCAAGCAGGAAATGTTCGTCGAGGATATTTTAGCCCTTGCCGCGCTCAAGACCGGACGGCCCGTAAAACTTGAACTCACCCGCGAAGAGCAATTCATCGCGACCTCGACGCGGCATCCGATGCGCGTCACCGTGAAGGCAGGCGCGGACAAAAACGGGAAACTGACGGCGCTGCAGCTCGACGTGCTCTCGAACACCGGCGCCTATGGCAATCATGCCGGTCCGGTGCTGATCCATGCCTGCGGCGAGTCGATCGGCGTCTATAATTGTCCGAACAAGAAGGTCGATGCCATCGTCGCCTACACCAACACCGTGCCGTCAGGGGCTTTCCGGGGTTACGGCTTGCCACAAGCGCTGCTTGCGGTGGAAGCTGCGATTGACGAACTGGCCAAGGGTCTCGGCATCAGTCCTTTCGAATTTCGCCGCCGCAACATCATCAAACCGGGCGATCCGATGCGCTCGCCTCCCGGCTCCGGATATACCGACGTATTCTATGGCTCTTACGGACTCGATCAGTGCCTCGATCTGGTCGAGCGCGCGATGCAGGCCGGAATGCCTAAAACCGGGCTCTCCGCCGACTGGCTGATCGGCGATGGCATCGCGCTGACCATGATCGACACCGTGCCGCCGGACGGGCACATCGCCGATGCCAGGATTGCGCTGCGCGAGGACGGCGGTTTCGAGCTCACCGTCGGAACGGCGGAGTTCGGCAACGGCACTTCTACCGTGCATCGCCAGATCGCCGCAACCGCACTCAAGACGACCGTTGATCGAATCGGCCTCAAGCAATCCGACACCGCGCATGGCGGCCATGACACCGGCGCCTATGGCAGCACCGGCACCTTTGTCGCCGGCCGCGCGACCCAGGCCGCGGCGGAAAATCTGGCGGACGACCTCAGGGTCTTTGCTTCCACCATGACGAAGACAAATCCGGATGCGTGCGTGCTCGAAAACGACGCCGTGATCTGCGGCAAGCAGCGCGTTTCGTTTGCGCAGCTTGCGGAGATGGCGCGGGCGCAGGGACAGGCCCTCGGTGCGAGCGGCACATCGGCAGGCACACCGCGGTCGGTCGCTTTCAATGTGCAGGGCTTTCGCGTCGCCGTGAACAAGAGCACCGGCGAAATCAAGATCCTGAAAAGCGTACATGCCGCGGATGCCGGCCGGGTCGCCAATCCGATGCAGTGCCGCGGACAGATCGAGGGTGGCGTGGCGCAATCGCTCGGCGCCACGCTGTACGAGGAGATGGTGATCGACGAGGGTGGCCGCGTGGTCAATCCCCGATTCCGCGACTATCACCTGCCGTCCTTCGCGGATGTTCCGCGCACCGAAGTGTTTTTCGCGGACACCGTCGACTCGCTTGGGCCGATGGGCGCCAAATCGATGAGCGAAAGCCCTTACAATCCGGTGGCAGCCGCGCTCGGCAATGCCCTTGCCGATGCCACCGGCATCCGCTTCACGGCCGTGCCGTTCAAGCCGGACCGGCTGTGGCCGCTGTTGCACGCGAAGTTTGGTGACAAGAATGCGCCATAGGTTTCGCCTGTCGTTACACACCTGGCGTCATTGCGAGGAGCGCGAGCGACGACGCAATCCAGCTCCGCCAATGGCCCCATGGATTGCTTCGCGGAGCCTGTCATCGGGCGCGCATTCGCGCGACCCGTTGGCTCGCAATGACGGATAATCACCCCCGCCCAACCGTGCATTCGATCTGGCCGTGCGGCTCGTCGGTCGGCAGAAAGACGTCGTTGTTGTTATCGAGCCCAAACGCCGAGAGGTTCATCGGGATGAAATGCATGTTCGGGCAAGCCATGCTGACTTCGGAAATCTCCGGCACCGATGAGAGCGCCGCCTCGCCCATCCGGTACAGGCTGTCCTGCACGCTCGCGCTATAGGTGGTGCTGAACACCTCGAGCAACGTCGCAAGAATTTTTGCATTGGTGGCCGGATAGTTCGCAGGCTTCGCAGACCATTTCCAGGACGCCACCATGCTGGTGGCGCAGATCCGGTCGTTGGTTTCCTTGAGTGTCGTATAGGGATCCTTGAAGTAATCCTCCCAGCCCGACTGGGTCGACTTCATAAACGTAAAACCGTCGATTCCTGAGGCGAGCGTCGATCCCTCGCGGGTCGCAGTCACTTCGACTGTCGGTTTGCCGTTGCTGTCGAGAATAAAGCTGTGGGGGTGGGGCTTGGCGCCAAAACTCAGTCTGCTCCATTTCGTTTCATGGGCCGTGATGGCAACCGAGGTCACCTGCGGGTAGAGGTCGAAATATTTCTTCGCCAGCACCTGACAGAAATCCTCCGTACAGAGGCCGGTGTTTTCGCGGGCGACGATATTGACGACGTTCTTGATAGTATCGGTCGACACTGTCCTGGTGTTGTCGGCATGCGTATAAGTGCGGGCGAAATCGCCCTCGACCATCGCCTTGACGTTGAGCTGGCTGACCTCATGCCGTTCGCCGTCGCGATGAATTCGCATGACCCGGACCCGGCCCTTGCCATATCTGTTCTTGATGAGCGGCACGCGCTAGACCTCCCGTTCAACCGGTGAAATTCGCAAAGCTTTCGTTTCGCCCGGTCAGGTCCGATAATGAGCAACGTTCGTGCTATCGGGCAAGCTTTGTTCGAGAAATACGACCGCTTAAGCAGCAAAACTTCAACTCCCACGATACGTCGCGTAACTCCAAGGCGTAACCAGAAGCGGCACGTGGAGATGGCCCTCAGGCTCGCTCACCGAAAAGCGCAACGGAATTCGATCGAGAAACGGCGGATCTGACGTGGCTATTTGCCGTGCGGCAAAGTAATCCCCGACGCTGAAAGTCAACTCGTAACGACCGATCGGCACCGGCCGGCCGCCGATCAACGGCTGGTCGGTCCGCCCGTCCGCGTTGGTGACGGTACGCGTCACCACGCGGCTCGCGCCAAGGTCGGACAGTTCGACCAGCTCGACCGCTACCCCCGCCGCCGGCCTGCCGCTGTGGGTATCCAGCACATGGGTGGACAGGCGCCCGTGCACCTGGAGCCGGTCGTCCGACGCCACCAGCTGATCGATGCGCAACGCCGCAATCCGGCAGATTTCCTCGATCGAGGTCTGTATTTCGGTCTTTGCATCGTTCGGCAGCCGACGTTCGAAATCGAGCAGGATGGAATCCTTGGTGTGGCGACGGACGCAGACGATGTAAGGAAAGCCGAACTTGGCGCGGTAGGCGTTGTTGAGGCGCTCGAATGCCACATATTCGGCATCCGACAACCGATCGAGGCCGGCGCTGTTCTGTTCGGCGCTGGATTCCGCGGTCAGGCCCGCGGCGCGCTGGGTCTTGTTGGCGAGATCGGGATGCGCCTTGATCAATGCAAGGCGTAGTTCGGATGGCGCGCGATCGACCGCGGCTTTCATCGCATCGAACAATTTCCTCACGCCGGCGAACGGCCGCGCGGATGCGGCATGCTCGGTAATCCATGGCGAATATTCGAAAACATTCGCGAGCGCGGCGACGAAGTCGTCCCTGCTGCATGCGTTCAAATCG
>WNFI01503710.1_pt1 | contig 10233 bp, 9 predicted proteins | sample 5400471 | NCBI WGS metagenome assembly WNFI01 (sample SAMN13153348, study PRJNA577476) | soil metagenome | isolation source: 100 cm saprolite on Douglas fir-dominated hillslope | place: USA:California | collected 2013-09-17 | reverse complement strand
TATACATGATCAGAAATGATTCAACCGAATGTTACAGCGCGTACAAGTTCCACCAGCGGAGTTATTCAGATCGCATAGCGCAGCAGAAAGTTCAGGTAGAATGCCTAGTGAGTCAAGAATGTCGTTCACATTTATTCATTCAGCTGTACCGATCTATTACCCCTTGAGGTGGTCTTGTACCGAAATTCGAGAAATATCGATGCGCTCTCTGGTTCACAGACTCCTAGGGGCGGTACGGCAGCCATTAATCCTGCTAAACTTCTGAAGACTGCGCTCAAGGGTGTGCGGCGTACTGCGGAGACCACCACAACGGCGTTCGGCAATATGGCTAGTGAAATTGCCGGTACTTCGGTTTTGCAGCCCAATTCACCCGCAGCTATGGTTGCTGCTGCCTTGCAGACGGTGAATAAGTCACGAGTGGTAATTGGTCTTTAATTAAATGCAGTATGCGTCGCTTACAAGACCTCTCTAGCTCGCCCGACGTCTATTCTACTCGTTCCTTTCCGAGGGTGCGGACCGTTTAGTACTGGGAGACATCTCTCGATTCTTTCCTAACCGTGAGATGGCTACTTTCGCATTCGAGGTTTTCGACAAGGATGAGAACGGAGACACGACTCTGGTGCGTTCACAGCGAGGGCCAATCATAGATCAATGCTGATTCAATGATAAGGATGAAATCGAAGGTGCCATCCTCGGTTCGTCACTTTGCACCATTAGCCTTGAGTGCATTCCTTACTGACCGCTTTGTGTTGTAGACCTCCATGAAGAGCGAATTTCGTTGGCGAACTCCATGAAGGATGTAGACTCGGCCACTGGCAGGTTGGACAACATCTTCATGTCCATGTACGCCCTCTTGGTACTGCTCATATTCGCCATAATGCTGGACGCGGCCGTCTCATCTCTTATTACCGGAGCCGGTACAGTCATTCTTGGTTTGTCATGGCTCATTGGAGGCACCGCTGCGGATGGTCGGTGGACTGCATTTCATTCCATCTCAGGACGCAGCTGAATCATTTATCCATTAGTTCTTGGTAGCATTATCTTCCTCTTCATCAAGCATCCTTTTGATATTGGCGATAACATCGAGATTGAGAAGGTGTCGTACACCGTCAAAGAAATGCGCCTCCTCAGCTCCATCTTGGTCGATTCGAGAGGTTGTGACGTCCAATGCCCGAATACTGTTCTCAATGAGACATATATCATGAATAAGCGTCGCTCGGTGAGTACACACATGAGCTGGTTGTTTGTTATCCTAAAGGTGTTGTAGGGTCCCATGTCAGAACCATTCGAGTTCAGCGTAGAGTACTCGACCACTTTTGAACAAATTGAAGACCTGCGATGTGAGTGCAACATCAAGTCAATTTCGTATATAGCTCAATGTCCCTGTAGCTCGGATGTTGACATTTATAAAGCTAGAACGACGAGACTATCTTCCTGTCTTTGATGTCTGTGTCATGGGTAGGTGTTATATCTTATAGATACGACAAACACGCATTCATGTCATATACAGACATCCCTGAGCAGGATAGCATGTTGTTAAAGGCAGAGATTAAGTACAAATCGGTAAGTCCGTCATGCATCCGAAGTAAGGCTTGTCTGCTGACGTTGGGTCCAGAATTGGCAGATGGGCGCTCTCAGAGGTGAGGTTGCTTGACTCGCATCAACTACTCTTACCGACATCTGTTGCTTATAGCGCAACGCCGTAACAAATGGATCTGTGCCCTCAAGGACGCACTTAAGGCATGCAAGATCTACGGCCCGACGGGCGATCCAGATGTTGATTCGCCGAAAAAGATCAGTATCGTGTCACACCATGAACCGGGATTTTCAGAACCTCCCAAATTTCCACAGCCCAACTTGGCTTCGGCAGCCAGCGTTGGTCGGGCAGACTTCCAATTCCCAGAGAGGAATGCTTCCCTAATCCATTATGCCACAGGCGTTTCCAGCAGGGAGGGAGAGTTGAGATCTCGAACACCCGGGAGTAATGAAAGACAAGGCTAAGGAGTCTGCTAGTGGGCGGTTTGCCCACAGCAGAGCGCCCTGCGTGCTGGCAGGGAAGGCAATTCACCGAACGACGGTTTTCTATTGCCCAAAATTAACTATGATTCACGGGGTGCCTAATATTTCTGGTAGATTCTGTATGTATATACTCGCACTGGATGCGAAAGCTGGGCGTACGGAAATAATATCAATACCGATAACATGAGCGAGTCTCTATCTATGAACCAATGAAAATGGAGGAACCGTCTTTCAGACTTAGCACCTCACAGTTTAATGCTCAGTGACAAGAGCATGGCATGCATATAACCATTGGATTGCTCGAAGTTAAGTCGCGTAAGATATCAGGTATTATTGATCTTACTTTTGCTCTTTCCTAAAGCGTTCGTGAAACCCCTCAAATCCGGTATGCGGAGCCCTTTCTGAATGCAATTTTTTTTCACGCTCTGTCTTTTGTATCCGCTGGTGTGCGCTCTCTTTGGAGGGTCCGCCAATATTCGCTCATACATACTAAACATATGAATGTCATTGAGGCAACATTAAGGCGGATATCCTAGGACTCTGGAATGGAATCCGGCTTTGCATCCTCATCAACAGGACCCCGCTGTCCTTCTTTTTGCCTTTCTTTCTGCTCTTTCTCTGATCATGAGCCACCTCATTTTGACCCTTCCTTGCATATTGGCTGTAAAGATAATCACCCAATCCTGAAATGTAAGGTGCAAGCGCTGAAGTCATGCTGTTCAGGTTTGTGGTCCTAGCCAAAAATTCATGCTGGACAATGAGAATGTTGTGGCGAGCATCCCCCGGCTCACCGGATGGGAATACTATATCGGCAATACGTTCTTGATTTCCACATCCGTCTTAGTAGGATGGTCCGACTCCGGGATCCGTTTTATCAAAGTCCAAACCACAATCCACCAAATCGACTCAATGTCATGGAGTGCATGGAAAGGAATGCCTGAATTGTGTGATGCCTTAGAAGCGGCGGCCGCGTAGGAGTCCATGGCTTCCATTGTGAAATTGTATCTTCGGACGGGCCCAACGTACGAGAGGCGATCTTCTGCATATCTCTACTGCCATGAAAGGAGGCGTGCCCTACAAGGAAAGCTTCATTCACAGGCGGCATTTCATAGTCGGGTACGTTAATCTCACCATCTTAGCATCGTCGGAGCTTTTATCCCTGACATTCGTCACGAACTCAAGATCGCCGCGCCCTCCCCGGAGTTTGGGATCCCAAAGAGCGTTACCAGTGCTGACGTCACGATGCACGAAATCGTACTTCCATAGCAACTGAAGCGCTAAAGAAACAATATGAGGAATACCAGAGAATGTAAAATGGTGACACCCTACCATTGGTGCAGTCATACAGTGTTTGACACATCTCCGGGACCGATGTCAAACGATCGTATGGCTCGCACTCTTCTTCAAAAACCTCACGATAATGGGGTTCGAGGCTCGAACTGAGAAGCCATCGGCTTGGGAAGGTGCCAGACGCTTGTAGTCTTTAACGCTGGTGTTGATGGTCGCGGAGAGGGTATGTAGCTAGCGTCGTGCTCTACCCTCAACCTTCCCCGTCCTTTATCCTGGGACGTCTACAAGATTCTGCACTCATACCATGGGGATAGACGTCCTTGATGTACTTTCGTCACACGGAAACCTAAGGAGCTCTACAATTCCAGCATTTTCAGCACTCATGTCCATGTTGGAGGTGTAATGAGATTCATTATGTTTGAGCTCAGCTGGAAAATACATGTTGGGATAATGATATATATGGAATGTAAGCGCCCTGGTTTTGCCCAACCATCACGGCCCACTAGGGGCATGCTGGAAAGCTTAGGGATAGGGCACTCAGCACATACTCACCGTCGAACCCATCTCTCCCCTCTCACCCGACATACAACGCTGTGACACGGACATCAAGAGCGAAAAGAGATGCAAACGACGAGTTGACGAGTGGGCTGCGAACAGTAGATTTCACAAGGCACAACGCCCCATTGCAAATGAGACGCGTGCCCCTGCTCCAGCGACCAGAATGTATCAGCACCATTGCGAGACTTAACCCGCTACGTCAAGAGTGACGCGAAATGCCTCCTTGCGCGTCGACATGGATGGTTAAAGAAAAAATTAGCACTGGCCGGAAGCAGGTTTATATACACTCAAACCCGGAGTATGCCGATTGAGGAACTGAATTAGCGATCTGGACACTTTTGCAATAAACGCCACGCTACTCTCTATTATGTTAATAATAGGGCTGGTGACCTGCCTAGTGCTACACTACGCGGACGGTGCTAAATGTGTTCAAACTCACGCAGTTGAAACGGTAGGAACGCGGCATGATACGGTTGGCTCGCGGAAATGTGGCACTGAATTATACTATCTGTCTCAAGGGCTGGGATTAACATTTAGGGGTCAAGTATACATAATCAACGTATTCGTGATGGGGGTTTGCCATGAAACATGCACGGGCCAGTAAGAGATACGTCATACCAGCTACCATATGGCATGCACATGAGTCCAAACGAAATAGAAAAAGAGAGTCAATGAGTATGTTCTAAATTAAGGTCTATTAAATACTGTACTGGTATCCATATGTTGATGCTCATAGTCCATAACCGCTTCGAAACAAAGTCCTAATGAGGTCATGTGGCTTAAATGTCCATACGCGAAGTATCATAATCCAAGTAGCGTCGGAAGAAGCGTAATGGACCCAAGAATGGTCATCCCTGCGAATACCTGAAAACACGATGGTATCCGAGCAGACAGAAAGGCAGACGATGGTTTCCCACTGGAGAAGGTATCGGAGGCCCACATTTGGAAGTTGCGGAAGTAGGCGTGTTGATCTGCGGGACTCTCATACGACGCATCGCTGCCTTGATTTTGGAGAGGCATCTCAGCCGCCGAAGTGGAGAGGAAAGCCTAAATACAATGCTCACCTCCGAAGAAAGTACTGAAGAACATCCCTGTGAAACCGGTGATGGAATCCTGAGAACGGATTTGGAGGCCCGTTTTATTGAAAGCCAATAGGCCATTGTAGCTGGAGAAGGCGATCGATAGGGATAAGCATTGGGAGGAAAAAGAATATACACTTACTAGACTTGGATGATACCGTTAGCAGTCCCGGAGGGATTATTCAGCTGTACTATCACGTCTACGTCATTCCATCTAGCCGGAAAAAATTGAGATACACATACTCAATAGCGCACATATGGCGGTCAAGACTCACCCCGTCGACACGAAAGAGAACGAACCGCGGTCGACGCTCGTCCCGTACCCCTGATCATTACAAATGATATCGTGATTTGAACAAAGCGACGTCGTGGTCGGAATATAAGCATAAGCTAATCAGAACAAACAGATCTCAGCATTAGGTATGAGCGTAAGTAGACGAAATCTTCAACCTTCGCCTTTCCCATCGGTTCTCCACATTAACCGCACACTGAAACAATCAGGCGACTCCTGCCCGCCGGAGCAACCATCCAAATCACCTCCTCTCAGACCCGGTAGCTTACCGCCTAGTACCCACTGGAAGTTGGGGTTGAAGGACACTTCGTAATGAAGCATCATGGTGCCGAAGGTTTTACCTGAGTTGTTCCAGTACGTGGAGAACTCGGCTCCCCCGGAGCCTGAAAGACTCCCTTTTGGATACTCGACAGCGTATACCCAGTCGTTGGAGGTGATGGGATCCTGGATGAAAGACGTGTCGTTCTCTTGCGAGACATGGCCTTAAGACATAGTACATTAATGGGTCATGACGGCTCAGAAAGATACGCGAAGCCACTGCGGAAGGCTGGCTTACCATTCTTGGTGATATCCCATCCATTAGACACAAGGAAAGAGGTTGCCGCGGATGTAGACAAGCTTTGAGTGGGGAAAGCAAGTGAGGTGGACGTTGCGAGGTTGTTCAGGGATGCTATTTGGCTGGGACTTAATATTTGTTGGTACTCGAGGGTTCAAGTCACACGCAACCACCAGCCTCAAACCGCAGTCGTCGTATGGACGTACCACATAAAACCCCTCTAGCACAGCTCTGGAACAGCGTCCCCGGTGCCCTGGCGGCGGGTAACAGGGGATACATTCATTGCCCCCGAGTCTCGGGGTTGGCAGTGTAATCAACCTTCAAATTGTTAATAAGTCAGGCGGGACTTTTTTCCGCCAACCTTGTCTCTTATGAGGTTGCATACCTCGCTGGGGCGCGATATTCAACGTCCCCTATATCGCGTCCGGCTCGCCCAACGTTCAAACGGTGACTTGAGAGGGAGGTGATATCAGGGCACCCTGATTGAGACCTTAACCGTGCACCTCCATCCGGTATGCATCGATGATGATCAAGCAACCTGTCTACATTGCAATTATATGTGCAATCGTACAATATGGCAGTCATCCACTATCCTCTCCGGCCGTATCCTCTCAGAAGATCTGGTTTGTTCAACAGCGATCAACAGCCTGAGATAGCATCTCAAATAAAAGTCACCGTTGCGGGAATAGAACCAGCTAGTAGAGAGAACTCTACTAGCTGGTTCTACTTCCGCAACGGAGGTTCGCAATGGCTACAAGTACGCAAGTGGGAATGAAATAAAGGGTGGACACCTTTTCTCCTCCTATACCCTTTATATAGGGTGCAACGCTGGCTATCCTTCTTCCTTGAGGGAATAATTACAATGCGGACGGTTATGCATGCCGCTTCTGATCAATTACCACACAACAAGAATATCGGCCTGTGTGATGGCTCTGTTGTGTTCACCAGACCCCATTCGATCGAATTTTGAATCCGTAAGCTTAAGGGTTTACTACTTCTTCATACTATATCACTTTTTTTTGGTGGAAGCTACATACCATATCACTTGTGAGGGCATGTCACTATGATTGTTCCACAGTCGACTCCGACAGAAGTTCAATCTACATACGCGCACGACGTCACCGGTTTTTGCTGGCGCTAGGACGCTGTCCAGCATTTGTTCGCATGTGTGCTCTAGTCAATGCGTTAGAGGGCCGAAATTTTTCCACTGAATCCCCGTGCTCCAAGCTAATACTCCGTCTGAGGGGCAAAAACATAGCATACAGAAAGATGGCAAGTCCGCCGTAAGCCTAAGTCAGTCCTGCAAACACGGTTCCCAAAAGCGTCAAGTAAAAAGCGCGGTACAACGTATTCCACCCCTCCTCCTCAACAACCTTCTTCACTGTATCCCAAAGCCCTTCGTACGGCTGATCCTCATCTCTAAGACCAATCACATCTTCCTCAACACCAGAGAATTCCAGACCTGGCGGTGCTTCCTCCTGTACCGGGACAGTCACTCCATTCTCGCTCTTGTAATGGTTTTTTTGGACACTAAGACGAGCCGCAAGGACCTCAAGCGGGCACAGAACGATGAAACTCAGGCACAGGAATAACATATATACCACCACTCCTATGAAGGACCAGAATCCGGTGAAGGCACCTGCTAGACCATAGAGTCCAGGCTTGAAGGATGGCACGAAGAGTGATCGTGCGCCGCGGACGACAGTCATGGTAGCTTATGCGGGGCACAGATTGCTCTAAAATAAGGTTTTTTTTTTGGAAGTACATTAGCCATGAGAGTGAATGATCAGAACCAATTCCTACCTATTAACAAGGATTTCGCGAGGAATTGACCAAACAACGATGAAGAAGCACCATATAATTGTGCTCCATAGTCCCCTCGAGGAAATGGCATAACGGGGTGAGGTCCCACCTCCCGAAATAAAGATGTAGCTCAGGATGTGTTGAAGAATTGCGGTAAGAAATAATGGCACTACAAGTGGAAGACGTTTCTGGTCAGAAATGAACAGATCGGACACTCCGAAACTCAGTCACTAACTTAACCCTTTATACAGGCCTTGGTACCCTTCGATCCTCTTGACACGAATGAACATAGCCAGGGGCTACCAAGCGCCAACGTCATCATTATAACCCCAACCATTAGGTATATCGTGCAGCACCCACAGAATTGACAACAGGCCCAACTCGCATATCTTGACTAAGCCTCTGTCCATCTCCTTCCTCGGCTTCGCCCAAGCCGACACCTTTTGGTGTATAGTTTATGCGGAATCGAGTGACAACCCCAACGACGGGGATGAGAATCCAGACTGTGATAAGAATTGATATCAAGAACGCTGCGACGGATATGAGATCCATGGCTGATGGGCGATTGTCTCTTCCTTTCTCTGTAAAGGTTATCAGGACGCGCAACCGCTGGCTTGGGATTCTTACAGCGCAGCAGTCTCCACAATTCAGTCAAAGATGCCGGGCCGTGCCGAATGGGAGGTGGTTGGGCTTAGACATCTAGTGACACACCACTAATTTCTGAGCTGTTATAAACTATGTCTCAAGCAGTGTCTCCTTCTCGAGATGTGACTGCATCTCCCGGACCAGGCGCAGGTCCTGTTAACAAGCATGCGCCAACTCCGCTCGAGCGTCAACGAATGCAACTCGAGAAATTGTTGAAGGATCCATCCAAGCCTGCTCACGTCCCTCCTCCACCTAAAGATAAGGCACTCAGACCACCACGGGAGATGATGAAGAATGTGCAGGGATCGAGTGCTGGTAATGTTATTCATTTCGAGTCGGTTTGGATGCAAGTTTTAACTCAATTTTCTTTGTATATTAGGCGCAGGAAGTGGTGAATTTCATGTCTATAAACAGAATAGACGAAGGGAATACGAGCGAATCAAGATTATGGAGGAGACCACGCAAAAGGTGAGTATGTGAGCGTGTTCGCCCTCGAATTAAGACACTAGTTACGTTTTCTCGGTCAGGAAGCAGAGGCAGCAGAATTCGAGCAGCGTAAACGTGAGCGTGACGAAATTTCTGGAGCTAAGACTGCCAAGAATCGGGCAAAACGACAGAAAAAGAAGGCTGCTCGTGTGGCTGCCAAGAAAGGGGAACCTGAAAGCCCTGACGAAGATGCCACTGGGGAACGGGACTTAGAGGCTCCTTCAAAGGGAGATGACTCAGCGCCTGTCTTTAAGAAACGGAGATTGATCGGTGGGGACGGACAAGCGATGACATTCAGGGGCCCTGGGGGGGAGGGCGAGGAGGAGGAGGACACGTATGAAGGAATGATGCCTTATGCCCGGGAGGCACTAAAACCCGAAGCGTCATCGTCACAGTCAAACGATGCACAACCGATAGAACCAGGCATAATAACAATAGTCGATGAAGACTAAACCTTGAGCAGTTCGGGAAGAGATGTACGCAGCATGGTGTTCATTATAATGCAACAAATTTTGTACAAAGGGGTATACTTCAAGTGTCAAAACTAGTTGTACAACGTAGTAAGATGCAGATTAATTAGCGTGGCGGACCGTGCTTGCCGAGCACGCCCGACCTCTGAGAGATATTCCTTGATTCATCCTGCTTGATTTTCGCCAGTCGTGCCCTGGGGAACAAACATTAGCCCAGTGAAAGTAATCTTAGGGAAATCTGCGTACTCTTCTTCCGCCTCGAGTTCAAGTTTTCGAGCATGTTCGCGGGCCTGGACGACAGCTTGTCGAGCAGCAGCGAGGATCCGATCAGCTTCACGTTCAGCCTGCATTACGGTATTAGCCACTTTCGAGGAAAGCCTCCATTGACACACCTGTTCAGCAGCAGTGACCTTCTCTCCAGCAGCGAGGATCATAGGGTCGGTGATGTTTCTTCCACCTATACCAAAGAAACCACCTCGCTTCTGACTCTGGGTGGTTGTGGTTGTGACAGAACTGTTGTCTGTATGATTATCAACGGAGCGACGGCCAAAAAGAGAGCCCTTGCGCTCTTGCTCGTTGCTTGCCGCGGTAGTGTTGGGAGGAGTGGTTTGGCGCTTGGATCCAAAGACAGGCATTCCAGACTCACACTATTGACTGAGACGTCCAGAGTATCGTTCAACTAGGGGTTCTGTGGAGAGCTGTGAAGTATTTATAACCAGAGGTGACCGCAGACTCCAACGCCCTCATGATGCGTGACATCATCAATGAGAGTGGGGTTACAAACTTGAAACGCTCACTCTCCGGAACCGAGCCCGGGAGTGATGGTATCTAGTAGTACTACAGTAGCCTCGTCTCTGCTGGCCTCAGAAAACCAGAGATGCGACGAGGAATGAATTGGCTATTCACGTGCTAGGAATTACTAGTAAATCCCCGGCTCCTAGGGGGGTGACTAGCTCATGCCGTCGGTCAGATCACATGACTTAATAGTTAGTCGACTAACTTTGGGCACCTGACCCAAGTTCACTACGTATTGAT
>WNFI01705197.1_pt2 | contig 10234 bp, 9 predicted proteins | sample 5400471 | NCBI WGS metagenome assembly WNFI01 (sample SAMN13153348, study PRJNA577476) | soil metagenome | isolation source: 100 cm saprolite on Douglas fir-dominated hillslope | place: USA:California | collected 2013-09-17 | reverse complement strand
TGTGGACACTGACAGAGGGGACAGATCAAAAAGGCGGGCGAAGCGCGCTCGTGGTGACCCTGATAGTAGCGGCGTCAGTGAACCGCTGTGCCGGTCATCGCGTCATCGTTTATCGTAACGTCAAGCGAGCGGCGGCCTGATCTTCTCCGGGAGGTTGGGGGTGGTGTGGGGATGATCAGAAACCGGGCAATGTCACCGACCGAGTGCTGCATGAGCCCGATCCCGATGTGTGCTGTGTGAGTGGATGGATGTTGGGTCTCCATGTGCATGGATGTTGAACCGTTGATCAATTTTAATCATTCCGCGATGGAGAAAACCCGAATGATGAGGGACTCGGGTCTTGGAAGGGGGAGCTAGTGCGGTCCAATACCCTGATTGTACGCCCGCCGCCGCGTGCATATGCATGCATTGCATTAATTGTAACGAAACCCCACCACTGGCAAACAGTAACCCGCTGATTATCTTCCCTGACTGACAGCACGGCTCCCCTTCCTTCTCAATGCGGTATGATCGTTTCCTTCAAGTTTGTATTGACTATCACGCAAGAGTGCCGAGTACTGTGCGGTATTACATCGGATTTGCGTGGCGCCGCCCGTGTTTCATCCAGTTCAGAAAGAAGTTGCAGACTTCCGAGTCCAAGTTTTCGAACCCAACCACGCCATGACGGCGGCCGTCCCTCCGAGTTGCTGGCTGGCTGTCCACCGCTCTGTCTGTGAGTATATCCGACGTGTTTCGACTCGGAGACAAGACTGATGCTCACTGATAGCACACCCTCGCGGCGTACTACGTACCGGTGCCAGATGATAGGGAGTTCGGACTTTGGTGCAGTATCTCTATATCTGTCGTTCTCCACGGTAAGACCCTGACTCGAGCCTGTGCCCTCATCTTTGTATCACTTGTCACCTGCACTGACATTACGGGATACTGTCCCTCGGCCGTTGGAGTAGGTTTCTGACTCGATTGCAACCGGGGGCTTATATTTCCTCCATGCAATGATGATCTTGCTAAGCCATTCAGATTTGCTCTTGTGACCGCCTTCGCAATTGAGAGTTCCAACGGTGGTATATATATACCTAACCTGGGACATCGCATGGTGTCCCGTCAGACCCATGTAGGCTTGCCTCGTCGAATGAATTGAGATGCTCATCATACGGAGTACGCTCCAAATAACGCATGTAATACCTACAACGATCAGTACAGGATTGTCCGGAAAGCATGTGTGTAAGTATATTCCAAGAGGGCGGAACGAATAAGAGCCCAGTATCAAAATGGCAACAAATAAGGGAGAAGCCAGAGCGGTCAGCAATCACATCACAATGCAGCTCGGCCGACGCCCAACACTCTGGCCCCGTGCACGTGTGGTGAGGGACACGCGAGCTACCTCGTAGAATACCTCCTTGACACCACGATTGTGTTTTGAGCTGCATTCTATTCGTCGAAAATACGGGAGGTCAAGGGGAGGGACAGATGAAGAATGGAGGATGCAAGCCGCTCTCGGGTTGATAGATCATCACGAAGATCGCATTTGAGGGCTTGTAATTGCCTCCGTTAAATGGGGCTATATATCTATACAATCAATACATACCGACAAGCACGAGCTGGAATTTCATTGATCAAAACGTATCTCAGGGGGGTTGTAGAGACGGGGTAACACACCTTCACACCCGGGCAGTATTCTAATATCTCATCAAGCCACTTTGGGTTGGATAAGTGTTGAGAATAAGTGGACAGCCATCTGAGACAAATGCCCACCTTTGCTTCAATGTTTTCTAACGACGTGGGGTTGTCCACCTGCAAAGAACAGTCGTAAGGACATTAGAATGACAGACATCAAGAACTTCGGCTTGCCGAAAAACACATCATCACGACATGGGTCTCCGCGTAGCTAAGTGAGCGTAGCCGGTCAAACTCCTCTTGACCTATATAGTTGAAAGACAGCGTACAGGGGTTAGACAAGATTGTCAAAGGCAATACAGTGGATTACGCACCGGCAGTATCCCATAAACTCAATTCCACCGCTTGCTCATCAACGTGAAGGTCATGGACATAATTTTCAAAGACGGTCGGTTCACTAGTAACGTCATTCCAATCAATGGGGGTGTGCTTTCATAACCGAAGAAGAGGGACGCGCTAGACTTGTGTGAAATAACCACGCGTGAATACGTTTAGGAGCGATGTCTTGCCTATATTACGTGTCTCAAAAATGGGTATTCACAGAAGGAGGAGAAGGGCCCACGAACCACATGCGCCATCTCCACATACGACCACTTTACGCTGTACCTGTTAGGTGCATACGCGGTTAAATGCTGGGATGCGCCCCACAAAAAGACCGAGGTTGCGTACGGGTCTTCCCCTTCCGAACGATGGTTTAGCTGATGAGGAGCCACACAAAGACATGGGTTTGCTAGAGGGAGGGAGTGGTAGGGTGGGAAACGTGGTGCAGAGTGCACCGCCTGCGAGGTATTTGATTCCATATTTGGATAGTCATAGGTTCACTCACGCGTAAGCGACGAGTCAATCTGCCAGGTATCTCTGCAGCTTCTAAAATACATTGGCAGTGCCAGGTGATCAAACCTCGGCATACATGCCATCAATAATTGTTATCTATATTATCTATGTCTACAAGAGTGCTGATGCTCATACATAACGGAGAAGAAGTCGGCTTGACTACTATGATGACTAATACAACCCAAATTGCGCGACGAAATCCTGCCAGCCATAGTCAAAGACCGGGAAATACGCCGGGAAGACAGACATGTCCAATGAACTATCGGGGGGTATGACATTCCGTGGAGTCTGTGGAGCTGAGGAATGCGAGGAGGATACTGGTGGACTGGGTACTGGTGGACTTGGGTATGACGCAGCAAATTCGAAGAACGTGGCCGCATCGGGTAATTGTGGAGGTGTGAAGGGCACGCTGTTCGCACCCCTTAGCGGTGGTGCGGAGACGGGTGGTGGCGGTTGTAGTTGTGGTGGTTGTGATGCTCCTCGGCGTGGTCCAAACGTGCGCAAGTAGTCCAATACCGTTGGATGCACATGCTCGTCGATGCCTCCCTTCAATGGGAATGGTATAACGGGGTGGTGCGAAGTCGGCGATTCTTGCAAGACGACAGGTGATGGGGGGCGTGTCGGTGCTGATCCCTTGCCGACCAGGCGAGTCCTCCCACCGAGGGTAGCCAATTCATCATCTTCCATTGATACATCGCCGTCAGAAAGAGCCACTGTACGGATGAGGGGCGACCCTCTCCCATCTTTGAAGCTTTGCAGGCTGGCGTGCGCCTTTTCACGCAGTTTGATCATAATTTCCTGTGTTTACGGAGTCTCTTATCAAAATCATATCACATAGAAAAGTGGAAATGGACCGCACCAGAACTTTCTCTGCTTTGAAACCGCGGGCGGCCTTAGAGAAGAGCGCGCAAGCGGAATCAAGTTGCACAAGTGCGGACGGAGCCAAACTCAGGGAAGGGCAACGGGTCACTATCGATCCCAAGATAATCTAGTAAGATTAAATTATGTCAAGGTCTAATAAATGACTAAGATTCCGGTAATTAGACATACCGCGCAGGAGAACATGTGAGTCCAAAGGAACCACATTCTTTCCAGTGGCTGTTGGAGTTGAGAATGCAAGTTCCGCATCAGCGCTATTAATGAACCTGCGCTCCTGTAGGCAGCAATGACAGATGTTCCATAAGGGCTGCCGAGAGGGTCCTTGGGATGGTCATTTAATGCACGCGCAAAGAAGCCGCGGTGCATATACAACAAATCTGGTAAGGCCGTCAGAACGTAGGCAATGGTACCAAGGGAGGAGGCACGGACTCATTTCCCGGAGAGCCAAGACGATGTGGCGTTGCAGCATAAGGGGGATCGACTCTGGGTACGAGCCAAGATTAGGTTCCGAGGACGTACCCCCGAAACCCGCAATCTGCAGGGCTTGGGGAACCTGATAGGCGCGCAGCTTCCTATCCAATTGCAAAATAGTTGCGTAAGTCGGAGTCTTCGCTCCGAACACCTGATCGTGGACAGCCGCCATACATTCCGAAGAGAACCGGTATTTCCAAGCATTAACTAACCAAACGTCAGCTTTTTCCCGTCACTGAGCATGTGTGATACTAACAGGCGTCCTCCACTGGGGGTTCACCCTGGAATGGCATTTTACAGTCCACATGGGCTGTAGTAAAGGCTGGTGGACGCCCGAATGTCAGACACTGTATCGGGTACACGTTAATAGAGGTCCAAGCGAGTAAAAGCATGCATGCCTGCCAACTGTCGTAAACAAAAATTTCCCAGAATACCTCCCGCCGTCGTTGAGTCTCTGTGAGATCCAATTTCCAACGACCTGTGTCGCGATCTGCAGGTAGAATGAGAATGCTTAGGAACTGTCGCTACGCCAAGTACAATAGCACTAACGAAGTCCGATCTGGGCGGAAAGAAGGAACGGAGTTAGGGCCAGTGCAACCGTTGTTCTACGAATAGACTTACACTTTGGGCAAGCTTCACAGCCATTCCCATGATTGCCCAGCGTGAACCGCCAGAGGTACCATGCTTCTCAGATAGGAAGAGATAGAAGGACATAAGGTACAATGCTTGCACCGCCCCAAGTGTTGGCTCGTCGAAGATATTATTCTGGAAAAGTGCTGCGCGAGCGAGTTGATGGTATTTCTCCGCTTCGACATTGTACGAAGGAAGGCGAGTATCCATGAGGCTACCAATTGCGAGGACCATGAACATAACAGATAGCCGGTGTGAGAGCATGACGTTTGGCTCGTCACACATTGCCAGTGCCCCCGGAGACTTGAAAAGGATAGAATAAACTGTCGCATCGAATTCAGACATCGATATAGGATTGTACCTAGCGTAATATCATGAGATCCCACAACAGATGCAGTGAGGGAAAATAGCGAAGACTTACATCCATGCTGCATACGTGTAGTACAGGTCACGGAGTTCCGCAGCTTTTTCCGCCGAGGGCAAGTACCAGTGCAAGTTTCGTAGGCGCTCCTTTACGGTATCCACGGACGGGCGATTAAGAGGGGAAAGAGGAACTGAGCTGCTGAATTGCAAGATGTCGGAAGGCAAGACATTGCGGAGGTCGTGAGTGCGGTCATGTTTTGGTTCATCTTCCATCTCATTCTAAAATGTAAAGTGTAAGTCATCGGAAGACAGGGCCGAGGTGACGGTCGAACCTGCAAGAAGTACTGTTGTGAAGCACACGACGTCAGCCTTTAGCATATCATATGATCAACTGCTTACTCACCCATGAATTCGCGAACTGGCTATAATAGCTGGTGTGCCCAGCGCCATCAATCGCTAGCGTACCGAACGAATCTATGACGTCTGGGTTGTTCTCCTCTTCTTGCTGATTTATTGTCGTTGGGTTTCTCAGGGGAGCTTCGCGCTGTAGAGGAGCTTTGACACGCAACAGCTCATCAGTCAAGAGTGGGTGAGGATCGTTTGAATTCTGCGCGTGCATAGTTCGGAGAGCATCTTCGAGATCACGGACGCGGGAACACAATTCTGTAATCTTCTCATGCAGCTCTTGGGTGGATGCAAGTACAAACCTATGTATAGAGTTAGGACTATACATGTTGCGAATAATCTCCTTGACGTACCGATTGCCCTGGCCAGTAGTAAGAGAACCTGGAGACGATCGTGAGTTGAGGTGGTCTCCAGTAATAGTCCGAGAGTATATTTAATTACCATCTGGACAAATGGCCCCGCAGCCTCGCTTGACGCAAGAGCCGCAAGGGATTCCTCGATCACAGCGAAGCTTCAATCTAAAAACAAGAATATTGAGGAAGGTGGGTAAAAGCGAGAAGGATGGTTGAAGAGACCTTCGACATTCGGCACATGATAATCGTGTGGCACCACGCCTCCGCTTTTTGGCCGGCTCTGGCGCTGGGGACAGATCACGTCTCTTGGTAGATGGGGAGGACATGATAATGGGACTCGAAGGAGGGTGGCAAAGAACGGTGGGTCAGACATGAGGTTATAAATGTGTGTATGAGAGGTTTGGGATGGGTAGATCTTTGCACCTGTTCACCGAAATGTGAGATTTGGTACACCCACCCGTATCTTTGGCTCGCTGCCATCACCGCCCAATCGTGTCTGCTTTCGACTTGACAGCCACCGTTCCCACAGGCATAGCGCTGTTCGGCATTCGGATCTGATACTTTGGTAGATGATGATGAGTAAACCCTGGCGGCAAACTCCAGCCGTATAATTCCCATTTTCATTCCGTCGAGTCAGCATCTCAACCAGGGTGACGTCTCGCTTATCGCTATTTCCAAAACACCGACTTGCCTCCACCGGCATCACTTGCGGGACGTTTAAGGGCCCGGCTCCTCTCTACTCCTGTGCAAGTAAGCGAAGAGACCGGGTGATGATAGATTGAGATTCGAGATTAACAGTGGCTTAGCCTCGGCCTGGTTACCAGTGGGGTAGTGAATATTCTCAAAACGTGCAAGGCATTATGCGTACTGTATTGGTTTCATGGGGAAATGGAGTATGGATTCAATATCCGTTCCCAGATTCGGGCACGCAAACAGATTCATGTGAGATGCACCGTATTGCTGTGCCCTAGAATAACGCCAAGGAGGGAGGTGTGTGCCCACGTCCAACGCCGTTCTTGCCGGCAAGAAGGGCCAAGTGAGACTGACACATTACGTAATACATCAAGATGTCAGGCACTCCCTGCGACTTGCCGAACCAGTCTTGTTCAATTCCACCGTGAGTGCGACCCTGACCCTCCGTCGAAACCGTCATCCTCCTCTCCTCTCCTCTCCCCTCACATAGCGCCCATCAGTCAAATAATTCATCACAGTAAGTATTAGGAATCATTGTCACTTCTCCAGGAAACTCCGTGATGAATCAAGATGACGAGTCGGAGATGTTCAACCTTTTGTGGTCTGCTCGTTGACGATCCCAATTTCATTCCATTCATGCAATCTCTGATTTTTTTCCACCCCTTTTTTCTTCGTTTGTCTTGCTACACCCACGGACTTATCTCTACTGTCATGTTTCTAGATCTAGGTTGGTAGACGAGAGAGTTGGCGATGGCGTCGTCAACACGACAAGACTGGTCAGAAGAAGACGATATTACTCAGACCAAAACATCGGTGTTTTTAGGAATCCCTGACGGTCCTGTAGAGTCCGCATCGGATCTCAAAGATGCGGCTGTATCTAGGATTGGTGGTCTACCCGTACGGTTCATCATGTACCTCCATTTTGTTGAGTATATACAATCACCGGTCCCAGGCTTTGCTCTCCCCCGAAGTCCCATTTGACTCGAGCCGTTGTCAGCAATGTAAGAATCCAATGGAGCTCCTGGTGCAGTTGTGGGCACCTTTTGAAGATAGCCCTTACGACAGGGCCGTATATGCGTGGGGCTGCGCAAGAAGCGGCTGCCAGAGGAAGGGCGGTAGGTAAGTACCTTATACTGAATGAGCATGCAAAGACCAAAGGAAGATCATGTGGTCCTACAGCATCCGGGCGTGGCGCGCTCTGCGTTATAATGAAAAATATGCTTCGAAACTTGAGCGCCAGCTCGCTAGACGTGAAGAACATCAGCGCGCGGCTCCGGCACCGGTTAAGACCAAGCCTACGCATCAAAATGTCAACCCCTTTTCTGTGCGTTGTGTCCCGCGATCGAGCGTGTTACGCGCTGATTAGGCACATAGATGTCCACAGACGCGACCAAGATACCGCATTCTGGCCTTGGGTCTGATCTGTTCAATTCAGTATCACCCCTTGATTCAGGTGGTACGATCACGTCGCAAGCCCCTGTACCTGATGAAAGTGTAGGCAGTGATGACGACAGCGCTTCGACGTCGTCGGGAGCATCGATGACTGTCGCTCTTGCCTCAGCAAAACTCATCGACTCCTTGTGGCAGTCTGCTCCGTCACATCCTCCGCAGTACCTTTCCACCACCAGCGAGTACATACCTCCCCCAAATAAAGCATCGGATGAACCCACGGCCGGGATCATTGACGATAATGGAATCACCCAAGAAGGTCATCCCTGGGCATCCGAAAAATACGAAAATTCAATGCATACAGATCCCGTTTTTGACAGGTTTAATGAGCGCACAGCTCATGAGCCCCAGCAATGTGTGCGGTGCGGGCATCTGTATCTCCACTTTGACTAATTATTTTCCTGATGAGACACCACGTGTAGATACGACCTTGGGGGAATCCCCATGCCCTTTGCGTCGGATGAACTATACAAACGGCTCTTCCAATTGACTCACGAAAAGTCCGCTTCGACAACAGTTACAAGGGCCGCCTCCAACGTCCAGCATCCACGGCCAGGGCATGGATACAGCGCAGCGTCTATCCCTGCCTGCCCTCATTGCGGTTCTCGCCGCATATTCGAATATCAACTGATGCCGAATCTAATCAATATACTTGGAAGGGGTACCGACACCGGAGGAGAGGACGTCACAACTACTGATGAACAACGAACGGAGATAGTTCAACGGCTGCTGAAAAGGGACCCGGACGGGCACGGTATGGAATGGGGCACTGCCCTTGTGTTTACCTGCGAAAAGGACTGCTGTCTGGGTCCTGGAAACAAAGAGAAGGAAGGCGCATGGTCTGAAGAGCTCGTACTAGCGCACTGGGATGATTGAACCATCCCTGTATCGATGGTTGGATTGTAGGACGCTTGGGTCACTCTTCCATCCTTCGCGACGCAATCGCCTGATTCTCCCTTGTTGGCCTGATCCAATTTATCAGACATGCCCAAAAGTCAGAAGATTCCATAAAAATGTTGCCGTGATTACAAGGTCGGATGCGACATCCGAACATCTCTGGTGATCACTGATGTACGACTCGGAGGTCGGGAAGGTGAGAGTTGTAGTAGGGATACTTACTCCATAAACGGGGGTTGCGTGTATGATGGCTTGTTGAGGAAACAATCGGGAAGTTACTGCGGCAGGGAAGGATGATGGCATGTGGAGCAAGTTTCGACATTTTTTGTGTTGTGGAGAAATCAAGGTGATAGAATTCCGATGTGTAATCGGTACGCCGTATGTGACAAGTCCGCTCTCCCTACCGTACCCAAAGAAAAAGTAGAGCCGGAAACGGGCTAGAGATCTCCCTGTAGAGCGCCGAACTTGAAGACACAAAGACGGCGCGATACCTGGTACCTACTGTAAGCCAGTACGGCTTGTGAGGTTCCATTATCTCGCTGATATGATGTGTAAAGAATGGTGGGATCAGCCTGAGCCAAGTTTAGATAGAACCCCGTGAGAAACAAGAGTGCGCCAGCTCGGAGAACAATTTGAGAAGGACACGATGTCAGTATGAGGCAAACGAAAGAGGGCTAGCAATTGACATATCAATCGTAGAGAGAGTAATCGATACGTATCCCGTGGTGTCTTAAGGCGGTGCTGATGCTAAAAACACTGTGGGATTACGTAAAACAAGGACAGTCGCGTATCGTGATCGTGCTTGTGTTCAATCTCATCTCGACTCCATTGATTGTTCGGCATTCTGGTGGAGACCTCCATCCCATCTCCTGTACTAGTCACTTGCCGTACAACTGCTCAACTTGCTCGTATCTTACTGAACTTGGAAGGGTGCACATCTCCGTGGTAAACACATGACTGAGGGTGGCGGTCCCAGGCATTTGGAGAAACGCTCGGACTTGGCATCCACATGACTTTCTTCGCAATTTCTTTCACGGCCCCACAAAGAGCCCTAATTGATGGTCTCAGGAACAGTGCCTATTTTTCGGGTGGGAACAAGTATTAATAATTCAAAAACCGATTGGTTAGACTGCATTCGGGGCGCCACCAAGACTGGCAACACACGAGGGGAATTCGATGTGTCGAAGGTACCTGGTGTATAGTATACCCCCTTTTCCTTCGCAATAGTGTATTCGAGAAGTACATCGAGTGCGTCACTGATCTACCTGACACAAATTTCTACACCTAGACTTCCAAATGACCAGTGGTCCCCTACACTATGTGACCTCGTTCTGTCCAGAGCACAGCTCTGGGCGTCTAGAATGTTCTGGCTTTGGCACTTGTCTCCTCGGAGAATCGGAGCGAATACCGATTTACGGATACCCAGAGACACATTTTCCACACATATGTTAATTATGGTGCGTACTCGTGGAATACTATATTCGGGGAGGGAATATCTCATATCGTAACACGGGCGGGGCCCGTCTCCGCGGTAGGCCGAAAGATCCAGGGGTTGGTTTGGAACTTTAACAAACGACCCATATGTT
>WNFI01403552.1_pt1 | contig 10234 bp, 8 predicted proteins | sample 5400471 | NCBI WGS metagenome assembly WNFI01 (sample SAMN13153348, study PRJNA577476) | soil metagenome | isolation source: 100 cm saprolite on Douglas fir-dominated hillslope | place: USA:California | collected 2013-09-17 | reverse complement strand
GTCGAACTTCCCCGCCTTGAGCGACTCGAGCGCCGCCTTGAGGTTGGCGCCGACCGCGAACGGAGGCTCGTGCCAGATGACGAGCGCGTCGAAGTTGCGCTCCGCCTCGTCGATGGCCCGATTCAGCCCTTGCAGCACTTCGATGCCGAGCGAATGCATCTTGCTCTTGAAGGAGACGATCGCGATGCGATCCCCCTGGTGCCACATGCGCACGCCTTCGTCTTCGAAGACGGTGGTGCCGCGATCGGCCGGCTTCTCGCCGATCAGGGTCTCGGGAAAGAGCTGGCGCGCATAAACAGGCAGCGTCGAGCGCGCGACCAATTTGCCGGTCTCGGCCGAATACGAGCCTTCGGGCGAGTGCACGCCCTGCCGTCCGTCGGTGACCCACTTCGGCAGCGGCGCCTTGACCATCGCCCTGCCCGCGGCGATGTCTTCCTCGATCCATTTCGCGACCTTCTGCCATCCCGCGGCCTGCCACAGCTCGAAGGGTCCGCGCTGCCACCCGAAGCCCCAGCGGATCGCGAAGTCGACGTCGCGCGCGCTGCGCGCGATCTCGCCCAGGTGCACCGCGACATAGTGGAAGACGTCGCGAAAGATCGCCCACAGGAATTGCGCCTGCGGGTTCGCGGAGGCGCGCAGCTTCGCGAGCTGCTCGCCCGGGTTCTTCTCCTTGAAGATCGCCTGCACTTCCTCGGCGACACTGCCCGCGGCGGGACGATAGTCCTTCTTGCCCGGGTCGAGGACGAGGATGTCCTTGCCCTTCTTCATGTAGATGCCCGCCTGGGTCTTGGTCCCCAGCGCGCCCTTCGCGACCAGTTGCGCGAGCCACTCGGGCGCCTTGTAGAACGCGGCCCACGGGTCCGCCGGAAGCGTGTCGCCCATCGTCTTCACGACGTGCGCCATCGTGTCCAGGCCGACGACATCCGCCGTGCGATAGGTCGCGCTCTTGGCGCGGCCGATTGCCGGGCCGGTGAGGGAATCGACCTCGTCGAACCCGAGCTTGAACGCCGTCGTGTGGTGCATCGTCGCCAGCATCGAGAACACGCCGACGCGATTGGCCACGAAGTTGGGCGTGTCCCTGGCGCGGATGACGCCCTTGCCGAGCGTGGTGGTGAGGAACGTCTCGAGGCGATCGAGGATCGCGGGGTCCGTGTCGGGCGTGGGGATGATCTCCACCAGGCGCATGTAGCGCGGCGGATTGAAGAAATGGATGCCGCAGAAACGCCTGCGCAATCCCGCGGGCAGCGACTTGGCGAGCTCGGTGATCGACAGGCCCGAGGTATTGGAGGCGAAGATCGCGTCGGGACCGATGTGCGGGGCGACTTTCTCGAAGAGCGACTTCTTCCAGTCCATGCGCTCGCTGATCGCCTCGATCACGACGTCGCAGTCCTTGAGCTGCGCCAAGTGCTCGTCGTAGTTGCGCGCCTCGATCTGCTGCGCGGCCGACGCGGTGGCGAGCGGGCTGGGCGAGAGCTTGGCCAGGCCGTCGAGCGCCTTCTTCACATTGGCGTTCTTGTCCTTGCCCTCGGCGGCCAACTCGAACAGCAGCGGCTTCACGTTGGCGTTGGCGAGGTGCGCGGCGATCTGCGCGCCCATCACACCGGCGCCGAGCACCGCCGCCTTGCGGATGAGGATGCGCTCGGCCTTCGCCGCGGCGCCGCGGGAATCGGATGCTTCGCCGCGCCGGGCGGCGGGTGCACGGGGAGTCAGGGTCTCGGACATGTCAGGCCTCCACTCTGGCGTCGGGAACGTTCCGCGGCCTGCGGTTCTCGTCGATCGCGACATAGGTCAGTTGTGCTTCGGTGACTTTCACCGTCTCGCCGCGCCCGTGGCTGCCGCGCTGCGCGAAGACTTCCACGTCCACGGTGATGGAGGTGTGCCCCACCCTGCACACCCGCGCGTAGAAGCTCACGAGGTCGCCGACGAAGACGGGTTCCTTGAAGACGAACGAGTTGACGGCGATCGTCACCGTGGGCCCCGCGGCGCGCTCGTAGGCCGCCACGCTCCCCGCGATATCCACCTGCGACATCACCCACCCGCCGAAGATCGTGCCGTGGGCGTTGGTGTCGGCGGGCATGGGAACGACGCGAAGGACCGGCTGTTCGCCAGGAGGAAGGATGGTGTCCATGGGGATTCAAACGAGCGTTTGAATTCTAATCTTGTTTGTCGTCTCGCGCTTTTACGCTCCGGGAACGATCACGACCTTGCCCTTCGCGCGGCGATCGCGCAGCGCGTGCAGCGCTTCGACGCCGCGCGCGAGCGGGTAGCGTTCGGAGACGAGCGGCTTCAGCTCGCCCGAAGCGATCCACTGCAGCAGCTGGCGCACGTTATCGCGATTCGCCTGCGGTTCCTTCTTGGTGAATTCGCCCCAGAAGACGCCCACGATCGCGCAGCCCTTGAGGAGCGTGAGGTTGAGCGGGATCTTCGGGATCTCGCCCGCGGCGAAGCCGACGACGAGAAACCGGCCGCGCCACGCCATGCCGCGCAGCGCGGGTTCGCTGTACGCGCCGCCGACGGGATCGTAGACCACGTCCACGCCGCGCCCTTCGGTGAGCGCCTTCACGCGCTCGCGCAGGTCCTCGGTCGCGTAGTTGATCGTGGCGTCGGCGCCACGGCTGACGCACGCCGCGAGCTTCTCGTCGCTCGAGGCCGCGGCGATCACGCGGGCGCCCATGCGCTTGCCGAGCTCGACCGCGGCGATTCCCACCCCGCCGGCGGCCCCGAGGACGAGCAGCGTCTCGCCCTTGGCGAGCTGTGCGCGATCCTTGAGCGCGTGGTACGAGGTCCCGTATGTGAACATGAACGACGCGGCGATCTCGAGGTCCACGCCGGGCGGCAGCGGCACCACGCGATCGGCGTCGGCGAGCGCCTCCTCGGCAAAGGCGCCGTGCATGACGATCGCGAGCACGGCATCGCCCGGCTTCACGTGCGTCACGCCCTCCCCCACGGCCTTCACGATCCCGGAGAGCTCGCACCCGGGCGCGAACGGCAGCGGCGGCTTGAATTGATACTTGCCCTGCACCATGAGGATGTCGGGGAAGTTGACGCCCGCGGCCTTGACCGCGATCGACACCTGGCGCGCGCCCGGCACCGGGGGCGGGACCTCGTCCACGGCCAAGGCATCGAGCGAGCCCAGCTCGCGGCACAGCAGCGCTTTCATCTCACGGTCCTCCGATCGAATCGCGCACGCGATCGCGCAGCTGCGCCAGGCGCGGGCCGATCTCGTTGACGAGGCGCGTGCGCGGCATCTCGTGCGGCGGGCCGAAGCAGCTGAAGGCGAAGATGCGCGCGCCGTCGCCCGAGGCCATCGGCACGCCGACCGCGTGCACGTTGCGCTCCCACGCGCCCAGCGACAGGCAGAAGCCGTAGCGCTGATAGTCCTTCACGCCCTGCTCGAGGCCCTGCAGCAGCAAGTCACGGTGCGGCCCCTTGGCCCCCTTGCGGATCTTTTCGACGATACGCGCGCGCTCGACTTCCGGCAGCGCCGCATGCGCCGCGCGTCCCAGGGCGGTCGTGCCGCGCGGCACGCGCTCTCCCACGCCCAGGCGCAGGCCGAACGGCTGGCTCGCGTGCGCGATTTCGAGGAACACCATCTGGTCGCCGTCGCGCGCGGCGAGCGCCACGGTGGCCTGAACGTCGTTCGCGAGCGCCTGCATCAGCGGACGCGCCACCTCGCGCACGTCGAGACCCGCGAGGTAGTTCTGTCCCAGGCCGAGGACGCCCACGCCCAGAGAATACTTCTCCTCGGCGGCGTGGAACTCGAGGTAGCCCAGCTTCGTGAGCGTGTAGGTGATGCGCGCCACCGACGAGCGCGGCATGCCGGTGCGTTCGGCGATGTCCTTGTTGCCGAGCGAGCGCTCGCCCCTCCTGAAGCTGCGCAGGATCGCGAAGGCTCTCGCGATCGAGGCGACGAAATCCCGCCCCGCATCGCCGATCGCGGGATTCGCGGCGTGCATCGCCTCGCGGGCGTTCATTCGGCCGCGACTTCGAGCACCAGCTTGCCCATGTTCTCGCCCCTGAAGAGGCGCAGGAGCCCCTCGGGGAACGCGTCGATGCCGCCCGCGACGACATCCTCCTTGCCCTTGAGCTTGCCCTGCGCGATCCAGCCCGCCATCTCGCCCGCCGCATCGCCGTAGCGATCGGCATAATCGAAGACGACCATGCCGGTCATGCTCGCGCGGTTCACGAGGAGCGAAAGGTAGTTCGACGGGCCCTTCACGGGTGCCGTCGCGTTGTATTGCGAGATGGCCCCGCAGATCACGATGCGCGCGTGCATCGCCAGGCGCGCGAGCGCGGCGTCGAGGATGTCGCCGCCCACGTTGTCGAAGTAGATGTCGATTCCGTCGGGGCAGAGGCGCTTCAGTCCCGCCTTTACATCCTCGCCCTTGTAGTCGATCGTCGCGTCGAAGCCGAAATCCGCGGTCAGCATGCGGCATTTGTCGGCCCCACCCGCGATGCCGACCGCGCGGCAGCCCTTGATCTTCGCGATCTGGCCGACTGCGGAGCCGACCGCACCCGCAGCGCCCGAGACGACGACGGTATTCCCCGCCTTGGGCTTGCCGATGTCGAGGAGGCCGAAGTAGGCGGTCATGCCGGGCACGCCGAGCACGCCGAGATAACTCGGCAGGGGAACGAAGCGCGTATCGACTTTCTGCACGCCCTTGCCGTCGGAGATCGCGTACTCCTGCACGCCGAAGGCGCCCGCGACGAGATCGCCCGCCTGGAACTTCGGATTCTTCGAGACGACGACGCGGCCCGCCCCGCCCGCGCGCATGATCTCGCCGATCGCCACGGGGCGGATGTACGACTTGCCCTCGTTCATCCAGCCGCGCATCGCGGGGTCGAGCGAGATGTACCGCACCTTCACGAGGATCTCGCCGTCTTTCGGCTCGGGCACCGCTTCTTCCGTGAACTGCCAGTTCGCGCGCGTGGGCAAGCCGCTGGGACGCGTGGCGAGACGCACTTGATGATTGCTGCTCATTGGTATCTCCTCAGCTCGAGCTTGCCGATCGCGTTGCGATGCACCTCGTCGGGTCCGTCGGCGAAGCGCAGCGTGCGCGAATGGGCGTAGTGGTAGGCGAGCGTGAAATCGTCGCACAGCCCCGCCGCGCCGTGCGCCTGCATCGCCCAATCGATCACCTGGCACGCCATGATGGGGGCGGCGACCTTGATCATCGCGATCTCCTTAGCCGCGACCTTGTTGCCGACCGTGTCCATCCGGTAGGCGGCATGCAGTACGAGGAGGCGCGCCTGGTCGATCGCGATGCGCGACTCGGCGATGCGCTCCAGCGTCACCGTCTGCTCCGCGACGGGCTTGCCGAAGGCCACGCGCGAGAGCGTGCGCCGGCACATGTCCTCGAGCGCGCGCTCGGCGAGCCCGATGGTGCGCATGCAGTGGTGGATGCGCCCGGGACCCAGGCGTCCCTGCGCGATCTCGAAGCCCCGCCCCTCGCCCAGCAACATGTTGGTCGCGGGCACGCGCACATTGTCGAAGACGACCTCGGCGTGCCCGTGCGGAGCGTCGTCGTAGCCGAAGACGGTAAGCGGCCGCAAGATCGTCACGCCTTTCGCCTCGCGCGGCACGAGGATCATCGACTGGCGCTTGTGGCGGTCGGGGTTCGCCGGGTCGGTCTGGCCCATGAAGATGAAGAGCTTGCAGCGCGAGTCCATGGCGCCCGACGACCACCACTTGCGCCCGTTCACCAAATAGTCGTTTCCGTCGCGCTTGATCGAGCTCTGGATGTTGGTCGCATCGCTCGAGGCGACTCCCGGCTCGGTCATCGCGAAGCACGAGCGGATGCGCCCTTCGAGGAGCGGCTCGAGCCATTGCTTCTTCTGCTCCGGCGAGGCGTAGCGCTCGAGCGTCTCCATGTTGCCGGTGTCGGGCGCGGAGCAGTTGAACGCCTCGGGAGACCATGGCACGCGCCCCATGATCTCGCAGAGCGGCGCGTATTCGAGATTGGTCAGGCCCGCGCCGCGCTCGGAGGCCGGGAGGAACAGGTTCCACAGGCCCTGCGATCGCGCCTTCGACTTGAGCTCTTCTATGAGTGCGACCGGGGCCCAGCGGTCGCCGGAGCGCACCTCCTCCGCATAGCGCTTCTCGTTGGGATAGACGTGCGCATCCATGAATGCGGTCAGGCGGCCGAGCAGGTCGCGTGTCTTTGCCGAGTATTCGAAGTCCATTTATCGTCTCCCGAGAATCGTTTCCACGCGCTTCCAACCCAATTCGGCGAGCCGCGGCGCCGCGCGCCCGGCCTGCACTGCGTACTGGCTCGCGGCCGTCCCGTCGACGACGCGTTTCATGATTCCCTGCAGGATGCCGGCGGCGCGGAACATGTTGTAGGCGATATAGAAATCCCAATGGTCCGGATCGATCGCCGCGCGTCCCACGCGCCGGCAGTACTCCGCGACGTATTCCTTCTCCATCGGGATGCCGAGCGCGGCGAGGTCGTGGCCGAGCAGCCCGCGGAACGCACCCGGCGGAACATGCCAGCTCATGCAGTGGAAGGAAAAATCCGCGAGCGGATGGCCGAGGGTGGAGAGCTCCCAGTCGAGCACGGCGACGATGCGCGGCTCGCTGGGATGAAACACCATGTTGTCGATGCGGAAGTCGCCGTGGACGATGGTGGTCTCGTCGTCGGCCGGGATGTTCGCCGGCAACCATTCGATGAGGCGATTCATCGCCTCGATCGTCTCGGTCTCCGAGGCCTGGTATTGCTTGGTCCAGCGTGCGATCTGGCGCGCGAAGTAGTTGCCGGGCTTGCCGTAATCGGCGAGCCCGCGCGCCGAGTAGTCGATCTTGTGCAGCGCGGCGATGACACGATTCAACTCCCAGTAGATCTTCGCGCGTCCGGCGTTGTCCATTTCCGGCACGGCGCCGTCCCAGAACACGCGTCCGTCGACACAATCCATCACGTAGAAGGCCGACCCGATCACGGCGTCGTCCTGGCAGAGCCCGTAAGTCTTCGGCACCGGCACCTCGCTGCCGGCCAACGCGCTGATGACGCGGTATTCGCGGTCGACGGCGTGCGCGGAGGGCAGCAGCTTGCCCGCGGGCTTGCGGCGCATCACGTAGCTCCTGCCCGGTGTCGTCAGCTTGAAAGTGGGATTGGACTGCCCGCCGCGGAACTGCTCGACGGAAAGAGGGCCGCTGAAGCCCGCGACGTTCTCGCGCAGCCACGCCTCGAGGGCGCCGGCGTCGAAGCGCTGCTTCTCCTGCACGGGCATCGTGCCGGAAAACTTGTCGCTCACTTCGCGCCCTCCTTCTGCGCGCCCGCCACCGGCCGCGAAAGATCGGTAGGATCGCGCTCCTCGAGGATGTCGCGCGAGCGCGCCTCGATGGAGGCCTTGATCCTGGCGTGCGGAAAGATGTAGAAGCGCCCGGCCTTGACCGCCTCGAGCGTGATCGCCGCGATCTCGGCCGCGGAAAGCTTGCCCGCGAGCACCGCCTTGCGCACGGCGTCCTCGTAGGGCTTGGCGAGCGGATTGGTCGCGGCGAGCTCCGCGGGGCGATTGCGCGCCGAGTCGAAGATGCCGGTCGGGACGAAGGCGGGTGCCAGCACCGAGACGCCGATGGGCGCCTTCTCCAGGCGCAGCTCATGGCGCAAGCACTCGGAAATCGTCGCGACCGCATGCTTGGACGCGCAGTAGGCGCCGCTGCCGGGAATGGACAGGAAGCCCGCGACGGAGGCGGTGTTCACGATGTGGCATTCGTCCCCGCGCGAGAGCATGCGCGGCACGAAGGCGCGGATGCCGTGCACCACGCCCATCACGTTGATGCCGAGGATCCACGTCCAATCCTCGACGGTGGAAGTCCAGATCGGCCCGGCCACGCCCACGCCCGCGTTGTTGAAAAGCAGGTGCACGGCGCCGAAGCGCTCGTAGGCGCGCACCGCGAGTTGCTCGACGTCTCCGGCGCCCGACACGTCGCAATGAATCTCGAGGGTTTCGCGGCCGAGGGGCTCGATTGCCGCGGCGGTGGCGTGAACGCCCTTGTCGTCGATATCGGCGAGGACCACGCTCGCGCCTTCGCGCGCGCAAGCGATCGCGATCTCGCGCCCGATGCCGCTGCCGGCCCCGGTGACGACCGCGACCCTCCCCTTCAGATCCCGCATGTATCCCCTCCGGCGTCAATTCCGCGTGTCGGAATTGAATTCCATATTACCCCGAATCGTCCGGGCGTGTTCCGTCCGCGAGCCAATCGGCGAAGAGCTCCCGAAGGTCGTCCTGCGTCTTCTCGAGGAGCGATCCCGGCGGGGCGCGAAGGCCGAGCAGCTCGACCACCGCCCACGCCTTGGCGCGCCTCGCCTCTCGCGCGAGCGCCGCGACCTCGGGTGCATCGATGCCGCGAGCGATACAGCGCGCGCGATAAGCCGCGGCGACCTCGCGGTAGGTGCTCCGGTCTCCGAGGCCGGGAATCACTCCGGCAAGATCGTAGGCGCGCCAGCCCCGCCCCCAGCGCTGCCAGTCGAGGAGAACCGGGCGGCCGTCTTCCCGCATCGCCCAGTTGAGCGGATTGGAATCTCCCCAGACGAGCGTCTCGGGACCCGATTGCCGCACCTCGTGGAGATCGCGCAATGCCGCTTCGACCTCGCTCGCCCGCGACCCGAACTGCGCCGCAACCACGCGCGTGTGCTCGTCGCGCCAATCGAGCGCCAGTTGCGCTTGGGCGCCGGCGATCTCGATTGAATGGACGCCGGCGAGCGCGTCGAGGACCGCGCCGTCACAAGGAAAGCGCGCCCGCGGAAAGGATTGCGGGACATGTTCGAGCCCGAGCCAGGTGTCTTCGCCAAAAGTTGCGTCGAACCGGCACACGGGCGTGTCGATACCGTGCGCGAGGAGCGCCGGCCGCACGTCACGGTAGAACCTCGACTCCCGCAGGCTGGTCTTCTTGATCACGATCGCGCCTCGCGTTCCGCGGTAAAGCACGACGTTGGCGCCGCTCAACCCGTGAAGCGGCGCGAGATCGACCGCCTTGCCGCAGATCGCACGGGCCTCGCCGAGAATCTCGCGCGGAATCGCAACGGACTGCTCGAGGCCGCTCCCGGCCACGGCCTCGCGGCGCAGCCAATCGAGCGCGCCCCTCCACAAGGTGGCACGGTGGCGATCGGAAAAGAAGCCGAAGTGCCCGACGCTCTTCGCGCCGGCCTCGGCGGGCGACAGGTGGCGGCGCGTCACGCGCGCGTTGCGATAGAAATCGTGCAGCGAATCGATCGCTCTCCTGCTGATGAGCGCGTCGTCGGCGAACGAATACGACAGGACCGGAGCCTCGACGCGCTCGAAAGCCTTGCGCGCGGACTCCCCCTCGCAGAGGAGATAGTCGGGACTCAGGCACCAGCGCCGCCATTGGCGCGCCACGCCTTTCGGCAAGTCGCCCACAACGCGCAGCGTCTTGCCCGGAAAGTACCCGCAGAGCGCGGTCAACAGCGGCATCGTGACCCACCAGAGAAGGCGCACCCGCACGCGCATGCGCTCGTTGAAGCGATACCACCCCGAGCCCGCGGTCACATGAAGCGCGGCGTCCACCCTTTCATTGCCGGGCGCGGTACCGAAGATCTGGCCCCCGAGGCTGTGGCCCAGCAGCAGCAGCGGCAACTCCGGCGCCGCCTTGCGCGCTTCGCCCAGCATCGCGTCGAAATCCTTCTCGGTCCAATCGGTCACCGTCGCTTCGAATCCCACGAGGCTGCCGCGACGCGACCAGCCCATGCCGCGATAGTCGAAGGTGAGGACGTGCACGCCGTTCTGCGCGAGGAAGCGGGCGAACGGCGCGTAGAAATCCTGCCGCACGCCCATGGCGCCCGCGCAGAGGAGCGTCGCCCACGCGCGCCCTTCGGCGGGAAAGCGCGTCACGGCCAGCTCGTGGCCGTCGGAGGCGAGCGCGGTGCCCCTCGTCTCCATCTCACTTCTTCCGCGGCGAGACCCACATGGTGATCGTCGCCCGGCACACGACCTCGCCCGAGCGGTCCTTCACTTCCACGACGACCGGCACGTCGCGCGCGGGCCCTTCGGAAACCTCCGGCAATGTGGCGACCGCCTCGACGTCGGTCTCCGCCTTGCGCAGGTATTCGACCTGCATGCCCTTGGGCAGCCAACGCATCGTGGAAGGGATCGACGCCTCCGTCATCGTGCCCGCGGCGATCTCCGCCAGGTTGCACATGGCGATCGCGTGCACGGTGCCGATGTGGTTCGTCACTGCGCGGCGCTTGCGCATCGACACGCGCGCGAATCCGGGGCG
>WNFI01245881.1_pt2 | contig 10234 bp, 10 predicted proteins | sample 5400471 | NCBI WGS metagenome assembly WNFI01 (sample SAMN13153348, study PRJNA577476) | soil metagenome | isolation source: 100 cm saprolite on Douglas fir-dominated hillslope | place: USA:California | collected 2013-09-17 | reverse complement strand
CTATTTCCGCCTCTTTGCCGCATTGGCAGCTTCCTCGATCTCGTTCGCTGAGACGGTGATCCATTCCGAATCCAATTCCTTCAGACGTAAATGCGGTTCACGCCAGTAATGAAAGACGGCGCTATTCCAGGGATCATAGTCCTGCGACATCACACGATGAGAGCGATCCTCATCTGGCCTGCGCGGACGAGGAGGGTCGGACGTCGCAAGCAAAGGTACTCGTATGCCGCCAATCTCTACCGAGTCCAGTTGAACCACGATCTCAAAATGGTCGAACGGCCCAGATGCCTGCTCAAACCGGCGCAGCCTGCCATGGAGACGTGCGCCCACAGGGGCAAGCACAGAATTCTTCTTGTCTCGCAACGGTGAACGCAGGACCGCTTCAATCGGATCTCCCGCGGCTGCGGTATCTGAGTCGATCGGCGTCACGATACGCGTCTTGAAACGAATTCCCGCTGGTATTGGTTCCAGTGGCCGGGTCGCGGCGGCTGGAGTAGCGGTAGGTTCGGCAGGGCTCTCATCGAACAGGAACCTGACGGTGCTTGCGTACTCGCGACAGCTCGCAAAACTGGTCACGCTGAACGATTCACTGCCGGGACGATCAATCGCGCGCAGCCGGGTCTCACGCGGAACCAGGACCATGCGCTCGTGTATGGACGCTCGGCCATATGTGACCTGGCTGATGGCCTGACACGCGGAACTGTCTTCGGGCAACTCTCCTGTGCGTACAGTGAGTTCTACAATATCGGACTCCTCTGGATCCAATACCAATGTGCCGCTGTACGGCGTCAGGACCCAATCATTCTTTGTCTTGACCCTGTACTCGCTCTTGCCTAGAGGCATGTCGTAGGGGTACTCCAGCATTCGCTTACCACCTTCAACTCTTTCTTGCTTGAACGTCACTCTGGCCCGGAGAAAGATTTCAGCTAGAAAAGTGCCAAAATCGCCGCTGCCGAGCGGTCCGCGTCCGGCGAGTTGCTCCAGAGTGTCATCAGTAAATCTCGGCGAGCCGACCCATGCGAAAACGTTGCTCCGGTTGACCAAAGCGACTTCCAGCCGCAAACGGTCCCAGCCACGAAGTGATAGTTCGTGCTTTCGCGACTCGTGTTGCGCAATCAGCGTGGCACAGGAGGGTTGGCGAAAGTGCGAAGGAGCTTGATAGTACTTCCGCGTAATCGTCTGAACGCATGTATAACGCGGCATGCGGGCGAGGTCCGCGAGCAATCGCTCACGGGTGCGCAGCAAAACGTCTGTGGGATCAGAGGACTGCTGCCCTGCGCTGGCCAGCGCCAGAGTTACCACCAGAATCGCTACCGCCTGAAATTGACGCACGCGTATTTGTGCTCCAACCAATAAATCAGGCGCTGATTATACCGTGGAAAGTTTTGGAAATTCGCGACGAACTACTTCGTTGCCGCGACCAAACGCGCGTTCAGCCGTGACTTGTAACGGGCAGCCGTGTTCTTGTGGATCAGGCCCTTCTTGACGGCCTTATCAATCATCGAGACGGTGCTGGAGAACTGCGTTTTCGCCTTCGCGCCGTCGGCCGCCTGCAAGGCCTGGCGGAATTTCCGCAGCTCGGTGCGGAACTGGGATGCGTTGGCGCGGTTCTGCGCGGTACGTTTTACGGTCTGACGGGCGCGCTTCAGCGCGGAAAAATGGTTTGCCATTGTGGGCTGCTTATCCTTCTAGGAAATTCTCTCGGAGGACCCGAAGTACTTATTCTACTGGCGCTTAGCGGGTTTGGTCAATGCGAGAGGCCCCGATCCGCCAATTGACTTCATCGATTGCTCGGAGCATGATTTTAGAGGAAGCTACAGAATGCATACGAAGAAAATACCAGTTTGGGTGCTCCTGTCGGCCATTGTAGCGCTGGGGGTGTTGTCTTTCAGTTTAGGGTACTACCCAGACCGTTCGGTCCTGGAAGGAACCTGTGGCGTTATCGGCTCGGCCCTCTGGTTTTTCCTAGATTGGGTTGTATTCGGTCCGCAACGTCGCCCTCCAGGCAAGGGAAATACCTTCGGCTTGGTTTGACACGGTTCCTTCTCGGCAAGTTTCGCAGCCTGCTTGACGCCAAAAGCATCTAATATTGAGTGCTGGAAGATTACCAAGATTTTAACTATCCATGTTGACTTGTGCCTGCAACCGGGGTACGCTCTGCTGGAATGTGTGCCTGCAACCGGGGTACGCTCTGCTGGAATGGCCTTACCTCCACTCTCTGGTGGACGAGCAGCACTGCTTCTCAATTCCCAGACAATTTCATGTGTATTTTCATGCGCTTTAAAGATGCGCGGGTTGCGCACCTCCGCGCGCAGTTGCCAGGAGCGACCTGGCCAGGGATTCAATGAAGAAAAATATTGAGATTATTCCGAACATCGAAAAGCTTTTCGGCACTCGCGATGAAAACCTCCAGATCATGGAGACCGGGCTCAACGTCAACATCGACCTGAAATCGGATTCAGTGCAGATTGAAGGCGCCGCCCGCGACGTGGCACGCGCCGAGCAGATCTTCACCGATTTCGACCATCTGAACCGCGTTGGCCACGACTTCAACAACGGCGATCTTGCGTCCATGTTGCGCGTCGTCGCCGGCGATACGACCAGCACGCTGCGCGGATTGGCCGAAGCGGGCAAGCAGCGTTCGTTCGGCAAGCGCCAGGTACAGCCCAAGAGCATCAATCAGCGCCGCTATCTCGATTGCATTGAGAAGCACGACATGGTCTTCGGCATCGGCCCCGCGGGCACCGGCAAGACTTATCTTGCGGTGGCTATGGCTGTCTCCGCGCTCAACAACAAGCAGGTCGCGCGAATTGTATTGGCGCGTCCGGCGGTGGAAGCCGGCGAGCGCCTCGGCTTTCTGCCGGGAACGCTGCAGGAGAAAGTAGACCCCTATCTGCGTCCGCTGTACGACGCGCTCTACGAATTGATGGACCAGGAGCGCGTGGACCGCTATCTGGAAAAGAACATCATTGAGATTGCGCCGATTGCTTTCATGCGCGGCCGAACGCTCAATGATTCGTTCATTATTCTCGACGAAGCGCAGAACACAACGTCCGAACAGATGAAAATGTTCCTGACGCGCCTGGGTTTCAGCTCCAAGGCGGTAATCACTGGAGACGTTACCCAGATCGATCTTCCGAACATTCGCCGCAGCGGACTGCTGGAAGCGGCTGAGATTCTGAAGAACGTGGAAGGTGTTTCGTTCAACTTCTTTAACGAAGAGGACGTGGTCCGCCACCACCTGGTGCAGCGCATCATTCGCGCGTATGACGATAAGACGCGCGTGCAGCAGATGTCGCTGGAGTTGCCGAGACAGGCCGGCGAGCAGGCGTCGCAAGAACCGCCGCTCCAGCAATAAAAACGGGTAGAATCTAGTGTGGGAGGGCGGCAAAGGCCCTCCCAATTTGTTTTCGCAAGCATGATCATTTTCCAAAACCCGGTGAAGACGGCGGACCAGGCGGCGCTCATGCGCTTTGCCCGGCGCGCGCGGAAATCCGCGGGAGTGAGCGGTGAAGTGTCCATCTTGATCGCCGGTAATCTCCAGTTGCGCTCCTTGAATCGCCGTTTCCGCAAGAAAGACAAGCCCACTGACGTGCTCTCGTTTCCATCGGTCAACGGCGGCGGCGACATTGCCATTTCCGCCGAGATCGCAAAACAAAACGCCACGCACTACGGGCACAAGACCTTGGACGAACTTAAGGTGCTCGTGCTGCATGGCATGCTGCATCTTGCGGGCTACGACCACGAAACCGATAACGGCCAAATGGCCGAACGCGAGCTGGCTCTGCGCTCCGAACTCAAGCTGCCTGCGTCTTTGATCCATCGGGCTTTCATCAGGAAAGCCGGCAAGAAAGTCAGCAGGAGAAAAGCATGATTGCGATGGTTTACGCAATCGCGATTCCGCTTCTGTGCGGGCTGCTGGTGCTTGTCTCCTACGTGGAGCGGCTGTACACCGAGAGCGGAAAGTTTCTCTCGCGCGAATTTCAGGAAAATGTTGAAGCATTTGAAAAGCTCGTAGAGCCGCGCCTGGGTTTCACCAGCGCGCGAGCCGCTCTGACTATCTCCGTGCTGGCGCAATTGATCACTGCGGCCATCGCCATGCTGATTGGCTGGCTGATTTTCTCGCAGCAGAAACGCACCGCGCCGGAGGTGTTGCAAGCGGCGGTGGCGATGGTCCTGATTGTCGTCGTCTGTAACCGATTGCTGCCGTACATGCTGTTCACCCGGACTAAAGGGGAATGGCTGGTCCGCTTTGTGCCGGTGCTGCAATTGCTGATCTGGCTCATGCTGCCGGTGACGCTTGTGCTCAGCTTTGCTCTCTCCGTCGTCGCTCTGGCGGAACCGCACGAACCAGAGGAGCCGGAACATCCATCGGAAAAAGTAGACGCGCTGATTGAAGCCGGCCAGGAAGAGGGAATCCTGGAAGAAAGCGACCGTGAACTCATCCAGTCCGTGGTCGAGTTCGGCGACAAGACAGTACGCGAGGTCATGACGCCGCGTCCGGAAGTCTTTGCCGTTCCAGCGGACGACACCGTTGAGCACTTCACCACACTGCTACGCGAAAGGCCGCACAGCCGCGTGCCGGTGTATGAAAACAGCATTGACCATGTCTTAGGCATGGTGTTGGCGCACGATTTGATACAGATTCCCGACGACCAGGCCAAAACCACGACCATGCGCCAGCTCGTGCGTCCGGTGAGTTTTGTTCCTGAGACCAAAAAAACTTCCCAGTTGCTGCGTGAGATGCAGCGCGACAATATCCATATGGCCATCGTGATCGATGAATACGGCGGAGTCGCGGGCATTGTCACCATGGAAGACCTGGTCGAAGAGATCGTGGGCGAGATACGCGGCGAACATGACGACGCGAGCGACGTGGTACGCGAGGGCGACAGCGCGTACCTGATCAAAGGCAATGTAGGCGTTGACCACTTGCAGGACCTGTTTGATCTGCGCCTTGAGTCGAATGATGTTGCCACCGTCGGCGGTCTGGTAAGTTCACTTGTCGGACGGATTCCTCGTCCGGGCGAAGTTATTGAAGATAGCGGTCTGCGTTTTGAAGTGCTCGAGTCCACTGACCGCCGCGTGGAAAAACTGCGCGTCAGCCGCTCGAAACAACAATCCCAACCGAAAGTGCCGGCCTGATTATGGCTTTTCGCTCCGGTTTCGTTTCCATCATCGGCCGCCCGAACGCGGGCAAGAGCACGCTGCTCAACGCTCTTGTCGGCGAGAAGATCGCCATTGTCACGGCCAAGCCACAGACCACGCGCAACCGCATTCAGGGCATGGTAAATGTCACAGCGCAGCGCGGACGGCCGGCAGGGCAGATCGTCTTCATTGATACTCCGGGCGTCCACCGTCCAGACAGCCGCTTGAACCGCAGAATGATGCAGGAGATCCACGAGGCGCTCGAAGGACGAGACCTTGTGCTGGTGATCGTGGATGCTACCGAGCGATTCGGGCCCGGCGATCGCCAGGTGCTTGATCTGGTGAGGCAATCCGCGGGACCTGCGTATTTGCTGCTCAACAAGATTGACCGGCTTCCCAAAGACAAGCTTCTCCCGCTGATGGAGCAGTACAGCAAGCTGCACGACTTCAAAGAGATCATTCCCATTTCCGCGACCAAACGCAAAGGGCTTGACGTACTGCTGGATAAGATCATGCGCTCGCTGCCGGAAGGTCCGCGCTACTTTCCTGAAGACCAGTTGACCGACCAGCCAGAGCGTTTCATGGCAGCAGAGATAGTGCGCGAGAAAGTCCTTCTCACAACGGGCCAGGAGATTCCGTACGCGACGGCAGTGATCGTAGACCGCTACGAGGAGTTGGGCAGACTCGTCAAAATCGCGGTGACGATTTATTGTGAACGCGATGGTCAAAAAGCAATCCTCATCGGCAAAGGCGGCGAAAAGCTGAAGCAAATCGGCACGGCGGCGCGCAAGGAACTGGAAGGTCTTCTGGGCAAGAAAGTGTTTCTGGAATTGTTCGTCAAAGTTAAGCCCCACTGGCGTGAATCAACGTCTTTTGTGGAAGAGCTGGACTGGCGGAAACAGCTTGAGAAATTGGGTAATTGAGTAATTTTGTAATTGGGTAATTGTGTTTTTCCATTACCAAATTACCAACTTACCCAATTACCAAATTCATTTCACTCCTTAATCGCAATCCCCAAAGCCTTCATCTTGCGATACAAATGGCTCCGTTCCAGGCCCAGCACTTCTGCCGCGCGCGTAACGTTACCGTGATTTTCGTCCAGTTTTTTCAGGATGTAGTCCCGCTCATAGGCGGCGCGCGCCTGGTGCAGCGTAGAGAATCCGGCGCCGGTCCTGCTCGGTCCTTGCCGGCTTAGCAGCGGCGGCAAATGTTTGCGTTCGATCTTGGGGACCGTTGGATTCATGATGACAACGCGCTCAATCAGGTTACGCAATTCGCGCACGTTGCCAGGCCATGAGTAACGCATCAGGGTGTCCACGGCGTCGGCGGTGATCTCTTTCGGGCGGCGGCTGTACGCTGCGGAAGGGAATCACGTTGAGCCGGTAGAAAAGGTCTTCGCGGAAGTTGCCTTTGCTGATCTCTTCTTCCAGGTCTTTGTTCGTCGCCGCGATCACGCGGACGTCAACCGTAGTAGGCTCATCGTCGCCGACGCGCGTAAAGCGCTGCTCGTCTAACGCGCGCAGCACTTTGGATTGCGTCTTCAGGCTCATGTCGCCGACTTCGTCGAGAAACAGTGTTCCGCCGTCGGCTTTTTCGAATTTGCCTTCTTTATCGCCTGCCGCGCCGGGAAGTGCGCCTTTGCGATGGCCGAACAGCTCGCTCTCGATCCAATCTTCCGGGATGGCCGCGCAATTGACTTCAACGAACAGATTGTCTTTGCGCAGGCTGTGCGCATGGATGGCCAGCGCGACCAGCTCTTTCCCGGTTCCCGATTCGCCGTAGATCAGCACTCGCCCGTTGGTTGGGGCCATCACGGAAATCTGCTGGCGCAAGGCCTTGATGGGGATGCTTTCGCCTACGATCACGCTGCGCGCCTGCACCTGCTTTTTGAATTCGGCGTTTTCGCGGCGTAGGCGGTGCGCGTCGAGCGCGTTCTTGATCAGGATCAGCGTCTTCTCGAGCGAAAGTGGCTTTTCCAGGAAGTCAAACGCGCCAAGCTTGGTGGCTTTGACGGCGGTCTCAATCGTGCCGTGGCCGGAGATCATGATTACTTCTGGCCCGTTCTCGATCTGCTTGATGCGCTCCAGCGCGTCAAGTCCGTCCATGCCTTTGAGCCAGATGTCGAGCAGGACCAGTTCGCAATTCTTTTTCTTCAGCTGCTCCAAGCCAGCTTCGCCGCTCTCGGCAAGAAGTACGTGGTAGCCCTCTTCTTCCAGGATTCCCCGCAGCGACTCGCGTATGTCGCGCTCGTCGTCCACCACGAGGATGTTAGACATTCTGTGTCTCCGTAGGCATGTCCGTGACGGCCAGAGGCAGCTCTACGACGAACCGGGTGCCAAGTGGATCGTTCTCTTCCACGTGGATCGATCCCCGATGGTCTTCAATAATGCGGCGCACAATCGCCAGTCCCAGACCGGTGCCGCGCTTTTTGGTGGAGAAATAAGGAAGGAACAATCTCTCTTTGACCTCCTGGGTCACGCCGTGTCCCGTATCGGCGACTACGATCTCGATTGCGTCTTTGCTCTCCACCAGCGAAGTTGAAATGTGTATCTCGCGCAGTAGGGAGTCGTGCATGGCTTCGGCCGAATTGTCGATCAGGTTGGCCAGCGCGCGCTTGATTGCTTCCGGATCGGCCATGGCTTGCGGCAGGTTGGCGCCAAGATGCTTTTCCACATTGATGCCGTCAAGACGTCCATTGAACATGGCCAGCGCGTTCTCGATGACTTCATTGATATCGGATGGACGCGGCTGCGCGGCCGGGAAGCGGGCTAGCGAAGAGAACTCGTCCACTAGCGAACGCACAGTCGAAACAGCGCCGGAGATGGTCTCCGCGCAGCCATGAATCACGGCAAGCGAAGCGTCATCCGGCGCACCGCCGCGCTCCAAATGCTTGCGGATGCGTTCGGCGGAGAGAGCGATCGGCGTTAGAGGGTTTTTGATCTCGTGGGCCACGCGGCGGGCAACTTCGCGCCACGCAGCTTCTTTCTGCGCTTTGAGCAGTTCGCTGAAATCCTCAAAGACAACCACATATCCGAGCCGCTCCTTGCCGTGTTGCACGGAAGACATGGTAACCGAAGCGCTGATTCGACCCTTTTGTACAGGAATTTCAAACTGCGCGGCTGTCATTGCCATGCGGTCGGACTTGCGCAGCAGGTGCTCCAGATCGGACGTGACCTCGGGCGGGAAGATTTCGTGCAAGGGCGTGCCTGCAACCGGCGCGCCGCCCTTGGGCCAGAACATTCTTCCCAGGGCAACGTTGGTGTGGGTCACGCGCCGTTCGGCATCGAGCGAAAGAACACCCGTAGGAATGTTTTCCAGAATGGTTTGAATATGCTCGCGCCGCTGGTCAAGTTCTGTGTTGGTGTCGGCCAGGGCGAGGGCCGACATTTCAATTTTGTGGCGGCTTGATTCCAACTCCGCCGCCATACGGTTGAACGAGGCCACGAGTTCGCCCAATTCGTCCGCGGCCGAAACTTCGACGCGATGGCCCAGGTGTCCCAACGAGATTTCACGCGTGGCTTCTGCCAATGCTTCCACCGGCCGGGTCACCAGCTTGGCCACGAAGAGCGAGACCCAGGTCGCGGCGAACAATACCAGCACCGTCAGCAGCAGGAGCAGCAGCATGTACATACCGCGAATACGCTTGGCTTCGCGGCTCAATGCCAGATAACTCGCCTGATTGCTCCGGATCTGCTCCAGTGTGGACGAAAAGTTTTTGGGCAGCGGAAGCCCGACCAGGATTTTTCCCGAAGTCCCGACCGGCGCTACACTCAGCAAGTATTCGGCATTGCCGGACACCCATTTTTGAGGTGACCGCTCCATATCAGCGAGATCAGGCAGCTGACGACGCAGTACGGCCCAGGGCTGCGGCGCGCTGACGCTGGCCACGGCATCTCCGTCTACAAGCGCCACGGCAAAGCCGCCTTCCAGCGTGGGCCGGCGTTCACGAAACTCGTTCAACATGCCGGTGTAATTGCCGGTCTCGAGGGAATGCCGCGTTTCGGTGGCAGCCGCGATCTCAGTGGCCGCGTGACGAGCTGTGTCGCCCGCGTAATTTGCCAGCATCCCACCCACGGAGCCGGAGTCCTGTTGCAGCTGCTCCACCGGACCGGAAAACCATTTGTCGATCGACCGGTTCATCAGTCCGTAGGCAAACATGAACATGACCAGCACGGGCGCGAACGAGAGCAGCAATGCGCTGACGACCATCCGCGTACGAAACTGCGAACCCAGCACACCCAGCCGCCGCTCGGCATAGAGTTTCACCAGGTTGCGTAACAGAATGAAGCTAAGCGCCACCAGCAGCAGGAATACGACGGCGGAAAGCGCAACGAGGACGAGAGTCTGTCCCGCCGATCCCGGGCGCAGCGCCTTCAGGTTGAATGCCGTCTGCGAAAACACTACGACGAATAAAACCAAAATCCCCAGCGCCATGGGAACCAGCATGATCCGCCGTCGGCTCAAAGGGACGTTCTTGCGATCTGATTTGGATGACGGCACGGTCGTTCTATTCAGGGCGATTCCAGATATTGGTCGTTGCAGTGAATATTATAGAAGGCTCATCGGTTTGGGCCCGGTTGAGGTGTTCCGACCACTCGCGATGGCGGGGTGTCGGGGGGCCATTACCACTTGATAAACCTTAGAAGGTACCCCCCTACCTCGGTATTTCGATCCTCGCGTTTAAAAGACCTAGCGGAAACATCCCCGGGGGGAATCTGCGGACTATTCGCATCGCAAAGCCACCATGGGGTCCACTTTAGCTGCTCTTCGCGCCGGTACATAGCTGGCGATCAGAACCAGCGAAAGTAACGCGACCAGGACGCCGCCAAAGATGAGCGGATCATGCGCGTCTACTCCAAAGAGCAGGCTGGCGATAAATCGCGTCGTGATGGCAGCGATTACCGTGCCCACTGACAGTCCCAGCGCTGCGATTCTTGCGCCCTCTTTGAAGATCAGGCGCAGGACGTCGCCTCTTGTCGCGCCGAGCGCCATGCGTATGCCGATTTCGTGCGTGCGTTGCGCTACCGTGTAGGCGATCACGCCATACACGCCGATTCCCGCGAGCACTAGCGCGAGTCCGGCAAAC
>WNFI01056609.1_pt1 | contig 10234 bp, 10 predicted proteins | sample 5400471 | NCBI WGS metagenome assembly WNFI01 (sample SAMN13153348, study PRJNA577476) | soil metagenome | isolation source: 100 cm saprolite on Douglas fir-dominated hillslope | place: USA:California | collected 2013-09-17 | reverse complement strand
ATAACTTGTCGACATCGTCACGCCCGGCACCGCGCGGTTTCGGCCACGTCGAAACATGGGTGTTCGACCTCGACAACACGCTTTACCCGCATCACCTCAATCTTTGGCAGCAGGTCGATGACCGCATCCGTGCCTACGTTTCTGACTTTCTGAAAGTGTCGAAAGACGAAGCCTTCCGCTTACAGAAGGATTATTACAAACGCTACGGCACCACGATGCGCGGATTGATGGCCGAGCATGGCATGAAGCCAGATGATTATCTGGAATTCGTCCACCAGATCGATCATTCGCCGCTTGTGCCGAATCCGGCGCTCGGCGCCGCCCTTGAAAAACTTTCGGGCCGCAAGCTCATCCTCACGAATGGCACGCGCAAGCACGCCGACGCGGTGATGCAAAAGCTGGAAATCCATCACCATTTCGAAGACGTGTTCGACATCGCCGCTGCCAATCTTGATCCCAAGCCCTTGCCCCAGGCGTATCAGCGCTTTCTCGCCCGGCATGGCGTCGATGCTGCAAAAGCAGCGATGTTCGAGGACCTCGCACGCAATCTCGAAACGCCGCACGCACTCGGCATGACCACGGTCCTGGTTGTGCCGGAAGGTCAGCGCGAAGTGTTTCGCGAGGCGTGGGAGCTTGAAGGGCGCAATGCACCATACGTCGATCACACGACCGACGATCTCACCGGATTTCTCGAACGGATCGTGCGGCGCTGATTACGCCGCCGGATGCCGATTCATGCGCGTTTCTCCGCTCATAAGTTCAGCCCGGCAAGCGCGTCTTGACATCCCCTGCCCCGCCCCCGACAAACCGCAGCCGAACGAGCCGGAGCGACCATGTCAAACGACAAGCTTGCCAAGATCATCGACGAGGCTTTCGAGGGACGCGACAAGATCGGTCCGAAGACCAAGGGCGCCGTGCGCAAGGCGGTGGATTCCGCCCTCGATCTACTCGATGCCGGCAAGGCGCGCGTTGCCGAACGAAAAGCCGATGGCCAATGGCACGTCAATCAGTGGCTCAAGAAGGCGGTCCTGCTCTCGTTTCGTCTCAACGATATGAGCGTGATCCCTGGCGGGCCGGGCAAAGCCGTGTGGTGGGACAAGGTCGATTCCAAATTCAAGGGCTGGAACGCCGCGCGCTTCAGGAAGGCCGGCTTCCGTGCTGTCCCCGGCAGCGTTGTCCGCCACTCGGCCTTCATCGCGCCAGGCGTGGTTCTCATGCCGTCTTTCGTCAACCTCGGCGCCTATGTCGATTCAGGCACCATGATCGACACCTGGGCGACGGTCGGCTCGTGCGCACAAATCGGAAAGAATTGCCACATCTCCGGCGGCGCAGGCATCGGCGGTGTGCTCGAGCCCTTGCAAGCGGGCCCGGTCATCATCGAAGACAATTGCTTCGTCGGCGCGCGCTCTGAAGTTGCGGAAGGCGTGGTCATCCGCACGGGCGCGGTGCTGTCGATGGGCGTCTATCTCGGCGCTTCCACGCGCATCGTCGACCGCGAGACCGGCTCGGTCACGCAAGGCGAAGTCCCACCTTATTCCGTTGTGGTACCCGGGACGCTGCCCGGCAAGAGCGGCGGCCCCGGGCTCTATTGCGCCGTCATCGTCAAGCGCGTGGACGAACGCACGCGATCCAAGACCAGCATCAACGAATTGTTGAGGGACTAGAGGCGCAATCACTGTGTCTGCCGATCCCGTCGCCATTGCCCGCGATCTGCTGCGCTGCCCTTCGGTCACGCCGGCGGAAGGCGGCGCGCTCACGTTTGTCGAGGGCATCCTGAAGACCGCAGGTTTCACCGTGCATCGCATGACGTTCCGCGAGCCCGGCACCGACGACGTCGAAAATCTCTACGCCCGCATAGGCGCCGCAAAGCCGAACCTTGTATTTGCCGGCCATACCGACGTGGTGCCGCCGGGCGACGAAAAAACCTGGAAGCATCCGCCATTTTCTGGCGAGGTGACGAACGGCGAGCTGTATGGCCGCGGGGCGGTCGACATGAAGGGTGGCATTGCTTGCGCGATCGCGGCTGTGCTCGACCACCTGAATCATCATGGCGGCAAGCCAAAAGGCTCGATCTCGTTTCTGATCACCGGCGACGAGGAAGGCATCGCGGTCAATGGCACGCCCAAGCTTCTGAAATGGGCGGCTGAGCACGGCGAGAGCTTTGATCACTGCATCCTGGGCGAGCCAAGCAATCAGAATGAACTCGGCGACACCATCAAAATTGGCCGGCGCGGTTCGCTCAACGGCCACCTGATCGTCACGGGCAAGCAAGGTCACGTCGCCTATCCGCAGCGCGCCGACAATCCAATTCGTGGACTGACAGCACTGATCGCGGCGCTGCAAAGCGAGCCTCTCGATCAAGGCAGCGCCCAGTTTGCGCCCTCGCATCTCGAATTCACCACGGTCGATGTCGGCAACAAGACCGTTAACCTGATCCCGGGTGAAGCGCGCGCGCGATTCAACATTCGCTTCAACGACAAGCATACGCTCGACTCGCTGAAGAAATTGATCGAGCAGCGCGCCGCGAAAGCCTCCGGAGGCAAAATCAAGTTTGCATTTCGGTGGGAGCCGTCGAATGCCGGCGTGTTCGTGACGAAATCCGGACCGTTTACCGAATTGGTCGCAAACGCCGTCGCCGAAGTCACCGGCCGCAAACCCGAGTTATCGACGACCGGCGGCACCTCGGACGCGCGGTTTATTACGCACTATTGCCCGGTGGTCGAATTCGGGCTTGTGGGACAGACCATGCATGCGGTCGACGAGCGCGTGCCGATTGCCGATTTACGTGCCCTCACGGCGATCTACAGCAAGATTATCGATCGCTATTTCGGTTCGTAATCCACGCGCATCAGATAGAGCCCATCCGGCGGGGCCACCTGACCGCAAGCGGTGCGATCGCGGGCGTTGAGTGCTTTGGCGAGATCGTCCGCGCTCCATTTGCCCTCACCGACCGCAACCAGCGAGCCCACCATGGATCGTACCTGGTTGTGCAGAAATGAGCGGGCCGTCGCAGCAACGCTTATTTCGTCGCCATTGCGTTCGACTGCAAGCCCATCGAGCGTTTTCACGGGAGATTTGGCCTGACATTCGGTGGAACGGAATGTCGTGAAATCGTGCTTCCCAACCAAACGCTGCGCCGCTTGGTGCATGGCATTCGCATCAAGCGGTCGCGGCACACGCCACGCACGGCCGGCCTCGAGCGTCAGGTCGGCGCGACGATTGATGATCCTGTAAAGGTAATGCCGCTTGACCGCCGAGGTGCGGGCATTGAAATCATCGGCCACCCGCTCGGCTGAAAGAACTGCGATGGGATGCGGCCGCAGATGCGCATTGAGTGCATCGCGCACGGTATCTGTATCCCAATCCTTCGCGAGATCGATGTGCGCGACTTGCGCCCGGGCGTGTACGCCCGCATCCGTGCGGCCGGCCCCCTGCACCAGTGTCTTCTGGCCCGAAAGCGCTTCGATAGCAGCAGTCAGCACGCCCTGCACTGAGACCTGGTCGGCCTGGATCTGCCAGCCGCAGAACGGCGCGCCGTCATATTCAACCGTGAGCTTGTAACGCGGCATAGGCTGACCTGCGATCACCGGGCGTGGCCCGGCGATCCAGTAAACACGAATTCAGCAGAAGTCACGCGTTGCGGCTGGAAATCCGGGCTTCGCGGAAAGTTACCAGCCGCCGCTGCGCTTCGTCCCACAGCACAAGCCGGACACAGCGGAAGCTCTGCAGAAGTGTCAATCGGCCGACACTACGCAGCTCCGGATGGTCGCGCGGCACGCGCGGCAGCCGGTAATAGGGAATGCGGCTGTGCAAATGGTGCACGTGGTGGATACCGATATTGGCGGTGAACCAGCGCAGCAGCAGCGGCAGATCGTAATGCGATGAGCCATGCAAGGCAGCTTCGTGCAGATTCCAGCCGCAACGCGATTGCCGCATTCGTTGCCTGCGTGCTGATCCAGGGTGTCCAACCGCCCCGCATCAATCCGACTGGCAGCCGGTGTTGCAGCAAGAAGAGATAAGCGGGACCGAAGCCGAACATCACCAGCGGATTGCGATAGAGGCGATACTTCAGCCGACCCCAGCGCGAGCGCGCAAAATATTCCCGCACCGTCAGTGTATCGACGTCGCCGATACCGCGACGATCGAGATTGCCGGAGGTGGCGTGGTGAATGGCGTGGGTGCGGCGCCAGAAATCATAAGGCGTCATGGTGAGAACGCCGATGACGCGGCCGACCCAATCGTTTGCCAGCCGATTCTTGAAGAATGCACCGTGGCCGCAATCGTGCTGAATCATGAACAAGCGGACCAGAAAGCCGGCCGCAGGGATCGCGATCAGCAGAGTCACCCACCAGTAGCCCAACGAATAGATGAACCACGCCGCAGCCCAGAGCGCGACCAGCGGCAAGGCGGTGATCGCCAGTTCAATCACACTGCGGGCGCGGTTCGATTCGCGATAACCGTTGAGGATTTGAGTCCACAGACGGGCGTCGGGGGCGGAAATGTCGGTGTTATGTCCGATGCTCAAGACGTTCTTCCAGGTTAGCCACAACCGCGCGCCAGAATCGACGCATCGAGCACGCGGTAAGGCAGTGACGGGGAGGAGAAATACACGTGCCGGGTAATCGGGGCTTTTTGGTGATTCTAAGCCCCTCGATGGTTAACACGTTTAGCCGACCCGCGTCCCGGTCTTCATCGGCGTGCCGCGCAGAAATTCTTCTGCACTCATCGGCTGTTTTCCGGCACGCTGCACTTGCACAAGCTGCACCGCCCCGTCGCCGCAAGCGATCGTGAGCTTTTTGCCGAGCACGGTGCCCTGGGCGCCTGCGCCCTCGCCCTTTGTCGAACGCAGCACTTTTACGCGAACGCCATCGAATTCGAACCATGCGCCGGGAAACGGCGACAGGCCACGGATGTGGTCGTGAACGTGCTTCCAGGGCTTCGTCCAGTCGATGCGCGTTTCATTCTTGGAAATTTTTTCAGCGTAAGTCACGCCGGCAGCGGGCTGCGGCGTGAGCGACAACGAGCCACGTTCTGCTGCGGCCAGCGTGCGCAGCATCAGATCGGCGCCGAGCCGCGACAATGCGCCGTGCAATTCGCCCGCAGTCATGTCGGCGCCAATCGGGATGCGATCGGCCATGGCCATAGCGCCGGTGTCGAGCCCTTCGTCCATCTTCATGATCGTGACACCGCTCTCGCGATCGCCCGCCATGATGGCGCGGTTGATCGGCGCGGCACCGCGCCAACGCGGCAAGAGCGAAGCGTGGACGTTGAAGCAACCAAGTTGCGGGGCGTCGAGAACGGCTTTCGGCAGAATGAGACCATAGGCAACGACAATCGCGGCGTCGGCGTTGTGTGCACGAAACGTTTGCTCTGCGCCGCTGTCTTTCAGCGTCTTGGGCGTAAAGATGGGAAGCGCCAGCCGGAGCGCTTCACGCTCGACCGGCGTGTGCTGCACATCCATGCCGCGGCCGGCGGGCTTTGGCGCACGAGCATAAGCCGCAACAATCTCGTGGCCGCGAGCTGCAAGCTCGATCAACGTCGGCACCGCGAAGTCAGGCGTGCCCATGAAGATCAGGCGAAGCGGCATGAATAATCCAGAAAGATATTAGTGGCGTGTCATGGCCGAGCTCGTCCCGGGCATGACGGCAGAGAGTGTATTAGCCGATATGATGCGAAGGCTCTTGGTCCTCGGACAACGGCTTTCCGCCTTCTGTCTTTTTCGCGGCCTTCTTGAATTTCTTCATCACCATACTGCGCTTGAGCTTGGAGATGTGGTCGATGAACAGCACGCCATTGATGTGGTCTATCTCATGCTGCAGGCAGGTCGCGAGCAGCCCCGCCGCCTCAATCTCCTGCGGCTTGAGGTCGAGGTCGAGGTATTTCACTTTCACGGCCCTCGGCCGCTCAACCTCCTCGTAATATTCCGGGATCGACAAACAACCTTCTTCGTAAGTCGCCTTCTCATCGGAAGCCCAGACGACCTCCGGATTGATAAAAACCTGCGGCTGCTTCAGCTCGTCCTTCTTGGCGACGTCCATCGTGACGACACGCTGCGGCACGCCGATCTGGATTGCGGCGAGGCCGATGCCGGGCGCGGCATACATGGTGTCGAACATGTCGTCGATGAGCGCGCGCAGCGGCTTGTCGACGGCCTTTACCGCGTCCGATTTAAGCCGCAGCCGCTTGTCGGGAATGATGAGGATGTCACGAACCGCCATGAGCGCGATGTAAGGGCAAGGGCTCACGCGGTCAATGTGCCTTTGGTGCCTTTGCCCTTGAGCCACCGGCACAATCGACTTACCGTTCGCCGTTCGTTCGCACGGCGCGACGAATCACGCTAGAAGCACTCTCATGTCAGAAATCGCACTCATAGTTCTTGGCGCAATCGTTGCGATCGGTGTAGTCGCCATCATCGTGCTGTTGCTGCGCCCACGCCCGCCGGTGACCGATCCAGCCGCCGAGCAGCGCCTGGCCGAACTCAATGCGCGGCTCGATGCCATGGGAAGCTGGCTGCAAAATTCGCATGTTCAATTGCAGCAGACCGTGAATACGCGGCTCGACGCGGTGTCTCAGAACCTCGGCGAGTCGATGAAAACCACGACCAAGAACACCACCGACCATCTGCAGCAATTGCATGCGCGACTGGCGGTGATCGACTCAGCGCAGAAGAACATCACCGATCTGGCGACGACCGTGACGTCACTGCAAAAGGTTTTCGACAACAAGCAACGCCGCGGCGCCTTCGGCCAGGGTCGCATGGAAGCCATCGTTGCCGACGGATTGCCACAGGGCGCTTACGAGTTCCAGTTCACGCTGTCCAATAATTCGCGTCCGGATTGCTGCATCCACATGCCGGACAACCGCCATCTCATCATCGATGCCAAATTCCCGCTGGAAGCGACCACCGCGCTGGAAAACGCAAAGACTGACGACGAGCGGCATCAAGCCACGCGCCAGCTGCGCCAGAATCTGGGCAAGCATATCGACGACATTTCCGGGAAATATCTGATCAAGGGCGAGACGCAGGACGTCGCCTTTATGTTCATTCCGTCGGAGTCCATGTTTGCCGAGCTCTACGACGCGTTCGACGATGTCTTGCAGAAGGGATACCGGGCCGGCGTTATCATCGTGTCGCCGTCTCTGCTCATGCTCGCGATCCAGGTTGTCCAGCAGATCCAGAAGGACGCCCGCATGCGCGAGGCGGCGGACGAGATTCTGAAAGAAGTCGCGCTGATGATCGACGATGTGCAGCGGCTCAAAGAGCGCGTCGAGAATCTCGACAAGCACTTCGGCAACGTCAATAAGGACATCGAGCAAATCGTCACGTCGGCCGAAAAAATCCTCAGCCGCGGCGAGAAAATCCAAGGCGTCGAGTTCAGCGACGAACCGCCGAGCGCACAGATCATACCCGCACCGATGACCCTCAAGCTCGGTACCAACGACTAGCCCAATGGCCGTTTCCCCCGACGCGCAGGCACGGCCGTCGTGGTTCGACGCGATGGCCGTCTACTGCAAGCGGCGCGTACTGATCGTCATGTTCCTCGGCTTTTCGTCCGGCTTGCCGCTCGCGCTGTCGGGCGCGACGTTGCTGGTGTGGATGCGTGAATCCGGTGTCGATCTCGGCACGATCGGCTTGTTCGCGCTGGTCGGCACGCCTTACACCGTGAAATTCCTGTGGGCGCCGCTGACCGACGCCCTCGATGTGCCGCTGCTCACGCGCTGGCTCGGCCGCCGCCGCGGATGGCTGGTGTTCGCGCAATTCCTGTTGATCGCGGCCATTATTTTCCTTGGGTCCTGCAACCCGGCAACGGCGCCCGGGCTGGTTGCTTTCGGTGCCCTTTTGGTTGCCGCAACCTCGGCCACACAGGACATCGTGGTCGATGCCTTTCGCGTCGAAAGCTTGCCCGAAAACGAGCAGGCTGCCGGAATGGCTGGTTACGTCGCCGCCTATCGCATCGGCATGCTGGTCTCCACCGCGGGGGCGCTTTTCCTTGTGAGCGCAATTGAAGCCCGCGGTTTCGACAAACCGGCGGCCTGGCATTGGGGCTACGTCGTAATGGCCGCACTTGTGCTGATCGGCACTGTGACCGCGCTTGTCGCGACCGAACCGGAACGCTCGGCACAGGCGGCGGCCGCGCACGCCGGGCAGAAACCTTTCGCACGCATCATCGAAGCCGCGGTCGGCGCCTTCAAGGATTTCCTGAGTTACGAGCTCGCCCTGGTGATGCTGGCCTTCGTGGTTTTGTTCAAATTCACCGACGCGCTTTCAGGCGCCATGACCGCGCCGTTCGTGATCGATCTCGGGTTTACGCGCAATGAATATGCCGCGATCGTAAAGGGCGTCGGACTCGCGGCACTGCTGATTGGCGGCTTTGCCGGCGGATTCATTGCGCGCGCCCTTCCTCTCGCACCGAGCCTGTGGGTCGGCGCCATTTTGCAGTCCGTCGCCAACCTTGCCTTCACTGCTTTGGCCGTGGCTGGCGCTAATACGACGGTGCTCGCGTTTGCAATTACGGTCGAGAATTTCACTAGCGCCATCGGCACGGTGATGTTCGTCGCTTACCTTTCGGCGCTCTGCCAGAACCCGCTGCACACCGCGACGCAGTACGCGCTGCTCACGGCGCTGGCCGCGGTCGGACGGACTTATTTGTCATCGGGCGCGGGCTTTATTGCCGAGGCGACCGGCTGGCCGTGGTTTTTCGTGATTTGTGCACTCGCCGGCATTCCGAGTCTCGTGCTGCTTGCCTGGCTGCAACGGCGCGGGCATTTCCAACGGCTTGTCGCGAAGTCGCCAAAATGATGACGAAGTTCCTCGCGTGCTGCCCAAAAATAAGCTTCGTGTGGTTATCGAGGGAACGATCGCCTGTAGCAGACGTTTGGCCCGAAATACTCGAAGGAGGTCGCCATGCGTCTGAAATTCACGATCTCGATGTTCGGTTGCGCGCTGGCCGGTGCAATAACGTCGGCCGCGCCAGCAGCAGCGGACTGGCATAATCCTTATTTCTACCGCGAAACGAGCGGCAGTTGGACGAATGCTCAATACGACGACGGTGTGTGCCGCTACTATTATTCACACAACACATACGACAACCAAACGAAACTGAACAAATACGGCGATTGTTCGCGCGTCGCGATCGGAGCCGACGGTGTTGCCAGGCCGATCGTCGAAGTAATACCGGTTCCTTATGGCGCGGCAGTGGACAGCGAGGGATCAGAATAGTGTCCGCTGTTTGATCGCTGCCGTCAGCGTGCCCTCGTCGAGATAATCGAGCTCACCGCCGACCGGCACCCCGTGCGCGAGCCGCGTCACTTTCACGTTCGCGTCTTGCAACAGCTCGGTGATGTAGTGCGCGGTGGTCTGGCCGTCGACCGTGGCGTTGAGCGCCAGGATCACCTCTTTCACCGGCGTCTCGTGCGCGCGCGAAATCAGCGTATCGATGGCGAGGTCTCGGGGGCCAACGCCATCGAGCGGCGACAGCGTGCCGCCGAGCACGTGATAGCGGCTGTTGATCGCGTGGGCACGTTCCAGCGCCCAAAGGTCGGCGACGTCGGCGACGGCAACGATAATGGAGCCATCGCGCCTGGTGTCGGTGCAGACCGTGCACGGGTTCTGCGTGTCGATATTGCCGCACACCTTGCAGATCTCGATTTTCTCCATTGCGGTTTCCAGCGCCGCGGCAAGCGGAGCCATGAGCAATTCGCGCTTTTTGATCAGGTGCAACGCGGCGCGGCGCGCTGAACGCGGTCCCAGGCCGGGCAGCCGGGCCAGCAATTGAATCAAGCGCTCGATTTCGGGTCCGGCAACGGCGGTGGGCATCTTCAACCTGTCATGGCCGGGACATAGGCGCGCAAAAGCACGCCGTCCTTTGGACGGCTATGGCCGGGCATGACGCCCGAGAGGCTTCCACGAAGCATAGTTATCCCAAACCCAATCCCGGCGGCAGCGGCAGGCCGCCGGTGACAGCCTTCATCTTTTCCTGCATCACCACTTCCGCCTTGCGCCGCGCATCAGCGTGCGCCGCGACGATGAGGTCTTCGAGAATTTCCTTTTCCGCGGGCTTCAAGAGCGAATCGTCGACCTTGACGCCCTTGAGGTCGCCTTTGGCCGACAGCGTCACCGACACCATGCCGCCTCCGGCGGTGCCCTCGACCTCGATCTGGTCGAGTTCAGCTTGCATGGCCTGCATCTTGGATTGCAGCTGTGCCGCCTGCTTCATCAGGCCCAGGAAGTCCG
>WNFI01100128.1_pt1 | contig 10235 bp, 15 predicted proteins | sample 5400471 | NCBI WGS metagenome assembly WNFI01 (sample SAMN13153348, study PRJNA577476) | soil metagenome | isolation source: 100 cm saprolite on Douglas fir-dominated hillslope | place: USA:California | collected 2013-09-17 | reverse complement strand
CTGACATTAAAAATCTATTTGTACTTTCCTGTCCGAGTCGTAGCTTATCAGTAACAATTATGCCACAACACACACCACAATAAGATGTTTCCGGGCCCCAATATCCATTTTAATGGACTTTGTAAGGGAGTTGACGTCTTTTGTAACGCGGACATGGACTAATTTTCTGCCCCCGGGGCCGGAGTCGCGGTCCGGGATCCCCCTGCCCATGATGAGTCCTGATTCCAGCACCAACGGGTCGACGTCCGCTGACAACGCATTATAAATTAGGTAGTGAGGACTAACTTGTTCAACAACGTTCTGCGTTCCTTTCTCTCTCTGAGGCCAGGCAGTGCATTGACCCAATCGAGGCTCTCAAGTACCCTACGTAACGTAGGTTAGGACACCTGCCATCGGAGATTCTCATCCCTCATCCCTCGAAATAGCAAGGTTATGTGGCGGTCGTTTCCTTTGGCTTGGAGGGTAGTATGAAAGGCCATGTAAGAGCACGTCTGCACGATCGACGACGCTTCTACTTGCAAAGGTCGCAGGAGTATCCAAAGTTTTGGCAAGATCCCTAACTATTGAACTAAAGAAGAATATAAAGTCAGAATGTTTGTGACTCGGGTTGATAGAGAGTTGACGGGGGAGGGAGAGAAGCAGAGACGTACGCTGTAGGGTCAACAGTACTACCTTGCGACTCTCCCTGCGCTGCATCCACAGCAAAGGAGCCAGAATGTGACGCCTAATATTGCTTTTCATTAGCTCGTCGAGGAAACTCTCTGACTCGTGCTCCGCGGGACGCTGTAACTCCGAGATCGGAGGCGGATTCACATCCGGCCCTGGGTTTGGTGAAGCGTCCGTGGTGCCATGTTTCGTAATCTTGGCCGCTCGCCCCAGGCGACCCTGAGCTCGCGGGCGACGGCGGCGGGTGCTGGAACCAAATTAATGTGTCCAGATTACCCGGGGTCGGCGGCATATTTGCTGACTCGTCCGCTGACCACCTGTCCCACGGTTCACTTGTCTCCCCGTTCGTTGGCCACTCATCCCACGGGTCCATCCGCTTCTGCGACGCGCCTGTTCCACCTTCGGTTATGTCCGCCATATCGACGCGCACTTCATGTATACCTTGTACTGGTACGGGAGCCGCGAGCGCGAAATTGACGACAAAGAGGATAAGAAGGATCCGAGAGGCTATCACATACCGACGCATTTTCGTGGGGATATGCCTTTTCGGTCGAGTAGTTGAGGTGAGTATTTAAAATAGAGAGGAAGACACGACGTACTCCAGCACCCCAGTTACGTTAAAGTGAGCAAAGGTAGAGAAAGCGTCGGAAGTAGGAACGCCTTTATATTTGCATGGCCGCAAATATTAGTGCTTGTCGGTGATGCGGTTATGGGCCACGTGGCGAGAAGAGCAAACGTTAGGTATACGCTAACGAATTTATGGCTGTACATCATCAAAACACGCCATATACCGCTGCTACATCACTCAGGATCAATGGCTGGATATGAGAAGACCAATTGCATCTGAGAAATGCAACGCAAGTAATGCAAGAGTAGCCCAAGTATGTGCGAGTAGAATGCCCTATCAGTGACTTATTATGCGTACAGCAGTGCAGAGCCGGGCTGTTCTTCGATATCAGTTGAAGCGTCATTATTGGGTTGCGCACCGCCTTTCGGAGTCTCCACTTATGTCTCCCTGTCCGACATTCCACACTGAGCCATTATGATTCCCTAGAATATCGAAGTCACTAAAAAACTCCTCAGAAGAGAAGATCGATATTGTATTCCTCTTCCCTACCCATTGGTTCACAACGTCTGTCATTTACGACTCGTATGTGCTTGAGATCTTCTCCCGAGAACGGTGAACCTTGCGGAGAGACTCGGAGACGCGCGGGGTCGTTGACCTCGATAACTGGCAGTGCCCTCTAGACTCATACATCAAGGGCGGGCGGAAAACATCGGCGTGGTACCAGATGCGAGACTAGGGAAGAGCTAGAGAAGACCCATTGAGTGCGTCCAATTTTCTCATGATTCATACATTTTGTTTGAGTGCTTATATGCATGAAGGGAAAAAACACGAGACATGGTAAAAATTCGAGTGAATATTTCAGTAAGATCATGGAACGCATGCAATTGCAATGGGCTTGAGAGTGGCCGATTGTGCTGTTAGCGAATGATTTTCCCAGTGTCAGTGTCATCGCGTTTGCACTCGCAGACAAGCTTGCCTTACATAGGGCGGCGACCATGCATGTGGGAGAGAGGAGCGGGCGGATGAGGACGCACACATGGAAATCTTTGAGGCTCTGGAGTTCCACTGTGCTGGAGAATGAACACAATATGAAGTGTTGATGACTGTTGGGGGCACAATGCACGTGCCTTCATCGGTAATATGCGAATCTTGGCTTAGTAACATCCTCATTCGCTCCGAGTCGCTCGGGTTTTCATATCGTCCGGGATGAGTCGACATGATATCGATGGTGCACATCATACACTGGCATCACACATCATGCCTAATTAAGCTGGCATCTCTATTCCCGAAATACCAACTTTAGCGGTGTTTAAACGCTGTGCACAGAGTCTCGCATATAGTAATGGTTGATTGATATCAAGTCTAATTACAACCATACAATCCGGACATCTCTAGACTATAAATGCTATCTGGATCCATTACCCAGCTCTTGCTCCAAATTTCTTTCTTTCCGAGGCACTGGTTGGTAAGTATCAAGTCTCTATTTCTTGTGGCCCGGTTCCAATCCTGATGGTCCATAGCCCACACTTGTTCTTCGCACTCTTATTGCATCAGCACTTTTGTTCAAGCCCCAGGTCTCTCCTATTAAATATGCCTTCTTATATGACCCTCGTTGTCCTTGCCCTTGCGGCATCCAATGTATCCCCTGCTCTCTCCGTGCCAGTTCAGTACGGCAATCTTCATCTCTGAATGAATCCCGGCCTTCCTGATCATGTTCAATTCCTCTAGGCGAGTTCGGGAACAGAGTCTGAGTCACCGTGGAGGAGCAGCTGAGGTAGCAGCTGAAGTAGCAGCTAAGGCGGGCAAAAAGGGTTCAGGAATAACTTTAAAGAAGCTCTTGGTCGATTTTGCCGTAGGCACAGCGGCAACCGTGGGCCTCGGCTACATTTTTGACAAGATGACCGGCAGCGGCTCCAGCAGTGGGAGCAGCACATCTTCTACCCCTTCTACCACTTCGAGCTCTACGAGCACCTCGAACCCGGCTTACTACACTGGGAATACCCCGTACACTGGGAACACCCCATACACTGGGAATACCCCATACACTGGTAATACCGCGTACACTGCGAATACCGCGAACACTGCGAATACCCCATACACTGGTAATACCGTGTACACTGCGAATACCGCGAACACTGCGAATACCGCGTACACTGCGAATAATCAGGCGTATTCGACCTATCCGACTTCGACTACTTATTCACAACGTGCTGTAGGTCAAGCTGATATCTTCGGTGAGTCCCACCTCGAGTCATGGTTAATAGAGAGTATTGTTGATAGTGTCGATATTATCTACGGGTCTCAGGTGCCAGATCCACTTCGGATAATAATAATGATCTAAATAGGTAAGGAGAAAACTAAAAGAATGGCTGCGATTACTTACCCACAATTACAGGCGCAGGCGCACACCTTCACACCTTGACCTTTTGAGTCGCGCTGATTTGGAAGATGCCATCCGTCTCTTCAGTCGTATGCTCGATGGACTTGACTAAGCGCACTGTGGTCGCATCAGCAGGACACATTAGCTGGGATGCTTAGCACAACTGGCGTCACTAATGTTAGTCATCGTAGTTATCCCAGTAACACAAACGTTCTCGAGTGAATGCGAGGGGAGGACGTATATTATGACCTTAGAGCACAAATACGTATTACAAACATCTTGTGTACCTTGACTCTTGGATGCTCAAACGATTGGGTCCCCTTTTTCTGGAAATTCGCATTTCAAGTGTCACGGCATGGCACAGCAAGTATAATAACCCCAAAGACACGCTCTATCTTTATGGGACTGCAAGTCACTTCTGGGATAGGTTTATGTAGGCGGTAAGGGACGGTGCGCGAGCTAAGGGTGAGAAGGGGGTGTCGAAGAGTATGAAGTTTCGATAAACTTGGCTGGACTCGGAGCCTTGGCGACGAGTTCGAGAGCAGGAAGGAATATATCGCTATGGAAGGAAAAAAGAGAGTCAAGACCACTGGATGCATATTTTCTCTCAACAGCAGAGATGATGGTCTCCTTCGTCACTGAGGAGATTCACCTGAGCCGCTGCGGGTCTTTCCTTGAAGTTCGGGTAGTCGCCCGCCGGGTGAAAGCGCGTTCGGTTGAAATACAGATCGCCGTGGACGGGGTGGCTGAGAAAATCTTCGACAAGTTCTTGAAGGGCTCAGGAGAGTTTGCTTTTGGGGTGGGTTTCGCATTAGTGCCGGGTAGACTTTGTGGACGAGATGCAGCACGCCGTGTCACTCGGATTCAAGTTCACTACTTCGCCCACAATAATCTAGCGACGGCTTCTTCCTGAGAAGCTGGGTGGAACCCCGGAACGGCCACCGCCATAACGATGTGTAGACATTCCTCGGAATATTGGTACCCAAGATTGAGCGCATGCTACAGATAGACAGTGAAACTCGCGAACGAGGTCGACCCGGATGCTCGGTCCGACCATGCGATATGTGCCAGCGGGATGTGTCAAGGCACGTGCCTTCCTCTGTCGTGGATACACCGTGCTAGTACCTGGCCTCAGTTGCAGTGCGGCTTAGTCGTTCTCGTGTATCAGCTCCTTCATTTGCGAAATTTCAATAGGCCAGATCATCCGATGATAGAACCTCCGTCCATGGCAAGGTCTCCAGTTATCTCAGGCTAGACCTATTGGAGAATCGTAATGCGTGGCATCAGCCGAGAAAAGAAAATCATTGTTGCAGGTTATCGATCACGACGAAATGACTGTCCGGTGCACATCATGCCCAATCAAGTCGGCATCTCTCCTCCCGAAAGTACCAACTCTAGCTGTGTTGCACGCTGTGCATGGACCATCTCATATTATAATAAAATGATTGATGTCCGGTCTAATCATGGCCATACACTATATAATAAAATTGCTATCTGGATCCATCACCCAGTTCTTGCTCCAAATTTCTTTCTTTTCGAGGCACTGGTTGGTGAGTACAGAGTCTCGATAGCTGCACCACGCTAATACTGGTGGCCTATAGCCCACACTTTGTTTTTCGCACACTTATTACATTCAATCCTTCGTTCAAGCCTCCAATTTTTCTTATCAGCCGTTATGCCCTCTTATAAGACCCTTATTGTCCTTGCCCTTGCGGCATCCAATGTATCCCCTGCTCTTTCTGCGCCAATTCAGTACGGTGGTCTTCATCTCTGAGTAAGAGTCCGGGCCTTCCTGACCATGTTCGGTTATTCTAGGCAAGTTCGGGAGCAGAGTCTGAGTCACCGTCAAGAAGGAGCTGTGGTGGCTGCTGCAGCTAAAGCAACCAAAAAGGGCTGGGGACCATTTATGAAGAAGCTCGCGATAGATTTGGGCGTCGGTACTGCGTCGACCTTTGCCGGCATTGCCATTCTCAATAAGATTATGGGTTCCGGCTCCAGCTCCAGCTCCAGCTCCAGCTCCAGCTCGTCTTCTTCGAACACCTCCGCGACACCTACTACCGATCCGAACAATCAGTACACCCAGGGCTATTCGAACCCCCAATACGCCCCGAGCAATCCGAACACCGGGAATGCCCCTAGCAATCCGAACACCGGGTATGCCCCTAGCAATCAGAACACCGGGTATGCTCCGAGCAATCAGAACACCGGGTATGCCCCTAGCAATCAGAACACCGGGTATGCCCCGAGCAATCAGAACTATGCGAGTCGTGCAACCCATGCGAGCGATTCGAGCAATTCGAACACGGGGGCGTATTCGACCGATTCGGCTTCGACTAATTCGAATTGCATGTATCAGGGTCAGGCTGATCAGCAGCAAAGTACTGATACTGCCTCGTCTGCCGATGTCTTCGGTGAGTCTCATCTCTAGTCCGGTTAATAGATGGTAATGCTGATAGTATTATCACTACTGCCGTGCATTCAGACAGGTCAGATTCGAATAATAATAATAGGTGAGAGGAAAGTTAGATAATGCCCGTGATTACTGAAACGTGATCACAGGCGTGAAACTTCGCCCCCGGAATTGTTGAGTCGCCGCGATGTGGCAGAAGCACTCATTCTCCTCAGACGCATGCTCGATGAGCTTGACTAGCTTGTGCACTTTGCATCTGCGAGTTGGCGTTTACTAAGAAAGCGTGGCATGGCTAACCTTAGTTACCTTAATTATGCCAGGAGCACAATCTGCCTAGAGATACATAAAGGAAATGTACGATACTTGACTTCTGAGTGCAGATATGCATTGGAAACGTCTGGTGTATGTACTTGACCTGCCACTGTACATTGGTTCCTAATCTTGTTTGGCATGCTTGAATAAGCTACAATTGTAGAGGGTGGTGAAATGATTATCGTCTCTTCCCATTCTACAGTACATTGTGTGACGTATGAAGCTCTAAGGTAGCAAGCCAACTCTTAAGAGTAGAAGCACTTCATCTTTGGATTGTAAGGGGAGAGACCACATAAAGCTTGAAAAGTCATCAATAATGTTCATTGAGTAGATGTGACCCGAGCGGTTAAGGATCGGAGCGGAACAACGGTTCGTTCAGAGCGCCCGTCAGCCACGCGTTCGACTTGTCCATTTTTCCTCGTTTTTCGCAATGAAGCACAAGTGGGGATAGAAGTGAGCACTGTAATCACCATTCTCAGGAAGAAAGACAGACTTGATTCCTCAGTTGACTATTTGCAGAGTCTACTTATCCACTCCTGCTCGTCGTGTCAACATCTCAAAGCGCTCAAATTGAATCGTCTTTCAAGTTCACCGGGCTTCAGTTTTCAATCAGCCAGTTCATCCGACAATGAAATCCTTGTCTATGGCAAATTGACAACGTTCTCGCTATCTATACCTACCTTACAGTGCGTTCAGTGCACGCATGATCACTCGTGGCATCAACCAAAATAAAGGTTGTTGCAACGTTGGTAATCGTGACGAATAAGACAAAATGATGCTCGGTGCGCATCGCGCTACCGGCATCATACATCATGCATTGCATCATGGCCAATTAAGGATGCCGACCCCAGGCATCTCTACTCCCGAAACAGTAACTCTAGCTGTGCTATCGCTATCTCGCATACAGTGATGGATAATTGATGCGAAGTTGATTGCAACCATATGGCCATAGCCTCTAGTACGTCTCTGGACTATAAAATGAAGTTGCTGGTGTGACAAACCCAGCTCCTGCTCGTCACTCATTCTTTTAAAGGCACTGGTTGGTGAGTACCAAGCCTCAAAATTTTGTGGCACATCACACTAATCCTGACGGCCTATATAGCCCACACTTTTTATCCGCTCACTTATCGAATTCACATCCCCGCCAATATCTTTTATTAACTATGCCGTCTTATATGAATTTCGTTGTCATTGCCCTTGCTGCATCTAATTTATCCACTGCTCTATCGGTGCCCGTTCAGTAAGGCGGCCTTCGTATCTGAGTAAGAGCGCTGGCCTTCCTGACAACTTTCAGTTTATCTAGGGAAGTCCGGGAGCAGAGTCTGAGAAACCGGAATGGAGAACTTGGGCCAGGCCAAGAAACAGGTCCCCCTCCTGAGCCAATAAAGCGCGGCGCCGAGCCACCCGTAGTAGGTTCGGGGATACCTTGGAAAGGCAAGGCGATAGATTTTGTCGTGGGTACCGTGGCGACCATGGCTGGGCTTAGCCTTCTCAGAATGTTCACTGGGAGCAACCCGGGCTCCAACACGCATTCTCCCCGTTCGACCAATCACTACAATCCGGAGAAGCGGACTCATTCTTCTGGTTCGACGACTAATCCGAATTCCCAGTCTCAGAACGGGGAGTATCAGGGGATTCGACAACGCGCCGAAGATGGCTGGCATACTGATCTATTCGGTGAGCCCCACTTCGATTCATGGTGTATAAACGACGTTGTTGATGGCATTTTCGTTACTGCTGGGCCGTCAGAAGCAGAAGCCGGATCCGGTTCGGATGTTAATAGGTGAGGGAAAACTTAGAGGATGCTTGCGATTACTCAAACGCGATCACAGTCGTGCGACTTCGCCCCTGGACTTGTTGGATCGGGCCGATTTGGAAGAGACCGTCACACTATTTAGACGCGTGCTCGATGAGCTTGATTAGTAGCGTGAAGCGCACTTTACAATCTTGAGATGGCGCCTGCTGGGGAGGCCTGGATTGGCTAATCTTATCATCGTAGATATCCCAGTAGCATAATCTATCCCTAGAGATATGCAGGAGGAGATGTATTAATACTGTGACATTTGAGAGCAGTTACTACAAACGTCTGCTGCGTGACTGGTGCATACAGTGCTCGACTCGCAACCCCATCCTGGGGACATGGATCATGATACCTATTTTGATCATCGCGTGAGATGATGTGTGCAGTCTCATATATGTGCCCAGCCACACCACATTTCCCTTGGTGTTGAGAGTTGCAGTAAACGATGAGGCTATGAAGCTTAAGACTCGAAATATGACGACGCACAGGGAAGTGGCCAAACGCCCGCAACTTGAAAAGTACCGCCCTTCGATTACGTAACCACAAATCAATGAAGCGCTGATGAAGAACACTGACCACCCATGGACAGAGGAATTCAGACCGGTCCCCAGTTGCCCTCGGGGTCAATATTCTCGTTTGTTATGTCCCTAGAGGATATGCGAAGCAGAAGAGAGGCGGAAGATTGGCGCGGGGACCAGGATGGCATCCTCGTATTTGCGCGTCACGGTCGCACACATCTTTCTCCACAGTTGCACATTATGAAAGAGGAAGGTGGGCAATTTTATTCCTGTCATCATCAGTCTGGACTTTTCTCGGTGATGGTAATCGTGTTCATCATCGGAGGTAACGAAAAGATGCAGTGTACTCCCATCGCGGAATATGCCCGATTGATTGATTAAATGTCGAATGTCCTCATTCGCGTGCTCAATGGGACTCACGACGGCACACCGCCGGCAACAGCAACTCCGTCATTTGTGCCCTATCGCCCGAATGTGTCCATGTGGATCAATCTTTAGTCTCGCGAGCACATTCTTTGGGATGATAGTCAGGGCCTGGGCCATTCGCTTTTTTTTCAATAACTTGCATCGCATCGACCCTCGTATATCCCGTCATATTCAGTTGAAATCGGGCGAAGACGTTGACACATTACGGCCCTTAGCGTTTGTCACACTAATACGCTTTTTCCTTCCGCTATCCGTCGCACTCCTTTCCCTCGGCCTCGTGATATTCATGATCCACATCGGTATCTCTCCTGTTCTGGTGATCATCTTGTTGCTCGTGCTCATCTGGCTGTTGTACGATTTCTTATTCTCACATGTGGGATCTCATGAGGAATCTTATTAGATTCTACGGGGTGTAATATCTCATACCGTGGTGACGTTGAGTGTTTTTTTTTGCTCCTGACATGAGTGATTTGCAAGTACATGTCCCACACACTGCAAAAACCTGGAGATAGGGAGTTCGGACACTGGCAGGAGAGACCAGCATACATACAATAGAACGAGGCACTTCAGCCTATAACTCAAGACTGTGTTACCAAGCCTACTCAATGTGTCATCTTGTAACGGATCAATTTTCCTCGTCACTATTACCTGACCTCTCTCCATTTCCGTCTACAGCCTCAAACTAGATTATAACAGGCAGAGAAAGGAGGCTGCCATCAACTCAATGTTTTATGACGAGAGGTGTAACCCCTACGTAATTCTGTTCCCCCAAGGTTCTGATGTGATGGTTTCTTTCAGTGGTTGCGCATTTCGAACGGCCTTGCCCTTGCATCCCAGACTAGGATATGATGTCGGCTCCATTATTATAATCGTAGTCCTTACGAACAGCAGACAGCTCCTACCTCTTACCCAGCAAGGACCTGCTTCACTGCCCTCAGCACGCCATCATCTTCGCTCCGCATACGCCATAAACACCCATCTTCATCGTTCTCTGGGTTCTCATGTAGTCTCAACGCAGCCTGTCCATGACCGTCCCCACCTCCGAGAATCAAAATCTTCAGTTCCCCTGTGGTCCACGGTCGTAATTAGACTAGTCTCTCACAGTGCGATATACGAAAACAGGCACAGCTTACCTTGGAATGGCGGCTGGTCTG
>WNFI01008408.1_pt1 | contig 10235 bp, 6 predicted proteins | sample 5400471 | NCBI WGS metagenome assembly WNFI01 (sample SAMN13153348, study PRJNA577476) | soil metagenome | isolation source: 100 cm saprolite on Douglas fir-dominated hillslope | place: USA:California | collected 2013-09-17 | reverse complement strand
CGTTTCCGGACGAGACGGTTTGGCAACTTTTCTCGCTCCTTCGGAGCTGAGTCGGCGCCCGCGCGTCAGACCCAGGGCTTGCGCGCCTTGGGCTACATTTTTGCGCCGCTCCGCGGCTTTTCTTCCACGTTACTTTGGGAACGTCGGTCAGGTATCTCTGGCGGGTTACAATCCGGCTGGCCCCATGCAAAAAATCGCCATCCTATACGACGCCAGCCAGGCCGTGTTGTCCACGTTTGACCTGGACGAGGTGTTGCAGCGCATCCTGGTGATTGCGCAGGACTATTTTCATTTGCAGAACGTCGCTATCCTGTTGCTGGATAAGGACACAGACCAGCTTTGCACTCGCTCCCAGATCGGCGGCGAGCAGGGGTTTGACAAGGTCACTGTGAGCATCGGGACGCGCCTGATCGGCACCGCCGCCCAGAAAAAGCTCCCGTTATACGTGCCAGACTTCACCAAAGAAAGCCGTTACAAGCCGTGGGGCAAGAAGACCCGTTCTGAACTGGCGATTCCGCTCATGGTGCGGGACGAAGTAGTCGGTGTCCTGGATTGTCAAAGCGAGAACCCGGACCACTTTGATTCCGAAACCGTCGATCTATTAACCCTGTTTTCCACGCAAGCTTCGATGGCTCTGCAGAATGCCCGGCTGTATTCACTGGAAAGGCGGCGGGCGTCGCAACTCGAAGCGATCAATACCGTCGCGCGAGAGACTACGGTTGTGCTGGACGTGAAGGAACTGCTGTCAAAAGCCTGTGCGAAGATTCGGCCGGCGTTCGAGGTCTCTCACGTTTCGATGCTGGTCAAGGAAGAGGAAGACCTGGTGCTGCAGGCACACCATGGCGACCTGACGCTGCGTATTCCGGAGGGCGGCAAAGTGCCGGCGGGGGCAGGTCTTTGGGGGCAAGCGCTGCGCGAGAGCAAGACCGTGATCGAGAACAACGTAAAGGCGGACCCGGATTTCGTGGGGATCTATGTGGAATCGGGTTCCCGAATGTGCATTCCGCTGGTTTCCTTCGGGCAGACGTTGGGCGTCCTGGTGCTGGACAGTGCGCGGCCGGGTTCGTTCAGTGTCAGCGATATTCAGTCTCTGGAATCGGTAGCCGACATTTGCGCGACTGCAATTCAGAATGCTCACTACGTGGAACGGGTCAAACGTCTGGCCTACCTGGATGGCCTGACAGGGATCTTTAACCGCCGTTACTTCGAACTCCGAATCGAGGAAGAGCTGGAGCGTGCTCGCCGGTTTAATTCTGGCATGGCTGTGATCATGGTGGATATCGACCAGTTCAAGAGACTGAACGATGAATTCGGCCACCTGCTGGGCGATGAAGTGTTGCGCCAGGTGTCCTCGATCTTTTCGCAGCAGTTGAGGAAGATCGACGTGGTTTGCCGCTATGGAGGAGAAGAGTTCGCCGTCCTGCTCTCCCAAACCAGCCAGCAGCACGCTCTGGGGGTGGCCGAGAAGCTGCGGCGGATGGTGGATAGCTGGCAATTTCCCGGAGTGCCGCGGTCGGTTACAATCAGCGCCGGCGTGGCAACTTGCCCGGATCACGGCAGCACTCGCGAGGAGCTGGTAAAAGCGGCCGACGCCGGGTTGTATGCCGCAAAACAAGCGGGAAGAAATTGCGTCCGGGAAGCGTTGTCTAGTAAGCAGGGAAGGGCGCCTAAATCGGAAGATAAGGCAGCGAGCGTGATCCCGGGCTTGTAGACGTTTGCGACGTCTTCTTTGGGGCAATTGCCTTTTCACGCTTTCGGAGTTTCTGCTTTACCCTCCCAAACTTGTAAGTCTGTGCCGCAGGCGTTCCTTCGCCCTTCCAGGGCTAAAGCCATCTTCCACTCCGACCCGGGGCTTGCGCCCCGGGCTACATTTTTCCGCCGCTTCGCGGCTGACCGTTTAGATTCCGGATGTTCAACGCCAACGACTAAGCGCCAAGAGCTCAAGGCTAAGAGTTGAACCTCGGTGTTATAAACTCCACTGCAGTGTCCTCCACCGACCAACTTGGATTCAGTTTCAAACCACCCGATCACCGCATATGGACCGTGCGTGATCTGGTGGCGGCGGTGCGCACGCATATTGAGCGCGAGTATGGCGATACCTGGGTGGAAGGCGAGATATCGAATTTCAAAGCGCATGACTCGGGACACCTGTACTTCACTTTGAAGGACCAGAACTCGCAGATTCGTTCCGTGATGTTCCGGTCACAGGCGCGGTTGCTGAGGTTTCGTCCTGAGAACGGCATGCAGGTTGTGCTGCGTGGGCGAGTCACCATCTACGAGGATCGCGGCGAACTTCAGATTTCGGCCGAGTACCTCGAGCCCAAGGGTGCGGGCGCTTTGCAGGTTGCATTCGAACAGCTCAAGGCCAAGCTCGAAGCTGAAGGATTGTTTGATGCCAGCCGCAAGAAGCCGATCCCTACTTTGCCGCGACGGATCGGGATTGTGACTTCACCGCAAGCGGCGGCGTTGCGCGACATTCTTAACATTCTGCTGCGGCGTCACCATACCGCCGGGGTTCTCATTTTTCCTGCACAGGTGCAAGGAGAAGCGGCCGGAGCGGAAGTCAGCGCCGGCGTGCGCTACTTCAATAAAGCACGCAACGTGGACGTCATCATCGTGGCCCGGGGAGGAGGTTCCGCGGAAGATCTGGCCGCGTTCAATAACGAAGCGTTGGCGCGCGTCGTTGCCGCGTCCGGGATTCCCGTGATTTCCGCGGTGGGACACGAGACCGACTTCACCATTATTGATTTTGTGGCTGACCTGCGAGCCCCGACCCCATCCGCTGCAGCCGAGTTGGTGATTCGTTCCCGCCAGGAGGTAGAGGACCAAGCCGAGGGGCTGCGCCAGCGATTGGTTCGCGCCGTCCGCTACCGGTTGCTGATGGGCCGGCAGGCACTCACTGAAGTCGCGCAGCACGGTGCGTTTGCGCGCCTGGTCGATGTCATCAACCGGCGTCAGCAGAGGCTCGATGAGCTGAAGAACCGGCTGGACCGGTCGGAGGGTCAGATTCAACTTACGGGGCAGTTGGAAGCGCTTTCGCCTCTTGCGATTCTCGATCGTGGGTATGCCCTGGTGTTCGATTCCGCCGGGGTGCTGTTGAAAGATGCGGCTCGAGTGAAGGCTGGAGACAAGATTTCTGCCCGGCTGGCGAAAGGTACGGTGACCGCGACCGTCGGCCGTCGACAACAAGACTAGCCGTGTGGGGCGGGCGCCCTCGCCCGCCGCTTTTGACTTGGACTTCCAGTATTAAACTCACTCGGATTCTGCGTGTTTACCCAGTACCATCTAAATCAAAGTCAAAGTCAAAGGCGGCGGACAAGAGTGTCCGCCCCACACAGACACATCTTTACAAAGCCTTTACTTCGATAAAGATAGCCGGGATCACATGACCCTGGATTACAATTAGTTTTTGTCGCGATTCAGCTAAGGCGAATTTTCGGAAAGGTAACGCAGGTGAAGTTTTTTGCAGCGCCGTGGCCGCATTTGTCGGTGATCTCGGTCATCGACATTCTGCTGGTCGCCGTGATCATTTACGAGTTACTGGCGCTCATCAAGGGCACCCGCGCCGCCTACATGCTGGTGGGCGTGGCCGGCCTGGCCCTGGCGTTCTATTTTTCCCGCGCCGGAGAACTGGCCACGCTGAACTGGCTGCTGAGCACATTGTTGCCTTACGCGGTGTTCGCGCTGATCGTAATTTTCGCTGGCGAAATCCGACAGGCCTTGGCGCGCCTGGGGCGGCGACTTCTGCGCAGCCGGACAGCGGCGTCTGAGGCGGACGCTTATGACGACATCGTGCTTGCGGCCAATCTATTCTCCCAGAACCAGACAGGCGCCCTGATTGTGATCGAGCGGGAAATAGGATTGCGCACCTACATCGAGAGCGGTGTCCCGCTGGATGCGCATCTCTCCTACGACTTGCTGGCCACGATTTTTCGTCCCAGCGCGCCCTTGCACGATGGCGCGGTGATCGTGCAGAAGGACCGTATCGCGGCCGCGGCGTGCTTTCTGCCGCTTTCCATGAACCCGGTGCTTTCGACTCAACTCGGCACCCGGCATCGCGCCGGCATCGGCGTGACCGAAGAGACCGATGCTATCGCCGTCATCGTTTCCGAGGAGACCGGCGCCATTAGCCTGGCGGTGGGCGGGACGATCGAACGGGACCTGACCGTGGAGCAACTGCGAGAGCGCATCGGAGAACTGCTACGCCGCTACGTGCCTCCCTCTACCCTGCCCACTCCCATGATGAATGGCAATGAGGAACTTGCGGGTTCCGGGGACGATACTCAGAAGTCCGCGCCACGCCCGGCTGATTCGCGGGTAACTCCGGGAGGCGAGCGCTAGTTATGAAGGACTTTCTTCGCCGGCGTGTGCTGCACAATTTCGGCATCAAGCTGCTATCTCTGGCACTGGCCGTGGGTTTGTGGCTTGCGGTGACGCGTGATCCTGTGGCCGAGATCGCGGTGGAAGTGCCTATTGAATTCCGCAATATTCCGGAAAACCTGGAGATCAGTACCGAGAGCGTTCCGCGGGCCGAAATCCGGGTGCGCGGTCCGCAGCGGATTGTGCGGCGTCTGCAGCCCGCGGATATTTACGCCGAGATCGAGCTTAGCGGGATGAGGCCCGGAGAGCGCACGTTTGATCTGACGTCGCAGCAGGTCCACCAGCCGCGGGAGCTCGAGGTCGTACAGGTTATTCCCAACCAGTTTCACCTCACCTTTGACACTCGTCTTACCCGCCAGGTTCCGGTTCGTCCACGAGTGTTCGGCAACTTCACGGCGGGTTACCAGATCGGGCACATCGAAGCTCAGCCGGCTACGATAACGATCAGCGGGCCACGCAAGCGGGTGGAAGCTGTGGACGCCGCCATCACCGATCCGGTGGATGCGAGCGGAACCATGGATCGCGCCACTTTCGTGCGGCATGCTTACGTTTCTGATCCCCTCGTTCAAGTAATGGACCCCAATCCGGTACGCGTCACGGTTATTATGGAAAAGGCCTCCGCTGGAACCGGCGTACGCTAAGCACTTTCAGTTCAGCATGACAACCCAGACGCGACAACTCTTCGGCACCGATGGGATTCGCGGCGTCGCCGGCGAATTTCCCCTGACCCAGGACAGCACATACATGATCGGACGCGCGCTAGGCCACGATTTGAAACGTTCGGGCGGAACGGGACGTGTGGTGATTGGACAAGACACCCGCCAATCCAGTGCATGGATCGCTGACCGGGTGACGCACGGCCTGACCTCCAGCGGGATTGAAGTCCACAGCGCGGGGGTCATTACCACGCCCGGGGTGGCCTACCTGGCGCGCTCGCGCAAATACGCCGCCGGCGTGGTCATCTCGGCGTCGCATAATCCGTGGACCGACAATGGCATCAAGGTTTTCTCCGGCGACGGCTACAAACTGCCGGACGCACATGAGATTGCCATCGAACAGGAAATCTTTGCTCTGCTGCAGAACCCCGAGGCCCACGTGGATTCGTCTTTCCAGCTTTCGCCGAGCCTTCCGGGGCAGGCCGAACTGCGCCACGCCTACATCGCATGGTTGGCGAAGAACGTCGGAGCCGATATAAGCAGGTTGCGAGTGCTGGTGGACTGCGCCAATGGCGCGGCCACGGTTGAGGCACCGGCATTGTTTGGGCTCTGTCGCATACACGCGACGTTTCTCAGTGCAACTCCAGACGGCCAGAACATCAACGAGAATTGTGGCGCGCTGCATCCCGAAACCGTGGCCCGCGCGGTGGCGGAGAAGCCGGGACAATTCGACCTGGGGGTGACTTTCGACGGCGATGCTGACCGTGCGCTTTTTTGCGATGCCAACGGCCGGGTGGTGAATGGAGATGCGGTTCTTCTCCTGACTGCGAGAGAGATGAAGTCGCACAGAGCGTTGCCTGGCGACACTGTGGTCGCGACCACGATGTCCAACATGGGCCTTGAAATCGCGCTGCGCAATTCCGGCATTCGCCTGCTGCGGGCCAACGTGGGCGACAAATACGTGCTCGAGGAAATGCAGAAGAGTGGTGCGGTGCTGGGCGGAGAGCAATCCGGCCACATTATTTTCCGCGATGGCGAAGCCACCACCGGCGACGGCCTGCTCACCGCGTTGCGTGTCATGGAAACGATGGCGCGGATGGGAGAGCCGCTGGCTGAACTGGTGAGCGATCTCAAAGTCTTTCCGCAGATGATCCAGAACGTTCGAGTGCGCGAGAAAGTGCCTTTCGCCAAAGTGCCAGAGATTCAAAAGGCAATTGACGCTGCTGAGCGCGAACTGGATGGAAATGGGCGCGTCGTTGTGCGGTACTCGGGAACGGAAGCGCTGGCGCGTGTGATGATCGAAGCCGAGTCGGAAGAGAAGATGAAAGTGCTGGCCCAGAATATCGCCGGGGCGATCAAGGGTGCGCTGGGAGCATAGAGGCCTGCGATCACCAGGGGCCGGGTTCTCTTTCTTACTCCAGGTCTCGCCAGTTCTGCCCTACGCCGACTTCTACCAGCAACGGGACGGTAAGCGAGTGAACGTTTTCCATCTGACCGCGTACCAGGGTGCGCATGGTCTCCACTTCTGCCTCTGGAACTTCGAACACCAACTCATCGTGCACCTGTAGGGTCATGCGTGATTTCAGACCGCGTTCACGCAGCGCCTTATCGATTCGGATCATGGCGATTTTGATCAGATCTGCCGCTGTTCCCTGCAACGGCGTATTCACCGCCGTGCGTTCGGCGAAGCCGCGCTGGTTGATGTTCTTGCTGTTGATGTCGGGGATGGGGCGTACCCGTCCGAATAGCGTCGTGACTTTCTGCTCGCGCCGGGCTTCTTCCAGAGTCTTGTCGATGAAGGCGCGCACGCCTTTGTATTTTTCAAAATAAGCTTCGATGAAGTGCTTGGCTTCCCTGGGCTCGATGCCCAGAGTTTGTGACAATCCGAATGCTGAAAGCCCGTAGACGATTCCGAAGTTTACTACCTTGGCCTGGCGGCGATGGTCGGACGTAACCATAAGCGGCGGCACACCGAAGACTTGCGACGCGGTCAGCGTGTGGATGTCATCGCCGCGACGGTAGGCCTCAACCAACAGCGGATCTTTCGAGAAGTGGGCCAGCAGGCGGAGTTCGATCTGGGAATAGTCCGCAGCCAGCAGGACGTGACCCGGTTCCACGGTGAACGCAGCGCGAATCTCGCGGCCCAGTTCGGTGCGGATGGGAATGTTTTGCAGATTGGGATTGGTGGACGACAGTCTTCCTGTAGCCGTACCGGTCTGGCCAAACGTGGTGTGCAGGCGGCCCGTGGCCGGATTCAGCAGTGCTGGCAGCGCGTCGACGTAAGTTGACTTGAGCTTCGAGAGTTGGCGGTATTCCAGCACCAATCGGGCGATGTCGTGGGTCAGGGCCAGTTGTTCCAGGACATCAACCGCGGTCGAAATGGTTTTGCCCTTGCCGTACTTCACCGGCTTGGGCAAATTCATCTGGTTGAAGAGCACGTCGCCCAGTTGCTTCGGCGAATTGATGTTGAACTGAGATCCGGACTGCTCGTAGATTTCACCGGCCTTGGCTTCGACTTCGCGTTCGAGTCGTGACGACATCTCTTCCAAGACCTTGCGGTCGATCTTGACCCCTGCCTGCTCCATGCGGGCCAGCACCTGGACCAGGGGCAGATCGATTTCTTCATACAGGTTCAGCAACCCTGCGCTTTCTATGTCACGGCGCAAAGCTGTGGCAAAACGTCCGGTGACGTCGGCGGATTCCGCCAGCGTGCCACCCAGCTTGAGATTGAACCGACGCAGCGCCACCTCGGGAATCCGGTGCGAGGAATACGTGGGATCGAGCAAATAGGAATACAGCATGGGATCATGCAGCACGCCGCGCAGCGTGATGTCTTGCGACTGGAGCGCATGAATCGCGGCCTTGTAATCATGAATCGCTTTGGGCGCGCCTTCGTCTTCGAGCGCGGTGCGTAACCGCGAGCCCGCCCCTTCCTGCATGGAAACCGTCAACGCCGTCCCAGGAGCTGCCGAGATAGCGACATTCCTGGCTGGTGCACTTTCGGCAGGCGGAGCGGTAAGTGGCAGCATGCTTCCCTGAGGCTCATCCACTTCCTCTTCATCCTCATCGTCGGGAGCGGGGGACTCGGCCTCAATGGCTACCGCGAGCGCGTTTCCCGCTGAAATTTTATTGAGCACCGCCTCCACATCAGCTTCGAACTTGGCTTCGGTATAGTGGGCCTCGGTCACCTCCACCACCGGCAGCAACTCTTTCAACAGGGACGTGAACTCGAGCTCCGTGAACAACTCGCGCAGGCTTTCGACGTCGGGCGCCCCGGCGCGCATCGCATCCAGATTCAGATCGACGGGGACGGCGCAGTCGATGGTGGCCATGCGCTTGCTGAACAGCACAATGTCGCGATTGTTCTCGAGCGACTCGCGATAGGATTTCTTCTCAACCTCGGCGGCGCGATCGAGAGCCTGCTCCACAGTTCCAAAGCGCTTGATGATTTCGACCGAACCCTTGTCGCCGATTCCGGGAGCTCCCGGAATGTTATCGACCGAGTCTCCGCGTAGGGCCATCACATCCACGACCCGCTCGGGCGGGACGCCGAGAATCTCTTCTACCTTCTGGGCATCGCAAATCAGGTTATCTTTGGGCGGATTCAGGACCAGCACCCGGTCGTTGACCAATTGCAGCATGTCCTTGTCGCTCGAAACCACATACACCAGATACGATTGCGCGGCCGCTTTGCGGGCCAGCGTGCCGATCACGTCATCGGCTTCGTAGCCTGCGAGTTCGAGAATAGGAATGCGGTAAGCCTCGAGGGCACGCCGGATGTAGGGCACCTGCTGCACCAACTCCGCCGGCATTTCGCTGCGATTGGCCTTGTAGCCGCGATATTCGACTTCCTGAAACGTTTGAGTCTTCAGGTCGAACTTGCGAACCTTGGTGATGGCTTCCGCTGCCTGATCGCGGAAAGTAGGGGCGGCGACGTCAAACACCGCAGCGAGATATTCGGGAGAAAAGTCCTCGCGCAATTTGCGCAACATGTTGACGAAGACGTAAGTTGCCGCGGTGGGCAATCCCGTCTTGGTGGTCATACCGCGTGTTCGCGCCATGGCGTGGTAGGCGCGGAAGATGAAAGACATCGCATCCATGAGGAAGATGCGGCGGCCGTCGGTAACCGTCAGCTTCGGCCGAGAAGGGACCGGCTTCGTTTCCGAAGCGCTTTCGGGTGGCGGAGTCGAGGGTTTTCTTCGGGGAGGCAACAGCTAAGTTTAGCAGGACAACAGTTGTTAGTTAGGAGTTCTCGGTTCTCAGTTGGCTTGGCCAATTCCTAATTGCTGCTCTTCACCGGCTTCCCGTATTCGGTTTGGTAGTGCAGTTTGATCACGCCGCAGGTGCGCTGCTCCTGCGAGTAGACCACGCAGGTGTCAAAGGGGCGGGAATAGACGTGCAGGCTTACCGCCCGCTGGTTGAATTCACGGGGATTGTAGACCCGGTGGACGGGCTCCAGCGGATCGACGGCGCAAGGCCGGCGCGGATTCATTTCCACAGTGTCGGCAGTCTCGAGTTCGCAAGTGCCGGCAGCCAGATCCTGCGAAATGGTGCGGTAATTTTCCACTCGTAGCCTTCCGATCGGGACCGCCATCCAGCAATTTTGTTCGCGGTGGTTATGTATCGAACTCGCCTGACCGACTTCCCAGCAGATTGCGACCAGTTCGTAGAGCGGCGTCTTGTCAATCAGATTGCGCGTGTAGTGCTGGCGATCCCAGGTCAGGTAAGGAGACAAGCTCTCTGGAGCCACCGCCGTGGTCTGGAGAAAATGAATGATTTCATCGATCCGGTTGAATGCCGGCTCGGGAAATTTCCGTAAGGCTGTAGCAAAATCCTGGATCCCGATTGGTTTGGCCGGCGCGTGTGTAGTCATGCTTCACCCCGCATAATGCCAGTATATCGCCTGGCATTTGTCCACGCGGGCGTCATTTGCAACCTCATTGCTTCCGCGCAGGCGTTCCCTGCTTAAGAGACACGGCGAGCGGGAGCCAGCAGCGCCCCTGCACCGACCGGAGTTGATCTTGACTGTCACCTCGGGCAGGCAGCTCTTTTGGCAAGTCCTTGAAACATACTCTGTACGTGGTCACATCCTTCCGGGGATGGTCAAACAAATAGATAACGTCTTTATCAACTCTCGAAGCGGGATCCGTGACCGTGATCCACTTACGCGCTAACTTTTTCTGCAGAATGCGTTGTGCG
>WNFI01004253.1_pt2 | contig 10235 bp, 10 predicted proteins | sample 5400471 | NCBI WGS metagenome assembly WNFI01 (sample SAMN13153348, study PRJNA577476) | soil metagenome | isolation source: 100 cm saprolite on Douglas fir-dominated hillslope | place: USA:California | collected 2013-09-17 | reverse complement strand
CCGCCCGCTACCGGCCCGTACCGGGACATCCGAGCAAACATGGAGCAAACATGGGTTCGGCCGATCTTGGACCCGTGAGGGGATAGCGGTGTCTCCGGGAGCCGGGCCGGCGGCTCAGAATTAGCGTACGCGGCAGATACGGTCCGTAGTTGCCGCTGCTGGCGTGGATGCTAGGTAGATGCGTCCCGCCATCCAGGACGGTGCTGAAACTCACGGCGGATCGCCGGCTGGCCAGAGGATCTCTGCTGCACGTAGCGATCGACCTCTGGTAGACCTGCGATATACCTCTCATGGACCTGCGGGGAACTATCTTCCTTGGTCCTCAGTGCTGACGGGTGCGGCCCCGATCTGGTCGAGGAGCCGCAGCAGTAGATCGGCAAGCAGCACGATCTCTGCGGCCTCGGTGGCATCGGAGAAGTCGACCTGCCTATGACTGGACGGGTTCTTGAACAGGCCGATCGCTCCCTTGAAGAGTTCCCATCAGGGCGACAGATCGCCATCCCGGTCGTGTTCACCCTGATGTTCACCTAACCTCTTCGGTGGCGCGCTGGTCGGCTCCACCAGCCGCTACCTGCAGTTCATCCTGCCCGGCGGGCTGGTCATCGTGCCCGGCGTCGCCATCGGGCTCCGCCCGGCCGGCGGGGCGCCCGGCGTCCTCGCCGGGCTCGGGCTCTTGGTGGTGTTCGCGCTCAGTCTCTCCTGGGCCTGGGCCACCCTCGGCCTGCTCCTGCGCACCCCGCAGGCGGTGATGAGCGCCGGCACCGTCGTGCTGTTCCCGCTGACCCTGGCCAGCAACGTCTTCGTCTTCCCGCAGACCATGCCCGGCTGGATGCAGGCCTTCGTTAACGTCAACCCGGTCAGCCATCTGGTCACCGCCGAGCGGGGCCTGATCGCAGGACAGGCCGCGCTGGGTGAGGTGGCCTGGGATTTGCCTGGCATCGTCGTGCGCGGTCATCCTGGCAGGATGCACAGGACTTCGGGGCTGCGTGACCCGGCCGCGGCGTATCCGCTGGCCGGCTCCCGTGACGACGCGGAGGAACGGCGTGCGGCGAACCGGGCCGTCGCGGTCAGCGCGGCCGGCCTGGCGGCCACGGGCCTGGCCGAGCTGTTCCTGGCGGTGCTCACGGGCTCGGTCGGGCTGCTCGGCGACGCGATCCACAACCTGTCGGATGTCTCGACCAGCGCGGTCGTGTTCCTCGGGTTCCGCCTGTCGAGACGGCCGCCGACCGAGCGCTACCCCTACGGCCTGGAACGCGCAGAAGACCTGGCCGGAATCGGGATCGCCGTGGTCATCTGGACCAGCGCCGCGTTCGCCGGGTTCGAGAGCATCCGAAAGCTCATCGAGCACGGCCACACCGCCCATGTCGGCGCGGGGATCGCCGGGGCGGCCCTCGGCATCATCGGCAACCAGGTCGTGGCCCGCTACAAGCTCCGCACCGGCAAGCGCATCAACTCCGCCACGCTCATCGCCGATGCCCGGCACTCCTGGCTCGACGCGCTGTCCTCCGCCGGAGCGCTCGCCGGTCTGGCCGCGGTGGCGCTCGGCCAGCCATGGGGCGACCCGGTGGCCGGGCTCGCCGTGACCGCGTTCATCTGCCACGTCGGCTATAAGGTCACCGCTGATGTCGTGCACCGCCTCGCCGACGGCATAGACCCCGCCGTCATCACCGCCGCCGAGGCCGCAGCCGGATCGGTGCCCGGCGTCATCCACGCCCACGCCAGAGCCCGGTGGATGGGGCGGACCCTGCGGGTGGAGATTGAGGGCTGGGTTGACCCGGACCTGCCCGCCCGCGGCGCCGACGCGATCGGCCGGCAGGTCGCCAGCGCCGTGTCCCGGCAGCTCCCGCAAGCGGGCAGCCTCACCTGGACAAGCCGTGCGGCGCCGGACTGACTCCCCGGCACCGAGGCTGGCCTAAGGGCTGATAAGGAGGCACCAGTCACGACTCACCCGGCTTGCCCGGCTCGCCGGAGAAGATCTCCCGTACCTCGCGGGCCGCGTAATAGACCAGCACGTAACCGGCGGCCGGGTCGGCCCACCACCAGCCCAGCGCCGCGTTGAGCATCAGGCCCGCCAGCACCGCGACAGCCAGTATCCCGTCGATCAGCGTGACCCGGCCCTCGGTCTTCAGCACCGGGTTACCCAGCGCCCGGCCGGTGTGCGCCTTGCCGGCAGCCAGCGCGAACATCGCAGCCGCGGTCGCCGACGTCCAGACGATGCCCAGCGCGGAGTGCCGCGGGTGATAGCCGCTGGCCAGCACCACAGCCGACTGCGCCAGGAGATAGACCGCCAGGGCCGCGAACGCATATCCGATCAGCCGCAAGCCCCGGCGCTGGCGTTGGCCGCCAGTGCCCGACAGCTCCCAGATCACCACTGTGGACGCGCCGATCTCGATCAGGGAATCCAGGCCGAACCCGGCCAGCGCCACCGACCGCGCCGAGACCGCTGCGACCGCCAGCACTACGATGCCGGCCACGTTCCACGCCAGCGTGACATACTCCAGCGCGAAGCCCCGGCGCAGCAGGGCCCGCTGAGCGAGCTGGCGTTGAGTGGCGGCCACGGTGTTACATCCCGCTTCCTAGCCCGGGGTCTGGCCGCCAGGATGACCTGATGGCGGCGATGACCTTCTGGATCAGGCGTGCGGCGTGGCAGCCGGCTATGGCGGCGATGACACATGCGACGGCCGGGTCCAGCCAGTACGTGCCGCCTGTGAGCAGGATGATGGCGCCGCTGACGGCTGCGCCGCCCGCTGTGGCCGCGTCGGCGAGGTAGCCGCCGGCCGCGGCCAGTACCCCGGGCGACCGCGCGGGCAGGCCGACGACCACCAGCGCCGTGACGAACAGCAGGTTGAGCAGCAATACGACCGCCAGCCGCCTCTGCCTGGACACTGTCCATGGTGGACCAGCCGGCGGCGGGCACGCAGCTAGCGCTGCTCCGCGGCGGGCGGCGACGGCGTATCCGCCCAGCCCGGCACGCAGCAGCCGCAGGCCGCCGGCTGCCTCGTCGCGGGCAGCTTGCCGGTCAGCGGCCGGGGCCTCGAAGGCGGCCCGCAGTACGGCCACCAGCGCGACAGCGGCGACGAATGGTTCGGCCGAGCCGGGTGCCGCACCGGTTTCGGCGGCCAGCAGCCCGGCCAGGGCGGTCTCGTAACGGGCGAACATCTGCCGCCGGGCCGCCTGCAGCGCGGGGCTTTCGGCGATCAGGCGCCGGAACTGGGGCGTGGGCCGGGCGGGGCGGCGGCCGGCGGCCCACTCGGCCCGGCCGGCGACGAAGCCCTGGACCGCATCGAGCGCGGACTGGCCCGCCGCCCGGTTCCGCAGCATGAACAGCAACTCGGCCAGCAGCTGGTCGCCCTCATCGAAGAACAGGCCTGCCTTGCGCGGGAAGTAGTTGTAGACCGTCTTCTCCGACACATCCGCAGCCTCGGCGATCTCGCTGACCGTCACCGCATCGAAGCCACGCTCGGCGAACATCCGCATCGCGGCGGCGGAGATCGCCTCGCGGGTCAGCCGCTTCCTGTGCTCCCGCCGGCCCTCCTCGCGTTCCGCGTCCACGACAACTCCCAGCCTAGTTCTTACAGGAGCTGCAAGTTTACAGGCAGAGCAGGTTCGGGCTGAAGGGGTGATCTACTCCCCCCAGGACACATACTCCCGGAGGTGACGTCATGGCACCGGTCGCACAGGATCCGGCCGCTGGTAGGAACCATGAGCGATCACGCGGGTGGCCGCTGGCCGGGCTGGTGCTGATGCTCGTGCTCGGGGCGTTCCCGGCGCTGTCGGCCGTCCTGGACCTGCTCGCGGACTCCCGCACCGGCCTGCCGTCGGACCACGCCGGCACCTTCACGGCAATCACTGGCAGCCGCTGGCCACAGGCGCAGGCGAGCACACCCGGGACGGCGCACTACATCACGCTGCTGGAACGCGGCTACGCCCTGCACGAACTGACCTTCGCCCTGCTGTTCCTGCTGATCCTGGCCATCCCGTTCCGGCGCCGCCAGCGGTGGGCCTGGTGGGCGGCCTGGAGCCCGATGATCGCCAACCTCGGCTACACCGTTACCTTCGGCGTGCACGACCACGCGATCTTGATCCGCAGCCTGATCGTGGACATCGCCCTGCCGGTGCTGCTGCTGGCCCACATCCCGCTGTTCTTCAACGGCAGCCGCCAGGCACGGCGTCGTGACGTCGCCAGTGCCGGGTGACAGCACCCCGGTGTGCGCGACCTCGCCGCACGTGCGCCGGGTGTGTCTTTCCCGGGGAAGGGCCGCCAGTGCCGTTACGTTGCCGGGGATGCGTTCGCACCCCGGGGACGGTGAGCAGCGGTCGCTGTACTGGACAGCGCCCGGGCGGGACGTGCCATGCCGGTTCGTTGCCGGTCACCGCATCCAGGCTGGCCAGGCCGGGTACGTCATCGCCCTTGCGGTCTGCGCCATCATCGAGGACGCACCGCCCCCGGCGCCGGCCAGCTGCCGGGCATCATCCCGGTTTAGCGGTGGCGGCCGTCGCGTATCTGGAGCCGCCGCAGGTGGGGCTGCAGTGGGGGCAGGGCGGCGAGGCCGGTGACGATGAAGGCGGCGGCCAGGGCGCAGAGCAACCCGCCGAGGACGTCGAGCGCGTAGTGGTCGCCGAGGTAGACGCGGCTGGCGGCGACGGCGACCGCGTAAAGGCCGCCGAGCACGAGGGCGGCGCTGCGGCCGGCGATGGTGGCGGCGACGACGATGAGCGCGACCGCGAGCACCGCGGCGGCGGTCGCGTGCCCGCTGGGGTAGGACGCTCCGCTGTCGGCCTTCATGGCCCACAGTGACATCGGCGGCCGGTGCTCGCTGATGAGCTTCTTGCCGATCTCGGCGAGGGTGAAGGCTCCGGCGAACATGCAGAACACCTTCAGGGCGTCGAGGCGGCGCCGGGCCAGCAGCAGGATGACGGGTACCAGGATCATCAGGCTGACCCCGATCGTCTCCGGGGTGGCGATCGTGGTGATGTCCCGGGCTAGCGTTGTCAGCGCGCTGGTGCGGTCGTGGGTGGCGATGTGCTGGTCGACGTGCAGCTCAAGCCTGGCCACCGGGCCGATCTTGGCGAGCAGGCCGAGGAGCAGCATGAGAACGGCCAGTCCCGCGCCGGCCAGCAGCCTGGGCAGGCCGTAGCGGGGCTCGCCGGCGCCCCTGCCCGGCAGATGGCGGTCACCCTGCGCGCCATCGGCAGCGGGCCGGGTGTAGTGAGACATGGGCCCATGTGACATGAGGGGACTAGCCTCCCTGCAGCACGATCTGCAATTGTTTCTGCAAGCTTGCAGAAGATAGAAAATCCAGCCAGCGGCGTGACAGCAGTTGCCCCTGCCGGCCGGTGCGGGTAAGCCACCCGCCGTTCACGCGGTGTTCACCGTAACACGGATACCTCGTGGCCATGTAACGTCTGATACTTTCGGTGGCGTGACAGGAGATGGCGCGGCAGGGCGGTGGCTGGTCCTGGTGGTCCGGGTGCCGGCCGAGCCGTCCCGGCACCGGGTGGCAGTGTGGCGGGAGCTGCGGCGTACCGGGGCGGTGCCGCTCGGGCAGGGCTGCTGGGCGGTCCCGGACGTGGCGGCCTTCGCCGGCGGGATCACCCGGGCCGCCGAGCTGGCTGAGCGCGGCGAGGGGGAGGTCATCGTGCTGAACGCCGCCGGCCGCGGCGAGACCGACGCGGCCCGGCTGACCGGGCTGTTCACCGAGGCCCGGCAGGCCGAGTGGGCCGAGTTCACCGCCGACTGCGGCAAGTTCGACGCCGAGATCGATTCCGAGATCGCCAAGGGCAAGTTCACCCTGGCCGAGCTGGAAGAGGAAGAGCAGAGTCTGGAGCGGCTGCGCCGCTGGCACCGGGAACTGGCCACCCGGGACGTGTTCGGCGCGCCCAACGCGGCCGAGGCCGGACAGCAGCTCAAGCACTGCACCGAGCGGCTGGCCGACTACACCGAACGGGTGTTCCGCGCCGTCCACCAGATGTGAAAGAGCACTCATCGTGAGCGCAGGGCGCCTCGCCGCAACTGAGGCCCGTCGGCTCAGGCCGGCGCTGGTGACCGTCATGGCCCCGGTCCAGCCTCGCGGGGGCTCTTCGGCCGCTCTGGTGCGAGGGTGGCCGGGGTGAGCGCGCCGCCGCTGCCCGGGATCTTCGCCAGCCTGGCTCCGGTGCTGGACCACTGGGGCTACCTGGCGGTCGCCGGTTTTCTGGTGCTGGAGGACTTCGGGGTCCCGGTCCCAGGCGAGACGATCCTGATCGCCGCGTCGGTCTACGCCGGCGCCGGGCGGCTGAACGTCGTGGCCGTCGGCATCATCGGCTTCCTCGCCGCGGTCGCCGGCGACAACATCGGTTTTGCGATCGGGCATTTCGGCGGCCGGGCGCTGGCCCTGCGGTGGGGCAGGTACGTGTTCCTCACCCCCGAACGGCTCGACAAAACCGAGGCATTCTTCGAACGGCACGGCGGCAAGATCATCGTGGTCGCCCGGTTCATCGAAGGGCTGCGCCAGGCCAACGGCATCGTGGCCGGCGTCACCGGGATGCACTGGCGGCGCTTTATCGCCTTCAACGCGCTCGGCGCCGCGCTGTGGGTCGGCGTCTGGGTCAGCGTCGGCTACCTGGCCGGAAACCACATCACCGTCATCTACGACCAGGTGACGCGCTACGCCCTGTATGTGCTGATCGCGGCGGCGGTGGCGCTGGCCGCCTTCATCGCCCGGCGCCTGCTGTGTCGCCGGGCCAGCGCCCCGCCGGCGCCCAGTCCGGGCCGCGGCGGGAAGCCGCCGGCATGACCGGCCCGCCGCCCGCGGCGGTGCCGGGGCCGGGGCGGCGGGTGCTGGCCCCGTTGTATGCGGCCGGGTTCACCACCGCGTTCGGGGCGCACGCCATCGCGGCCAACCTGGGCGGCTACACCCGCGGCCGGCACGACTCGCTGCTGGTGCTGGGCGTGCTGCTCGCGCTGTATGACGGTGCCGAGGTACTCCTCAAGCCGGTGTTCGGGGCACTGGCCGACCGGGCCGGGCCGCGGCCGGTGCTGCTCGGCGGGCTCGCCGCGTTCGCGGTGTTCTCCGCGGCGTTCGTCGCCGCCGGTGACCCGGCGCTGGTCGGCGTGGCCCGGTTCGGGCAGGGGGCCGCCGCGGCGGCGTTCTCCCCAGCCGCCAGCACCCTGGTCGCCCGGCTGAACCCGCAGGCCAGGCGCGGCCGGGCGTTCGGCGGCTACGGCATGTACAAGAGCCTGGGCTACGCCGCCGGGCCGCTGCTCGGCGGCGCGCTGATCACCGCGGGCGGGCTGACCGCCCTGTTCACCGCCCTGGTCGCGCTCGCCGCCGCCGTCGCCATCTGGGCGGCCATCACGGTGCCCGCGGCGCCGCCGCAGCCCCGCACCCGGCAGACCGTCCTGGACCTGGCCCGGCGGCTGTCCGGCCGCGGCTTCCTCGCCCCCACCGCTTGCCTGGCCGCCACCACCGCCGCCCTGGCCGCTGGGGTCGGCTTCCTGCCCGTCCGCGGCGCCGCCGCCGGCCTCGGCCCGCTCGCGACCGGCGGCGCGGTCTCGCTGCTGGCCGCCACCACCGCACTGGTGCAGCCGTACGCCGGCCGGGCCCGCGACGCCGGGCGCCTCGCCGACAGCCCCGGCATGGCCGCCGGGCTCGCCCTGGCCGCCGCCGGGCTGGCGACCGCCGCGCTGCTGCCCGGGCTGGCCGGGCTGCTGCCCGCGGCGCTGCTGGCCGGGGCCGGCATCGGCGCGGCCACCCCGCTCGGCTTCGCCGCCCTGGCCGCCACCGCCCCGCCCGGCCGGCTCGGGCAGACCATGGGCGCCGCGGAAGTCGGACGCGAACTCGGCGACGCCGGCGGCCCCCTCATCGTCGCCGCCGCGGCCAGCGCCACCACCCTGCCCGGCGGCCTGCTCGCCCTCGCCGGGCTGCTCGCCGCCACCGGTACCGCCATCACCCGCACCAGCCGCCGCGAACACCCGCCGGAGGCCGCCCCAAGCCAGCCGGCCACCACACAGCAGAACCCGTGAGAACGCGGCCGGGCCGGGGCGCGCCTCACCGGCCGCCCGCCACGCAGCGGCGAATAGCTCAAGATCACAGGCGGGCCAGCGCCGGATACCAGCGAACTGCCACTGTCGCCCTCTTGGGCATTGCCTGACACCCGTCGCGCAGCCGCCTCCTTCGTGCTGAGCCTTGAGCGGCACGCACGCCTGCGGAGTGGCCCAGCGGCACTTCCTGTCCCGCAGAACCGCATGGCAGGCATGCCGGGCGCGTGTCCTGCCCGCGAAGCCGGTGGCGCTGCCGCCTTGCCCTGTTGGCCCGCTGCAGTCGCCCGCCGCGGCTCCCGTTGGCCACGTTCAGCTCTCGCGGGGCCGGCCCGCAGGTACGCAGGCGGGCGGGTGCCAGGAAACGGCCCATCGCTGTCCCCCGCCGGGAAAGCAAAGTTCCTCGCCGTCAGCGGCGGCCCGGCCGCCAAAGACATCCCGCTGTGGGTCGAAGGACGCCGCGCGCCAATCCACACTCAATTGTCTCCGGAGCGGTCTGCTAGCCGGTCCCGGTCCCGCATGCCAGCAAAGCCGCTGCCCGCGTGACCAGCAGAGTGACCGCGGCCCGCTGCTATGAGACCAGGCCCGGCCGCGGTATTGCCAGTCGTCACGGACCAGCGCCTTCGGCAGCACCAGGACCGCGCGAGCTGCCAGCCTCGGCGCTGATCAGCAGGGTTGATCACCGCGGCTGGTCGCCTGGCCGGTGATGTGGAAGGAGACGGGGATGCGGGCCTCGGGGAACAGGAAATGGTCGAGCCGGCGGATGCTGAAGCCTGCCCGCTTGATCGCCATGGCGGTGTCGCGGCTGAGGTGGCAGCCGCCGATCAGGTGCGGCCAGATCGTGGCGTCCAGGGCGCGCTGGATGCGGGCGAGACCGGCGGTGCCGGCGCGGACGCGTTCCAGGAAGCACAGCACGCCGCCGGGCTTGAGCACGCGGCGGATCTCCTGAAGTGCTGCGTTCTGGTCGGGGACCGTGCACAGAACCAACGTGACCACGGCGGCGTCGAAGCTGGCGTCCGGCGCGGGCAGGGCGCTGGCCAGGCCGTCGGTGACCGTGACGGGGACGGGCGCGGCGCGGGCGGCGGCCGTCGCGATCTGGCGCAGCCGGGGCTCGGGCTCGATCGCGACCACGTGTTCGACGGCGGGGGGATAGTGGCCGAAGCTGGCCCCGGTGCCCGCGATCTCCTCGTCGGCCGGCTACGCGGCGCGCGCCTGAGCGCGACCATCGCCACCGCACGGCCCCGGCGTATTTGTGTTATGTGACCGGGTGTTCTTGATGTTCGTTCATGTGTACCCGTAAAGGGCGAGGATGCGCTGGTCGTCACGGCCGTAGTAGCGGCGGGCGTGAGCGTGGAAGGAGCGGCGGCGCCCGGTCAGCGATGAGCATGAGATAGGAGGGCGGCTGGCGTCTTTGCCCGATGGCGGGCGGCGAGATCCGGCCAGGCCATTAGCTGCGGTCCTTGCATGCTCCGCGAGGCGGTGGGGATCATCGACTCACAGCCCGGGCGGCCTGCGTGCGGGATCGGAGGCGGAAGTTCGTGGACAACACTGACCGAGGCAACAAGCCTGACCAGGCTGATGGCGACCCGCGCCCGGCGGCGGTCACGTTTGTGACCACAGAGCACTTCACGCTGCAGGGTGCCCGCTCGTCGACGATCTCGGAGTCGACCGGCCGGGCGAGCGTTTTCCTTGGCGCGGTATCCGGCGGCCTGATCGCCCTCGGGCTCGTCGCCACCGCCGCCAAGACCGGCGTGGCGTTCTACGCCTTCGGGCTCATTGTCCTGCCCACGCTGGCCTTCGTGGGGCTGGCGACCTTCCACCGGGTGCTGCAGTCAGGGATCGAGGACCTGGCATACGCGCGCCGTATCGCGCAGCTCCGCGACTATTACTTCGATCACGCTCCCGAGCTGGCCGGCTACCTGCTCAACCCCGCGGAACCGCTGCCCACCCCGGGACTGGGGATCCGCCTGTGGCAGCAATTCGTGACCGTCGCCGGGATGGTCGCCGTGATCACCGCGGTACTGGCCGGCTCGGCCGGCGGGCTGCTCGCGGCCGTAGTTTCTGGCCACTCGCTGGTAGCGGCGCTTGTCGCCGGCGTGGTCGTCGCCGCTGCGGCACTGACCGGGCTGATGCGGTATCAGAATTCGGCCTGGATCCGGGGCAGCACGGCATCGTTGTTCCCCGGCGCAGAAGCAGGGCCACACTGAACCCGCCT
>WNFI01403108.1_pt1 | contig 10236 bp, 8 predicted proteins | sample 5400471 | NCBI WGS metagenome assembly WNFI01 (sample SAMN13153348, study PRJNA577476) | soil metagenome | isolation source: 100 cm saprolite on Douglas fir-dominated hillslope | place: USA:California | collected 2013-09-17 | reverse complement strand
CTGTAGAACCAATCGGACGACTCATGTCGGGATATCTGCCGTTGTACCACTGGAAGGTTTGCGGCTGACCTCCGTCGGTGCCGACCGTCAGTGTTGCCGTCCCGTAAGCGGAAAACATCGTATTCGTTGGCGGCACGATGACCGGAACGCAGCCGGGAAAGGAGTCGATTTGCTGCATGATCGTCGCCGAGTTACTGCCGCTGAAGCCGTCGCCTCCGAGATAGAGAGCGGTCAGCGTGTGCGCTCCGCGAGTGAGCCGTGTCGACTGTGAGCGAGGCGGTTTGATCGGACCCGACGTTCGCGACTCCGAGGGCGTTGTAGCCGTCCATGAAGTTCACGGTTCCTTGCGGGGACCCACCGGCCGCCAACACTGTCGCGCGAAGGACCACAGGCGCTCCCACCATGGCAGGGTTCGGCGAGACGCTGATCGCCGTCTGCGTCGAAACCTCGGCCTGGACCGTCTCGCCCTACCGAGGCGCCACGAGAGCTGACTTTCGTATCCGTTATAGTGTTTCATCCTCAGCGGCATTCGAGTCCACGTGGTCAATGTCCTACTTCAACGGAAAAGGAGAGGATCGTCATGACAGGGAAAGCGATCGTTGCCGGGCTTCTCATCCTCACCGCGGCAGGTCTGGCGCGCGCCGCCGGACCGATTCAGTTCACGACCTGCCAGAAACAAGCGGATGGTCATACGTCCGACCAGCCGCCTGATCCGGTCGTGGTCTGCCAGAAGCTCTTTCCGACGGCGCCGTTCATCCGACTTCCACACGATCAGCGAGCATCCGATGGGCAGTCGACGCTCTACGGCGTCGTCGAGCTCGACATCAACAACGATCTCCACATTCAGAACGCTCGTTTCTACGATCGCGCATTGACTCCCTATGCCCTGGCCGGCCCGGCCGGCAAACCCATCGACGAGACCTCGGAGTTGATGAAGAAGAATCATCTGCCGTCGAATCGAGTCCATTTCCTCATCTACGAGGCGACCGGAAAGATCACCTCTCCCAAGGTTCTGCAACTGACCGGATTGCGACCGGTGATCCTCGTCGAAGGTCAGGCCCTCGATGAGCGCTTCATCGGGCCGTGGGAAGGGTTGGTGTCAAAGCGGCGTACGGCCACGCAGTGGTACACCGATACCCGCCAGCCCGGGAACTTCGCGAAGATCCGCGTCAACTTCGCCCCGCCCCTGGTGAGCACCGACTCCATCGGAGAGTTGAAACCGACCCCGAAGCTTCCGGACGGAAAGCGATTCAAAGTGATCGGCAAGTTCGAGAATGCCGTCCAGCCGGTCCGTCTGTCGACGGGAGAGTGCGCGCCCGCGCTGACCAGCTACGGCCCGAGTAACCCGCTTCCGGACCGCGTCGAGACGTCCGATTACCTGATCAAGATCTGGCGCTTCCCTGCCATGCATACTCTCTGGAGCAAAGACTTCCACGTCGTGTTCGACTACCCGAAGAATCTGTACCCGAGCGCCACAGCCATGGCGGCCGACCACAACTTTCGCCTGAAGGACTACATCGCTACATCGACCCATCCGCAGGAACTGGTCTTCCGGCTCCACGGCAACCCGATCGATCAGATCGTCTTCACGCTGAAACCCGTGGAGGGAGGCGGCGGAAGCTGCAAGTGATCGCGCAATCACCAATCAACCGCCTAAGTTGCTTGTCGCCTTGGGGAAGGAGCTCTCCATGGGTCTGTTCAACCAGCCGACCACTGATACTGGTTCCGGTCTGTACGTCGGGGAACAATATGTAAGCACACAGATCGGAGGGACGTTCACGATCATCACAGCGTTCGACCCGCTGATCATCACGCAGGACGGGTCGGTCACCAGCGGAGACGTGACGCAAATTCCGAACAACCTCGATCTGGTTGTGTACGCGAACCATCTGACGATCGCCGGGCCTATCTCGATCCCGGGTAAGAACGTGACGATCAACGCGCGTCTGCTTTCGACTCAGAACGACAACTCCGGTAACGCAGCGAAGATCTCCGTCGACGGCACTCAAGGAGGTCCGCCGCCTCTTCCGCTCCTGACGCCGTCGTCTGCAGGACCGGGTGAAGATGCGCAGGAGCCTTTCACCAAAGGCTACGGACAACCGGACAATCAGGCGGGCGTCGGCGGTGCGGGAACAGCAGGGAGCGCGGGCGCTGCCGGAGCGGGCGGCACCGCGGCCGGATCAATCACGCTGAACGTCGAGCAATTCGCGAATGCAGCTCCGTCTCTCTCCGCGGACGGCGGCGCCGGTGGGGGAGGACAGGCTGGACAGTCCGGAAGCAATGGCGGCACGGGAGGAAACGGCGTGCAGCCAAACTACCGCCCTCTCTATCCCGCGGCTGAAGGCGGCGCCGGCGGTGCGGCGGGAGCCGGAGGCATAGGAGGCGCGGGCGGTGCAGCAGGAACGATTCAGGTTGGCTACGTGACCGGCACGCCCAGCATTTCGGCTTCAGCGAGCGGCGGCGCCGGGGGTGCGGGCGGCGCGGCGGGAACGCCCGGGCAGGGAGGCGCAGGAGGCACGAATCCTGGCGGCGGGGGCGCTTCAACGGGAGCGACGGGGGCGAGCGCGAACAACGGAAGCACAGGTGGGGGAGGCGCGAGCACGACGCCATTGATTGCATCGATCCAATACCAGGCGCTGGCAGCGGCAAGCAGCGCCGCGCAACTGCTGTTGGCGCTGCAGCTCGCCAAGGTCACATTCCTCGCTGCCGATCCTTCGGACACGACCGGCGCGGCGTTTCAACAGGCCGCGGCTCTCTTCACGTTCCTCGTCAACGTCACGGCGACGTCCCCTTCAACGTTCTCGGCCGCCGACGTCACGACCATGCAGAACATCAACAGCGAAGCGACGACGCTCGTAGCGCGGCTCGCCAAGGGTATCGACTTCTACGGCAACACCGCGAATTGGGTGCCGGTAGCGTCGTACGCGACGTATGACGACTCGCTGTCGACGATGATCACCGACTTGAATACGACAGCCGGCTACGTCACTTCCTTCTACACGGACTGGGCATCGCAGTCGCAGACGCTCGCCAACATCAACAACGCCGTGTCACAAGCCAATGGCGCGCTGAACGATGCCACGACCGCGCTCGCTGTGGCCCAAAATGCTGCACCGCCTGCGTTGGACGCAATTAATAGTGACAACGTCGCCGTCGCGAACCAGTATCAAGTACTAGTGAGGCAGATCAGCGCCCTGGAATCGCAACTGGAAGCGATCGCGCAGCAAGAAATCGGCGAACAGTGCGTCTTCGATACGATGATCAAGGGGCTCAATCTGATCTCCACGATCAGCGGACAAAAGGCATTCGCTACAGCAGGCAAAATCGTCTCCGGGATTCAGCAGCTCGTTCCGGGAGCGAGCGGCGACGCCGGCGCCAGCCTCGCTGCGCAGGTCCAGAAACTCGACGTCCTCGGCTCGACGATCACGTCACTCCCCGAGGGCGTCACGAACTCGGGCCAGTACATCACCGAGGCGGATCCGAACGCCTACAAGATTCTGCAGGACCAGACCAGCTTCGACACGCTCGTGCAGAAGTTCACCGGCATAACCGGACTCGCTCAGTCCGCAATCGACGCGATGAACACGTACGTACAGCTCGTGCTTCAGCGCAATAGCGACGTGCTCGCATACAACACGATCATCAATCAGATCAACTCTCTCAACGCGGAGATCGCACATCTCAACGCATTCATCTCCCAAAGCGGCGATCAGGCCGCGACTGCGAATCCACAGTTGCTGAGCCTCGTCGGTTACATCTCCAAGCTCTATGAAGACTCGAAGTGGCGCATCATCCGGCAGCTTTACCTCACGTTCCGCGCGCTCGCCTACTGGTCGCTCAACACTTCATACGAGTCGTTCTTCACGCTCGCGAGAATCAGCGGACTCGATCAGGTCGACGCGGGAACTCTGTCGAGCATCCAATCGTCTCTCAAGCAGGATTGGACCGATTCGATCGCCGCATTCAAGACGCCGCCGCAGACTTTCCCGGAAACCGGTCCCGGAATTCAGATGACGATCACAAATCCCGACGTGATTAACCTTCTCAAGACACAACACACGGCTTACGTCACCGTTCCGGCTGCGCTACCCGGGATGGATGTGCTCCAAACTCCGTTCTCGCAGCGGTGCAATGTTCGGGTGACGAAGGCCCGGCCCTGGCTCATCGGCGCAGTCGCTGCAAGCGGCAACAGCAGCGGCTACGTGCAATCGACGATCTGGCATATGGGACGTGAAACGATCGTCGATCAGAGCGGCGAGAGTTACATCTTCACGCACGATCCGAGCTATACGGTGTTCTCGTACAAGCCATCGACATCGACACCCGAAAACCCGGCCGACATTCAAAGCGATCCGAATTTCGGATATACCGATCCCGACGCGACCTACGCACTTTACAGTCCGTTTACGACGTTCTACATCCACGTCGATCCGACCTCGGCGGACTTGTCGAATCTCAGCGCGCTCACGATGGAGTTCTGGGGAACCAACGATGTGTTCGACACGACCGAAACAGAATCGGCCCATCGTAGTGACAGGCAGCCAGCGAAGCGGAACGACGTTACTCTCTCTCATTCTTGACTCGCATCCGGAGATTAAGACGATCGATGAAGTGCTGTTCGCACGTCAGAAACTGAACGACTATCTATCGAGCCCCGATTTTCCGCCGCATGTCGTTTTCAAGCTGCCGCGATACGCGACGGAGATCGAATGGATTCGCGCTCTGCCCGAGCCGCGCATCCTCTGGTGCCTGCGCGATCCGCGCGACGTGGTCGCCTCGATGCTGCAACTGACCATTCCGGTGACGACCGTCGTGTCGTGCGCCTGGGCCGTCCACCCGAACGGCGGAATGGATCAAGTCGCCAGCGCGCGCTCCTTGCTCGACGATGCGCAGCGCGCCGCTCTGCAAGTGGAGCTCGATCGCTTCGATGTCGTCGCGGCGAAGCCGCTGACGGAAATCACATTCCCCGACGCGATTCTCTGCGCGGCACTCTGCTGGACGCTGAAGAACGAACTGCTTCGGCGTTTCGATGAAGCAGGACTCGCCTATCGCATCGTGGCCTACGAGGAAGTCGTGTCGAATCCCACATCGAGCATCGCCGCGATCCTTGATTACCTCGAAGTCGAATGGCATGACGACGTGCTCCGCCATCATGAGCTTCACTCCGGCATCTACATCGCCGACGTCGACTTCTCGCGCCCGATCGACCGCGCCAGCGTGGGACGTTGGAAGAACCGTTTTCATGAAGCTCAGGCCGGAGTCATCGAGCGCGTCGCACGTCCTCTCGCCGAGCGCCTGGGCTGCTGGACAAACTGAGGACGGCGCTAATCGTCTCTGCGCTGATAGAGACTCCTCGATTCAACGCCATCGATGAGCACCCAGGCGCGGGCCACCTGCGCGCCGAAGAGATTCGTTCGAAGCGAGTCAGTATCCCGATAGGCTGGCAGTGACATGGGACGGATGGGGTTGGATCGTGGCTTGGACGACCGGGGGTCGCAAGGAGTGGGTCTACCGTGTCGGCGATTCGGTGATCCTGCTCTCTTGAACCACTCGTCACGACCCATCCGTAGGAACTGGTCTTCCGACTCCACGGTAACCGATCGACCAGATCGTCTTCACGCTGAAACCCGTGCAGGGAGGCGGCGGAAGCTGAAAGTGATCGGAAATAGAGGCGAAATAGGAATCGACTAAGCGCTGAAGCGGATCTATCCGCAGCTCTATCGCGCGACGCCAGTGAGGGTGGACCTGGCGTCGCGCTGACGCTCAGCGTCCGGTCTGCGCCGCGCCCGACCCTGTCTCCGCTCCCGTCACGGCGAACCATTTGTCCTCCGAGCCTGAGAGCACGAAAACGATTGGCGCCACGCAACTTCCCGGCAGGCGGACGGTCGTATTGATGTCGGAGTCGCCGCTGCGCGTCGCCGGGAATCCGCTGGTCGTGACGTTGACCGTCGAGACCCTCCCGTGTCCCTCATCGGTCAGACAGCTCACCAGCGCGCGGAACGACGTCTGATCGTTGATGCCGCGCAAGTCCGGCGGAACTTCGGGATTATTAGCGAAGACGAGCCCACGAACCGAGATGCTGAGGTGGCCATCAGTGGTCAGCGAGCCGGTCACGCTCGTCAGCACCCATGGCAAGTCATGGCCGCGGACACCGCGAATGTCAGTGTGCTTAAGGAAGCCTTCGGCGACGCCGTACATCGTTCCCCACGAGAGGAAGTTCTGCTGTGCAGACGCTCCGAGAGGCATCAGCGCCACGACGACTGCGACTGCTGCAAGAACAAGACGGACGAGGAGAGGCGAAAGACATCTGAACGCGGCTTCAGATTCGCAATCAGGCCCTCCTCTTGCACGGGCCGCCACTCAGCGCATGACGATCACGTGTGCCGACTGCGGCGCGACGCAGGTCATCCCTTCTCTTCCATCCGGCGCAACCGCCGAGTGTCACCGCTGCGATCGTCTGCTGGCGCGGAGGTCGGAAGAAGGAGTGGCGATTACGCTCGTGAGCGCGCTGGCGATCTGCATCCTCCTGCCGCCCGCGGTCTTTCTCCCGCTGCTCGCCTCGACGATCAGGAATCTCGTGTTCGGCGAAAGCCGCCTGGTGTCGAGCGTTCCCGTCATTTATGGCGAAGTGTGGTTTCCCTTCGCGTTCGGTTTTCTCTTCTTCGCGTTGCTCTTCCCATGGTGCCGCGCGCTGCTGCAGATTGTCGTTCTCGGTTCACTTCGCCTGGGCATCGACGTTCCGCAGCGCGGCCGCCTCTTCCGATTCAGCGAAGAGCTGCGTAGCTGGAGCATGACTGAAGTCGTGGCCATCGCCGGCGTCATCGCCTACTTCCGGGCCTCTGTTTCCGCGAGCGTCGGCGTGCAGGTGGGCGCGTGGTGCTACATGGCCGTCGCGCTCTTGGCGTGGGTGAGTGATCACGCCCTCGATCGCCGGGCGGTATGGAACGCCATCATGCCCGACAGCACCGGGTATCCCGACCGTCACCTGGCGTCGTGTGATGTCTGTGAAATGGCGGCCATCACGCGCCGGCCCGGCGACCACTGTCCGCGATGCGGCAGCCGGCTGGACCGCAACATCGCGGTGCGATTTGTGCCGGCAGCCGTTGCGGTCACGGCCGCGCTTCCCCTTTGCATCCCCGCCTATTCGGCCGCGATCATGGTGAACAACAACATCACCGGAGTGCTCGAGCACACGATTCTCGGCACCGTTCAGTTTCTCGCCGATCGTGGGTACTGGCAATACGGAGTGGTCGTACTCATCGCAGGAGTGGCCATTCCGGCCGTCGAGTTGACCGGATTGATCTGGCTGCTCGCGCGCGTCCGCTTTCCCGACAGGCACGGTCTGGTCAGACGCACGCGTGTGTACCGTATTCTGCATCGGCTCGTTCGCTGGCCGATGATCATTCCGTTCATCGCGGCCATCGCCGCCCCCATCGTGAACTTCCGCGGCATCGACGACATCGTGGCCGGCCCCGGCGCGACGCCACTCTTCATGATCATCGCTCTTCTCATGCTGGCCGTGCGGCTGTTTGAGCCGCGGCTGATGTGGAGGACAGCCGGAGAAGCGCCGTGAGTGAATACGACCATCACGACGAAGATCGGCGAAAACATGCCGAGCCGGCAGTCGAGGCGCGCGTACATCTCGCCAAATGGTCGCCGTGGATCTGGATCGTGCCGGCGCTGGCGATTTTCGCGGCCGGATATCTCGTCGTGCGCTATGGCTACTTCGGCGGCGGCAGTATCACCGTGCGATTCGCCGACGCCCGCGGCCTCGATCGATACAGCCCGGTGCGATTTCGTGGCGCCAAGGTCGGTACCGTGGAGAAGATCACCATCGACGATCAGCTCAAGCAGGTCGTCGTTCGCATCTCCATGGATGCGTCCATGAATCACGCCCTGCGCGGCGGTACACGCTTCTGGATCGTCGAGCCCGGACTGGAAGGCGGCGGCTTGAGCGGCCTTCTCTCCGGAACGTACGTCGGCATCGCTCCCGGCGAAGGCGACCAGACCCGACTCTTCAAAGGGCAGGAATACGGTCCCGTTCTCACGCCGCCGGAAGCAGGACGAACCTTCATCCTTGAGGCAACCGGCCTGGGCTCCATCGCCGTCGGCGCACCCGTTCTCTTTCAAGGCATTCGCGTCGGCCAAGTCCTGGGTTCCGAATATGACGAAGCGCGCCATTTGACCGCAGTCCATACATTCATCGTGCAGCGGTTCGTCGATCACGTACGGCAGAGCACACGATTCTGGCGCGCCGGAGGACTGTCGTTCTCGCTAACCGGCAACGGCCTCTCGATGGGTGGGGCGTCACTCGCTTCGCTCGTCAACGCGCCGATCGAGTTCACGACGCCCGACGTTCTTCCCGGAGCGCCGGCCGCGGATGGAATGCGATTCGAGCTTTACCAATCGCAGGCGGTGGCCGAAGCGGCTTCGGGCGGTCCGCAACTGACGTACGTGACGTACTTCCCCGGCTCGGTGCGAGGACTCACAGCAGGTACGACGGTGCAGATGAAGGGTGTTGACGTCGGACGCGTGCGTGAGGTGCGTCTGCGTTACGTGCCCGAGAGCGCGACACTCGAAACGCCTGTGACTCTGGAGATCGATCCGCGAAAGCTCGAGCTCCCTGTCAGCGACGCGACGACGCCTGACGACCTTCGGACGCGCATGAACGATGCGCTGCAGAGACTCGTGCAAAAAGGACTGCGTGCCACGCTGGCGTCGAGCCTCGTCCTTCCGGGAGCGAGCGGCGTTTCGCTCGACATTGTCGGCCGTCCCGGCACGGCCCGGCTGGCGATCGAACACGATCCGCCTATCATTCCGGCGGTCGCGGCGAACAGCGGAGTGGAAGGCGCGCTGGCATCGATCGGACAGATTGCTGGACGCATCCAGAACCTTCCGATCGAGGAGATCGCGGGACATCTGCGCAGCACGGCACAACGGATGGATTCGCTCGTGCACGATCCGGCGCTCGGGCAGAGCATTCAGAGCCTGAACCGGTCGCTAGCAGAGATTGAAAAAACGGCCGCGGTCACACGAGAAAACATCGGCCCGATCGCACAGAGTCTGCGCTCTGCCGCGGCGTCCGCTGATGCGGCGGCGGCCAGAGCGGAGCAACTGATGGGGAGCTCTTCACGTCAGAACTTCGACCTCGGCGTGCTGATCAAAGAGTTGACGCGCGCCGCCGAAGCGGTGCGCGCGCTGTCGGAGTATCTGACCGAAAACCCCGACGCCCTGCTGAAAGGGAGAGCGAAATGATGACGCGCCCTATATTCGTGGTGGCACTTCTCGCCGCCGGCTGCTCGTTCTTTTCCCGTTCAAAGAGCACGTTCTATTCGATCGAGCCGATCGAGCCCGGCGGAGCCGTTGCTTCCCTTCGCGGGAATCCCATTGCCATCGATTCGATCGAGTTTCCTCCCGGATTCGACCGTCGTGAAATCGTCGTGCGCAAAGCCGATCATCAACTCGACGTGCGCGCCGCCCAGCAATGGTCCGCCATCCTGTCGCAATCCGTTCTGCACACGCTGGCATACGATCTCGCCAGGCGTCTGCCTGAAGGAATGGTGATCCTGCCGGGCCAGGCCAAGCCGAACGCCCCGATGCGATCGATCGATCTGGCCATCGAAGAGCTCGCAGCCGGTCCCGATGCAAAGCTGGTCCTCGACGCGCACTGGATCGTTCACGAACCCGGCCACGCCGATGCCGCACGACAGGAGCGGATCGAGGTCGTCCTCAAGTCACTTGACGGCGCCGACATCGCGGCAGGCATGAGCCAGTCACTCGCCGCGCTTGCGGATCGCATCGTCGCTCGTTTGGGTTCGTGACGTCGAATGAGGGGAGAATAGAGACCACGTTCTTCGGTAGAAGTCGTCACTTCGAAGTCAATTCGCGAGGGATCTCTGGAGCGGGCGACGAGATTCGAACTCGCGACCAAGAGCTTGGGAAGCTCCTACTCTACCAACTGAGCTACGCCCGCTTGATACCGCAACCCCAGTGCTTTCCGATAGATACAGGCACGGATAACCAACTCGAAGTGCGAAACACAGTTTACCACGTTCCTCTCTGTCCACGAGAGTCAACGAGTGTCCAAGAGTCCTAAATGGAGACCGAAATGGAGACGCAGAGCACATCAGAAAAGAGTCTGCAGATCGGTCACGGTGGCAGTTCGGGAAAGATCGAGGCAGACTCGCGCTATAACCAAGGTCGTCCCCGTCCCTCCAGCTGTGCCGAAGCGATTCG
>WNFI01402997.1_pt1 | contig 10236 bp, 5 predicted proteins | sample 5400471 | NCBI WGS metagenome assembly WNFI01 (sample SAMN13153348, study PRJNA577476) | soil metagenome | isolation source: 100 cm saprolite on Douglas fir-dominated hillslope | place: USA:California | collected 2013-09-17 | reverse complement strand
CGGATGCATCTTCCGTTCATATCCTTCATCCTGGTCTCAGTGTTCAGGAAAGGGGTTTTTGCTAGACATGGCCAACTCAATATTAGAAACAATTTCAAGGGAATTTGCTTCCTCGGCGGAGAAGGCGGGCGGTAACGATCCGCTGAAACTCCCGTTTTTCAGCCGCGTAAATCTCAACAGCACGCGTAGTCGACTGCAAGACACGGGCTGTGTTGTAAGCTTGGCCAACGGACACGCACTGCCGTGAGTGCCGAGCGAATGTAGTGCCGAACTGCTAGTCTAGGTCGACTCGATCAGTTACGAGCACGATCCGGCAGCCGAGCGTCGCCGAAAATGAAGCATTGACTCTCGAATTAGCCTCAGCACTTCCTCTTGTGAGCCCGAGATGTCGCCTGCTTAAAGAACTAACCGTGACCAGTTCTCGCGGAACGATCCCGAAGGCCTTACATTCGGACCGGTGTTAGTGGGTGAAGAACTAACCCGCTATTTTGTCGATTGACAGGCTTCCACGATTCGAGGTAGCATGCCCGCCACCTTACGGTTCTTCCCCAAGGACGTCTTATCGTCGCAAGCGTGTAACGAAGTAACGGGCCGCGTAGACACAAAACTCTTTTCTAGCTTTACCTGCGAGGTCTCAAATGCGCGTCGCACTGGCCGCGTCCCTATTCGTAGTGCTTATTGCTACGACATTCGCATCTGCCACGACTTATCAGTACTATCCAGAGGGGACAATGACGTTAGGTGGCAGTTTTAGTCCCCTGTATCCCAACCGGGCATATCCCACGTGCTTGGACTTTGAGGCTTCGAACAGGTCTATAGATCATGGTGCCCCGTCCACTCAGTTCACAGCCAGTGAGATCAAGAGTCGGAAGGAGCTGTACCACCAACTTCACATCGATGCAAACCTGTCAGCTAGTGGATTCTTCGGATCCGGTAGTGCGAGTTTCAATCTAGATGAGAAGTACCACTTTGAGTCCGACGACGACTACTTCACACTTAGGGCGTACAGCGACTACGGTCGATTCTCAATCGCCAATCCCCACCTGACGCCCGAGGCTCAAGCTCTTCGAAAAGATCCAAAGGCCTTTAGCGAGCGCTGTGGTAGTGAATTCGTCGAGCAGGAACGACGAGTAGCGCAGTTAGTGGCCGTGTATAGCTTTCAGCACCTTTCCGAGTATCAGGAGAAACGCGTTACCGCAGCTCTAAACGCCAGTTTTTCTGGGGTCACGTTGGGGGGCCATTTCGATGAAACGAACAAGAGTACGACCGAGCAAATGCACCTCAGCGTTGACATTTACGCCATAGGTGGAGGAGGAATCAAGCTGCTGGCGTCCGTGGCTACCACTACGGGGCTCGCCAATCTTCGCGAGATCCTTGAAAAATATATAGCGCAACTCGGGCCGGAGCAAGCGGCCCCAATGGAGTTTGTAACTGGCAGTTGGGAAAGCTTCGGCGTGGATGTGCCACTTGAATCTATGGAAATTCGCAACGCCGTTCTTCCAGAATTGTATTTTTCTTACAGGGAAAACGAGATCAACTTCCATAGACTCGGTGATCTGATCCGCAACGCGAGCCGTCCCAAATCCAAAATGCAGCCTGATGAGCTCGCCAAGTACCAGTATGATTATCAGCAGATATCACTCGTTATGCGAGATCTAGTGGCCAGTGCCCAGAGCTGCCTCCAAGACGTCACTCTCTGTACCCCAACGCAGGCGCCGCGCGTTTACAAAGTGGACTGGCCCCAGGCCGTTTTTCAAACGATCTGGGCTGCAACGGACGAAAATGGTAGTCCTTACGTGCTGCAGTTCAGCGTCGGGACGAAAAACCTCCATTATTTTGCCGACCCAATAGTTCATGGTTTATACGCATTGACCATCCCGAATTCGAGGATCGCGCAGATAGATTACTACTGCCCATCCGGAAGAGTAGAGTGCCAGTACACTTACCCAAGAGATGGAAAGCCGAATCCTGATGTAGAGACTGCAGGAGACCAGAAGTCGTTCACTTGGTATAGGAAGTGGGATGGCGACCCGGTCGATGAAACGTACATCGTTCATTACGAAGTTCAAAGGGCAGTTTGTATTGAGAACTGCAACTATACCCTTAACATGCGCGTTGGCAGCCAGACAGTAAAGGCTGTGCCCAATTGGAACTGGTCTTCGGCGAATCGTCGCGCTCTTGTCGCGCGTCCAGCACAGCCGCATGCGATACCGAAGGAAGCGCCAAAGAAATGATTCGACCTAGAACTGGTCTTATAAATAGTTCACTATCAGGGCTCGGCTTCAGCCGTGCCAATCCGCCAACTCTAGAAACGAGTGGAACGCAGGATCGTTTGTATGCACCGAGTGACGCTCTTGTTGTTTTCCGGCCTTGTACTTCTGATTCAACAGCTCGGTGCTCAGCAGAAGGCACAACGTAGCGCGATCGAGCAAGGTGTGCGAATTGCGCAGGTTGGCGTCGATGTCGGAACACGCGATCTCCTTAGCCACGCGAACAAAGAGAAGGTGCAAGCGGCGACCGTTCCCGTTCTGCTTCCGAAGGTACCCGCGGCGCTCGCCGCAATGAACTTAATTGTGGAGAAGACATTTTACAGTGCTGCATGGGCAGTATCGGAGGACGCTCGCGCCAATATTGAGGGAAGCAGGATCGCATTCAGATATCCTGACTTCAAAATGCACAGAGCTGAGGAGAACACACGGAAGGTCCGTTCATCCAGCGGTGTCGTCACGCAAAGTGAGGGCATTTGGACAGTAGCGTGGAACGAGTACGGGGCGTCATACGTTCTAGCCATCGAGTGTTCAAACCCCGCTGTACCTACGTGCAGCCAGGAAGGAGTTGTCACCGTTGCGAATGACCTGCGATATGTTGGAGGGGGAGAGAACGCACCATCCGGCCGATCTGCTCCTCAAGATATCTCACCGAATGCGGCTAAGCACGTAGATGCCCAATTTCAATACAACCCACCAGGGTTGCTCGTACCCGGTTCGGGCCAAGGGCTTCCAGATTCTACAATCTATGCTCCGGGCATCCGATTTCCGATCGACCAAAAACCGGCTTTCGCCAATTCACAAGTTTGGAATCCGGGAGGGATGAACGGCCCAGCGAACGGTAGCCAGTGCGACCCACATAATTACAGTTACCCCTGGTGGGATAACTTTTGTGAGACTCGTGCTTTTGATACCCCGGTGTGCCCCGCATCTACGGGCCATCAAGGACAGGACATCCGCCCACCGAGCTGCAAGACCGACTATTATCCTGTCGTAGCGGTTGACGATGGCCTCGTCACCCATATCGGGTCGTTTAGCGTAGTCATTACAGACTCAGGTGGCACGCAGTTCCATTATCTCCATATGAGTTCGCTGAAGATCACTCAGGGGCAACGGGTGACACGCGGCCAGCAACTCGGAAACGTCTCGAACGTGTTTGGCACTTCTACGACGACGATCCATCTGCATTTTGAAATCGTCCAGAACGTCGATAATTACGGGTTTACGCACGTTTCTCCGTACATGAGCCTTGTGACGGCCTATGAACAACTCCCGTAGTTGCGAGCCGCAGCCTGAGTAGCAAGAGCCTAAAACGCGAAGAAGAACTTGGGTCAAAATCGGGTCAATTGAGCTCTTGACACTTGTTTGTAATGCGCCTAGGGTTCTCTCCAATCCTTGCAGGAGAGATTTTGGTTCTCACAACTGTGTGAGACGCTTCCGCGCGGGGATTCTTCCCTTCGCGGCGATAGAGCCGCCCCTCAGTCCAATGCATTTCTTTGCCCGGCTTCTGCGGGAGGTGACACTCATGACTCGATTTGAGGTGACACGCAGGACTCGATTTAAAGTTGTGCCCTTCGTTCTTTTGTCTCTAGCGATCACGAGTTCGAGCGATGCTGTCGCAGCCACCAAATATGTGCTCAAGCAGGACCCTCAGGCCGTCGCCGTTGCTCAGGCCGCTTTTGCGGCGATGGGTGGCGCTCAGGCCGTTGCCACGTATCAAGACTCAATTGCCTCCGGCACGGTGACGATATACATGGGCGGCACACCCGTCTCCTATCCGATCACCATGAAGTCGAAGGGATTACGCGAGACGCGGTCCGAGCTTCAGTTGCCGAAAGGCAGCAACGTCCGGATCGTAAATCAGGGACAAGGGGCGATTTTGCGGCCCGATGGCAGTGTCAAGCCGCTTTATTCGAACAACACGTTTTACGAGCATGTGAATCACGTCCCGATCTTGTCGGTGTTGGCTGAATACGCCAGCGGAAATGTAAACCTACTCTACAACGGCGTAGCCCAGGTTCAAAGCCAGGTCGAAGACGTGATTGAGGTCGATTTTATTCCCGACCTCAGCCCCGTCAGCGGGCCGATTTTCGCTTCTATGAGCCGGACCCTGTTTTTCGTGAACCAATCAACGAGGCTAGTGGACAAGATCCAAAGCACCCCCTTCTACGAGGGCGACGACAAGAATTCATGCACCGAAGAGACCTATTTAAGTGACTACCGCTCGATAAACGGACTGCTTGTGCCCTTCCGTCAGACACTCTTTGTTGACAGTGCATTGAACACAGACCTCACGTTCACGTCGGTCAACCTCAATGTTGGGCTTGCTGATTCGGAATTCGCCCTTCCGCAGGCGAGGTGAAACATGCCACAACGATTTGGCTTCTTTAGATTCATGTTAGCATTCCTAATTTGTGTCTCAGCAATTCTTCCGTTCTCACCTATCGTCCGCGCACAAAGTATTGGGAATGGCTACCAAATCGGCGTGCCACAGCATGCAGAGTTTAGTGGGAGCGAGTTCGATCACGTCCAAATAAATAACAACAATCTGCACATTGACTTGCCGCTGTGGGGTGCAAGTGGGCGCGGGCCGTCCGTTGGTTTCAAGTATGTCTACGATAGCGAGGGTTGGGGTTACAATGAGACCTGCAATCGGATATCTGGTCTTTGCACGGACCGAATACTGCCAAATCCAAGTTGGCAACGGCACGCACTTCCTAACCACCTGAGCCTTACCCTCGTAGGACCCCAAAGCTACACGATCGCCAAAGTGGATGCCACCTACATCTGTAACGGCACGAGCGTTCAAGTCATGACTCATAGCTACAGCATGAGTACCCCAGAAGGAACAAGCATTCACTTTGCTCCCGGGCCTGTTGAAGCCGATGGTGAGCCAGCCTATTGTTTCCCAAGTGCGCACACTCTCTACGCGGACGACGGCAGCGGGTGGATGCTAACGACCGACCAATACGGAGGCGCGATAAAGGCGGTGGCCAAGGACGGCACGGTGGTGACCGGTAATACTGGCAGTTCTATCGAGGACGCGAATGGAAACCAAATACTGGTGTCCAGTTCCCCCGGGACCGATACACTGGGGCGTCCGTTTAATACTAATGGAAGCTACTATGACTCGAACGGCGTGCTCCGCAGTATTCAAGTAGTCAGTCAGAGTGTTGCAATTCAAACCGCTCTCTGTGGGATCGGTTACGGCGATTATTGCTACGAGTATACAGCGACCTGGAATGTGCCTCAGACTATTACGCTTCCTAACGGCAAGACGTATACCTTCACCTACGATCAAGGAAGCCCGACACACCCGAACTATGGCCAGCCTCTCTCCGTCACATTGCCTACGGGGGGACAAATCAGTTGGGGTTGGGGTGGCACCACAAATAGCGGGCCAAGGCTTTTGAGTCGTCAATTATCCGGCGACCCCCAACCCTGGAGATATTCCTCGGTTTCCGGTGGAATTGTGACCGATCCAGCCGGGAATGATACCGTCTATACGTGCGGATTTTACAACCCTCCATACAATTTTGATCCTGGTCCCACAGCCGACCCTCCTTGCTACATCACCTCCAAGAAGTACTACCAGGGTTCATCAACGTCGGGTACGTTAATCAAAACAGTTCAGACCGACTACTGGACAACGAACGAGCCAGCAATTCTGCCAATTCGTGAGACGGCAACATGGAATCTGCAGAATCTCGTGAGAAAAGCCGAGATGGACTATGACTCATGGGTCGCATCGACCTTTCGGACCACAACAATCTATGCAACCGCCGGGAACGTCATCGAAAAACGTGAATACGGATACGGTACAGGAAGTCCAGGCTCGCAGGTTCGCACGACCCAAAACGCGTATCTCCACCTTTCGAATTCCACCTATCGTGGCCTGAACATTCTGAACAGGATCACCAGCAACAAAATCTATGCCGGTTCGTCACAAACGGGAACCCTTGTCGCGCAAACACTGAATACCTATGACGGTGTGGCAATCCCAACGAGTGGGGACACCAGTGGAAGTCCAGCACCCAATCACGACTACGCGAGTTTCAGCCGTACAAACAACGTACGTGGAAACCTCACTCAAACCAGTCGCGGTCTGAAGACCGGAAGCACCTGGAGTTGGCTGAACACGACCTATACGTACAACGACTTGGGAGAAATTCTGACCTTGACGGACCCTCTCGGCCATACGACAACCAACGACTACACCGACAACTGGGTGAGCATTTCAAACCCCCAGTGCGTGACCTCTGCACATTCCTATGCCTTCCCAACAACGATTACCGATCCCCTCGGACACCGACTGAAGCACCAATACTTTTCGTGCACCAGTCTTGAAGGAAGTGAGCAAAATGAGAACGACATCCAAGCGGGTCGTTCGGGGACAACCTACACCTACGACCTCGTGGACAGGCCGCTGACTAAAGCGCTTCCGGACGGCGGTAGTACAACGAACACGTTCAGTGATACTTCGTTACCGTACTCAGTAACGCAAAGCACGCTGGTTGATCCTAACTCCGGTTTGTCCACAGTGAATACATCGGTCTTTGACGGACTCGGGAGGGTGCAGCAGGTTCAGAAACATGATCCCGACTGCTCGGCGGGCCTCGTAAAAGTGGATTACACCTATGGCTATGGCACCCAGGGGCGCACGACTCAAGCTAGCACTCCGTACTGTAACTCGGTGGGTGGAAACTACGGGCTGACGGCCACCAGCAACTTCGAGGCGCTGGAGCGCCCGGTGAGTGTTCAGCAAACAGACGGTTCGACTGGCACGACAACTTATGCGGGCAATTGCCTAACGAGTACCGATGAACGGGGCAAGAGCCGGAGATCCTGCTTCGATGCGCTTGGGCGTTTGACCCAGGTCTTCGAAGACCCTGCTGGGCTAAATTACGAGACGGATTATGGCTACGACGTCCTGGACAACTTGACATCCGTCACCCAAAAGGGCGGGGCCGTGTCCACTCTTTGGCGAATTCGCAGCTTCACCTACGACTCGCTTTCGCGGCTCACTTGCGCCGCGAACCCCGAAATCACGTCAGGGCTAAGCACAGTGAATCCGGCTTCGTGTCCGGTTACCTATACGGGTGCGTATACCGCCGGGACCGTCGGTTACACCTACGATGCTGACAGCGAACTTCTAACGAAAACGGCTCCGGCCCCGAACCAGACAGGCACTGCCACGGTTACCGTAACCTACTCGTACAATCAGGACCACCAGATGATCGGAATAACCTACTCCGATGGGACCACCCCGAGCGTGAAGTACGGTTACAACGGCACTGCCTTGAGCGGGTGTACCCCCGCTCCACCTACGCTGGCGGACGGGAACCCTGTGCACACCCGTACTTCGATGTGCGACGGTTCGGGAGCGACTTCATGGGCGCACGACGAGATAGGGAGGGTGTCGACCGAAAAGCGCACCATAGTCGGAACGTCTGCGGTCACGAACAGCATCGGATATTCCTATTACAAAGATGGTGAGCTGAAGGTGTTAACTTACCCCAGCAGCAACCGGCAAGTAACGTACACGGTCAATGGTTCAGGAGGCTTCACCGCAGGCCGACCGCTCAAGACGGTGGACACAACCAACAATATCAACTTCGCAACGGCGGCAACATATACTCCGCACGGCGCTGTGGCATCGCTCACGATTGGCGCGTCAGTGAACGCAGCCGAGACCTACAATTCACGGATGCAGCCGCTCCAGGTGTTCTACACCGTTGGGGCGATCTCTTCCAATACGCTCAGCCAGTTGCAGCAGACTGTCTGTCCCACAACGACGGCAACAATTCTGAGCCGCGTCTACGACTTTGGACAGGCTGGTGCGAGCAATAATGGGACCGTGCAGTCCATCAGCAACTGCCGGGACACGAACCGCACGCAGAATGTTGTGTACGATTCGCTGAACCGGATTCAGCAGGCTTACACGAATGGCAACTCGCCCTTGTCAACGAGTTGGGGAGAGGCATTCACCACTGACGCTTGGGGGAATTTGACCAACAAAGCGGGGATAACGGGAAAGACCAATACTGAAACTATGAACGTCGCTCCTGCTAATATCAAGAATCAAATCAATGGGTTTTGCAACGATTCCGCCGGAAATTTGGTCCTGAATACGGCCTGCCCAACCGGCACTTTCACTCCGACCTACAGTTATGACGCCGAGAACCGGCTGATAACGACCGGGGGCGTAAGTTACGCCTACGACGGTGACGGGAAGCGTGTGAAGAAGTCCAGTGGGATCCTCTACTGGACCGGAACCGACTCGGATGCCCTGCTGGAAACCGATCTCTCCGGGATCCCGACGGCAGAGTACGTGTTCTTCAATGGCAGGCGGATTGCCCGGATTGATCGGCCTGCGAATACGGTGGAATATTACTTCTCCGATCACCTGGGCTCGACGGACTTGGTGACCAACGCGACCGGCACCATCGTGAAGGAGTCGGATTACTATCCCTATGGCGGGGAGATTCCGATCATTACGGGCGATTCGAACCGCTACAAGTTCAGTGGCAAGGAACGGGACACGGAAAGCGGTCTCGACAACTTTGGTGCGCGCTACGATTCTTCCAGCTTGGGGCGGTTCATGACACCGGACTGGGCGGCGAGGCCGACGGCGGTACCCTACGCCGTATTCGGCGATCCGCAGTCGTTGAACCTGTATGGTTACGTTCGCAACGACCCGGTGAGTCGCGCTGACGTTGACGGGCATGCAGCGGAGGCGGACGCAATCAAAAACCAAGCCGACCAGAACATGTTTGGCTATGGCCTCTTTGGGATGGATTCTGTTGCCATTTCGGAGTTGTCGTCACTGTCGAACGCCCAAGTCGCACAGTTACGGAACCAGCTAAGCTTATTAGCTCAGGCAAGACACTCACCGACGCAAAACCAGAACCAAAGTCAACAGAGTCAGCAACAACAAAAGACAGGTACGCCCCCTAACTCCAGGCAAGATGTAGTTTTGATTCCGGCGGGTGGCGGGAAACCTGTACCAAATACACCCGAATCGTGGAGGATGGACTGGCGACCGATGGATTTGGTGGACGGTCATCTACAATCCCCGGGATCGAAGCATGATAAGGCTGATATTTCCTTGAGCGAGAGCGAGAGCGGAGGCCCTTTCAAGTCTGGGGGACATGATAAAGGTGCTTTCACAGACATGATCTCGACTGAAAGCCGGACGATCATTCAGCGGTTCAGCATCGACACGAAACGACTTCAGGTGGTTCTTGGAACCGATAGCAAGGGAAACCTAATCAAGACGTGGGACGTGAAGCTAACCATCAAACAAAATGAGGTGCCGACCTACTCGCCGGTTCCTTGAAATGGAATATCGCGAATGGCGGTTCTGTTTTGTCGTCGTATAAGGAGGCATACCATGGCGGAAAAGATGAGGATTGTGGCAATTGCGGCAGCACTAGCGACTCTTCTATTCGCGGGCGTCTCAGCGTCAACGTCGTCACACTCTAAGGGGACCGGCGAAGAGTGGCTGTCTTGGACTTCCGAACAGAGGGGCGTGTATGTGGACGCCTATTTGAGTGGGTACGTAAGTGGGAAAACGGATGCGTGCGTCGCGGCTGCTGAACTATTCGAAGGGGGCAAGCAGGTGAGTCTAGATGATACTGTCGACAAGCGGTGCTTCCGCCATGCTAAGGCTTATTCGAAGGCCCGCGGCGATTACTTAATATTTATGACGGAATTCTACGTGAAGTGCCCCAAGTACAAAACAGTCCCCTATACCTATCTTATGCTCCAATTGACCGATGACCGCTACAAGACAGCCGAAAAGCTTTGTCAGATGGCGGAAAACGGAGAGATAAGAACTAGCTTCTAAGGCGCAAAATCAGCAAACCCTCGGCTCAAACGGATTGCAGTTCATCGAGCGACATGAGGGTTACAACGGCAAAGTCTACAAAGACAGCGCAGGGAACCCCACAATCGGTGACGGCCACCA
>WNFI01159065.1_pt1 | contig 10236 bp, 11 predicted proteins | sample 5400471 | NCBI WGS metagenome assembly WNFI01 (sample SAMN13153348, study PRJNA577476) | soil metagenome | isolation source: 100 cm saprolite on Douglas fir-dominated hillslope | place: USA:California | collected 2013-09-17 | reverse complement strand
CGATCTTTCGTTTGAGACCACGTTGGTCCTGGCTGTGCTGGCAGGGCGCGTTGCTGGTTGCACGGGAGGCGCGCTGCTCGCAGTGCCAGCGCTTCTGCACGGTGAGTGGGCTACGCTGCCTTATAACTTATTGGCCGGACTGGTTGCCGGGCAACTCCGCGCGTTTGCCCCTGACCCGGAAGAGATTTGGTATTTCTCGCCCTTTGTCGACCTGAGTATCTACCGCTGGATCCGGCGTAATCTCCCGATGCCGCGTCGGTTTGACTGGCAAATTGTTTTCTTTCAAACCATCGTTGCCCTGCGGGCGCTGCGCTCGGAAGTGGCTCATTTTGCACCCCATTCCATATTTACCCTGCGCGGGGGGCCCTTCTGGCTCAAAGTTCTCATCTACACCACGCCGATCATCGCCATCGGAACGTGGCTCAAGATTTGGAACGGAGTTCGCATCCAAATCAAGCTCGAAGAACAAGAGCGTCTCTTGCTGCAAGCTCGCATGGAAGCTCTGCAGAATCAGACCAACCCGCATTTTCTGTTCAACACGCTGAATTCCGTCAGCTCTCTTGTTCGCGTTGACCCTGACACGGCTCGGGACATGATTATCAAGCTGGCCAACATCCTGCGCCGCTTGATGCGCAGCACGGAAACGTTTGTACCGCTACGGGAAGAGCTTGCCTTTATCGATGACTACCTGGACATCGAGGTCGTCCGTTTCAGCCGCGAAAAGTTGAAGGTGGAGGAGACGATTGACCCAGCTTCGCTCGACCTGATGGTCCCCAGCATGCTTCTACAGCCGCTGGTTGAGAACTGCATCAAGCATGGTCTTTCGCCGAAGATCGAGGGTGGCACGATTCGCATTCGAAGCCGGGTTACCGCCTCGCATCTTACGCTGGAAGTGGAAGACGATGGTGTCGGCATGAGCGCTTCTCGAGAATCCCAGAAGATGGGCGAGCCAGAAGGCGCCGGAATCGGCATGGCGAATATCGAGGAGCGCCTGAAGGTGCTTTACAACGACGCTGCTCGAATCAAAATCAATAGCCATCCCGAGATGGGCACGATCATACAGATCGTGTTGCCGCGAACCCAGCCTGACAGCGCGAACCAGCTTCAGGAAGCCTTTTCCAGCACTCGCCGGTAGAAGTCTTCGTATTGCGGGATGATTTCGTCGGAGCAAAAGCGCGTTATGGCGGCGTCGCGCGCGGCGGCGGCCATGGTATGCAAGAGGTCGGGATCCTTCAGCAAGTCGATGGCGTGTCCGGCCATTCCCTTGACATCGCCCACGCTGGATAGGAAGCCCGTTTTCCCATGATCCACCACCTCCGGGAGACCGCCCACGCGCGTTGCGATTGGGACCACTTCGCAGGCCATCGCTTCGAGGGCCGCCAAGCCAAACGACTCCAGGTCGCTGGGCAGCAGCATGATGTCGGCCAGGGCAAGTTTTTCACGGACACGGTCCTGTTTTCCCAGGAACAGAACGCGATCATGCAGGCCTTTCTGCACCGCCAGCCACTCGGCCTGGGAGCGGTCTGGGCCGTCGCCGATCAGCAGCAGCTTACTGGGCACTTGCTGTTGCACCAAGTCAAAAATTTCGATCACATCGGTCAAGCGCTTGACTGGCCGAAAATTCGAAAGGTGAACCAGAATCTTTTCGTTTGGTTCTGCGTACTCGAGCCGCTGTTCCGCCACTTTCGAATCTCGCGCGTACAAGTCGCAGTTCACGAAGTTATAGATCACCTGAATATTGTTCTTGATATCGAACACGCTGTGGGTACGGTCCTTGAGGTATTTCGAAATCGCCGTGACGCCATCGCTCTGCTCAATCGAATAGCGCGTAATCGGCAGGTAAGACCGGTCCAGACCCACCAGCGTAATGTCCGTTCCGTGCAGGGTAGTGACAAACGGCAATTTGCGTTTCCGCGGCGCAGCGGCCAGGGGCGAGGTCATACGGCGGATATTCGAACAGGGGATATCTCGAGACCTCCACTTCGTGATAATGAATGTTGGGCTGCGGCGTCATCAGCCGGATGGGTTGCGCGTAGGAGACGAAATGCACTTCGTGTCCGCGTTGCGCCAGTTCCAGGCCCAGTTCGGTCGCGACCACGCCACTGCCGCCATACGTCGGATAACAGGTGATGCCGATCTTCATCGAGGAAGGCCTGGGCGCAGGTGCGCGATCCTTCCCGTAGATGAGCGCAGGAACGCCAGAGATTCAGATTGTGGGAGGAAAGACGGGATGTCTAGCCCGCGGTCTGCGCGTTGGCTTCCCCGGGACCAGCGAACCCATTGCTGCTATCGCCAAGCCCATCTAGAAACGCCTGAAATCGCTTTTGCGATGCCGGCGTCAGCCCGGTGAACTCAATGCCCATGCCGACGCCGGGATCCTTGGTGCGGACAATTCCGGAAGTGGACATCTTTTCCGAGTCCACCCAGAAATCGACGCGAAGAATCGTGCCTGTGGCCAAGGGCAACATGGTCTCAACATAACAGCCATTCGCGCTAATGTCTGTGGCGCGCACGCGGATCGGAGTGTGCACGCGCTCGTCGCACATTTCCATGTTGAAGAAAATTTTGTGCCGCGAAAACCGGCGCCGCGATTTGCCGGGGTTGGGGTCCGCTGCTACCTGCTCGGCTGTGAGCTCTTCGGTCCAAGGACACTCTTGTCCATCGAGTAATTGCACTTCCGCGCATGTCTTTTCGGTTGCGTTCTCGTTCTTCACCGAGACAACGCGGCAACGAGCCTTCTTACTTCCGTGCTGCACGCCAATGACGTCACCCGGTGTCAACGCGCACTCGATTCTGTTCACGATCGCGCCCGAGGTGGTAATGGAAATCGCACGCGCTTGCTGGAAGAAAGCACGGCCGTCCTGGCTCATACCCCATACACGTACTGGGAGACCGGCCTGATTGCTGGGTTGGATAGGTTCTGTCATGGCAGATGCAAGGTCAGAGTAACCGGAATCACGCTCGGAAGGACAGTTCCCCAAAGGTCAATGATCAAAGTTGTCCTTCTGAGCCCGCACTTTGGTAATCGGAAATAGAAGAGCTCTAGCTGAGTTCGCGATAGGAAATCAGCTCGATTCCGCTTATGTCGAGCAAGGAACGAGCCTCGAGCGAGGTGAGCACTTGTAGCTCCAGTTGGCGCGAGGCTCGCAGGCGGGTTCGCACGGTGCCGAGTTCGGCGTCGTCGTAGCCGGGGTGGCACGCCATCTCCCAAGTTCCTTCGGGAAGGATTTCACCGATGGCTCGGATCATGTCCGCGAATAAGTCTGCATCCAGGAAGCCCGTTTCCATAACGCCCAGGCAGCCATCGGGAGCCACCATGTCGTGCTCATCAAGCAGTTTTTGGAACGCCGGCAAGAATCGCCGCAATGCTCGTGTCTGCCAGTAGCGTTTCCACAGGGCAGGACGCTTGCGCAAGTCCTCGAACGCCAACGCGCGGGCCGGAACGAACGGATTGCGCACGGCACGAATTCCGGACTTACGCGCCGCTCGCAAGAGAGGACGCAGGACCGCGGGGAAGACATGCGTGTGCTTGTGCGTGTCGAAGTGTGAAATTGCCACACCTGAATCTTTTAGTTTCTGAAACTGCGCCACAGCCTCGGCTTCGATTTCCGTTGCCGAAAATCGGCCAGTCAATGTGCGCTGCACAAAACTGCCGAGCGTTGGGGAAAACGCAGAACCGTCGTGAGCAAATGCCAAGGAGGGAACCTCGGCAGCCGGAAGCAGCGGAGCACCATCCACAAGGACCACGTGGCAGCCTACACTCAACTTCGGCAGCGTGGCCGCCAGCTTCGAGGCCTCCTGCATCGCGGCTCCGGTCGCCATTAGGGTCGCGGAGGACACCACGCCGCGCTCACAACACCCGGCAATGGCACGGTTCACTCCTGGCGTCAAACCAAAGTCGTCCGCGTTGATAATCAGCCGTCGCAAGCGCCCAGTCTAGCAGGGCGCCTAAACGCGTCTTCGAACCTTGTCGAGCAGGCGGTCGCCTGTCCAGCCTAGGAAGTAGTACCAAGTGACGATCAGCGGCGGCAGTGTTCCCATGAAAATAGGGACTTGACTCATTCCAAAGTGTTTCGCGCCTATAGGAATGGCACCTTCCAAGAGAAATGCGGGCAATGCAGAAAATACGAATATCTGCTGCAGCCAACTTGGTTCAAAAACCCAAAAATCCAACTCCACGTCGGTGCAATCTCCCGGAGTCGCCTCGCGCGGTTTTGCGTTTGCAGATGGAGTGGGATGAACATTGAGGGGGTCGCGATCCAGTCGGATGCTCCCCCAGTAGAAGTAGCGACCCGAGTTGTGGATTCGCGATTCCAACGAAACGATTCCCAGCTTCCGAACGAAAACAGGAGCAGCCCAAACAAGGCGAGAATTAGCTTCAGCCTGTATCGCATAAGGCATTATGCACGCCAACTGATTCCTCGTCATCCGACGTTCACCGATACGAACCGCACTGGTGAGGAGCGAACTATGATCGATGACTTCCCTCCCTTGGGTCAGTAACGGTTACGCCCGAAAGGCCTGATTTGGCGCGGCTTTCCGCTTGACCGCGCATTCAATCTCGGATATTCTTTCGCCCAAACGGCACTGCGCTCTAAGGGCGAGCCGAAGTCCCGTCCGCTTCTGACATTCGCCAGCCCATAGAGTTCTTTGTATCGAAGAGGCGAACGGCGATCTTTGACCAACGGGTTCGTGCGCCGACCTCTTCATAGCTGATTTTATGCAGCCCAGAAAACCACGCATCGTCGTTGTAACTCCTAATTTTCCGATACTGGAAGAACCCTATCGCGGGCGCCCGGTCTACGAAACGGTGCGAAGTCTTGCGTCCATGGCGAGTGTCAAAGTTCTCTGTCCCGTCGCTAAGTACCCGGCGCCGGCTTGGCTACATCCGAGGTCATATCGTTACTATCCCGCGCCCCAATCCGATTTCTCGTTGCCAGGTGTGGAGGTCCACTATTTTGAGTATCCGGTTTTTCCCTACCTCAGCCGGCCGCTGAACGGAACCCTTTGTCGACGGAAGCTAATGCCGTTGCTGAAAAATGAGCAACCGCAGTTGGTGCTTGCCTATTGGCTCTATCCAGTCGGATACGCGGCCGTCGCCGCCGCGGAAGAGTTGGGTCACAAAGCAAAACGGTTCCGAACGGTTGCGACTTGTCGGTTTTTTATCCCACCGCAAAAACGCACGCCCGTTCGCATTTCAGTTTGCCGGACAGCAGTGAAGTGATCTTGTTTGCTGGCCGACTGGTCCAATCGAAAGGCGTTCGTGAGCTACTGACGGCATTCGAGGAACTGGCGGCGAAGCGCGAGAACTTGTACCTGGTGTTAGCAGGCGAAGGCAATTTGGAACCGGAGATCGCTGCGTTTCTGCAACGGACAGGACTCCGAGATCGCCTACGAGTGGCCGGGCCCTGTCCACCGGTTCAAATCGCTGAATGGATGAATGCCGCAGACTTGGTTTGTTTGCCCAGCTACTCCGAAGGATGCCCCAATACCATCATTGAGGCCCTCGCCTGCGGTCGTCCCGTCGTCTCGACCGCTGTGGGAGGCGTCGCCGAACTCGTCAACTCGCGTAACGGAATCCTGGTCGTTCCCCGTGACCCGCAGGCTCTGACCCGGGCACTCGACACGGCGTTGGAGAGATCTTGGGAAGCCGAGACGATCAGCAACTCCTCACGCCGCACCTGGAGCGACGCAGCGCAGGAAACGTTCTCCATCTGTGAGGATGTGTTATCCACGTTCCATGTCTCTGAGGAAAGAATCCTGTTCGCAGATGACCGCGCAATTCTGCCCTCCACGCCGCAGGCGCAGCCTGCACCCACTTCTTTTTGACCACGCTCGCAATCTCTCCGTATACTCGAAGCACGGTTCGACTTGGTTCCGGTCTCGTGTGCCAAGGGCGAACACCGGGCGGTTAGCTCAGTTGGTTAGAGCGCCTCGCTTACACCGAGGAGGCCGCAGGTTCGAGTCCTGCACCGCCCACCATCGCAATCATCCCGGGTTTTTCCAAATTAATCCGATCCAGCTAGACAATACCGCCCACTCTCCGAACTCAAGCTGTCGTCTCTCCTGCCGATAACCTTGTTGTAGAGGCTCGCACGGAGGAGTGTCGTCATGTCCCTATACCGGAAGATCGTCCTTCTGGGAGGGCTTTTGACGATGGGTTTGTGGCTTCATGCTGAGGAAGAACGGCATGCCAAGAAGCGGGTCGCACCCGTCTATCCGGAACTAGCCAGGAAAATGCACATTTCGGGCGCCGTCAGAATGGAACTCAGTGTAGATCCGGAAGGCGAAGTCAAAGACGTCACAGTGCTGAAGGGGCACGCGTTGCTGCGAGATGCGGCTGTCTCAGCCGCGAAACAATGGGTGTTTACTAAAACTCCCACGAAGTCGGTCGAGGTCATCGAAGTCGACTTCCATCAGGAATAGGCGGTTTTCGTGATGAAGCTTTCCATCCGCAACAAACTCATAGCGGGCTTTGGGGCCATCATAGCCCTCATGCTGCTGAGCACCGGCGTTGTGAGTCTACGGCTGCATGCGGCTGCCGCCAGCCAGGAGCGCATTAAAAGCGTCCGGTATCCCGCGAGCATGGATGCCGCGGCAGTTCGCAGTTCCATTTCCGGAGCGGCAGCCGCCCTGCGAGGGTACATCTTGTTCGGCTCCGACCCTGCCGAGGCTGGGCACTTCAAACGGGATCGCGCCGATAACTGGAACACGGCGGAAGCTGCGATGTTACGGTTGCAGATGCTGAGCCGAGAATTGAGTCCGGCAGAAAAAGAAAACATCGACACCGTTGCTCGCCAGACGGCCATCTACCGGTTACTGCAAGACAAAATCGAAGATCTTGCCATCGGACGCGGGGGCGAAGCCACGGGCCAGGCTTTTGACCTGCTGAAGTCCGATGCCGCTCCCCAACAAAGGGTGCTGGCGGAGGGTCTCAAAGTGCTAATGGAGGACCAACAGCAAACCACCGACCGCGAGATTGCCGGATTGACCGCCGCGAGTCAGAGCACGCAGGAAGTGGAGTGGGCCCTTACTCTCCTGGCCGCTATCGCTGCGACGGGGGTTGCGTTCTTTATCAGTCGCCGATTCGACATTGGCCTGGGTCCGGTGTTCGCTCGAGCCACCAGTATCGCTTCCGGGGACCTCACCGGCGACGAACTTCCGATACATTCGAACGACGAACTCGGCGAACTCACTGGGGTCGTCAACGAAATGCAGCGCGGATTACAAGAGATGATTGCATCCGTGCGGCAAGCTTCAGACCGGTTGGCCGTAGCCACGGACCGTGTCTCGTCCTCGACGAGCCAAGCGGCCCAGTCCGCAGAAACCCAACGTGACCGCGCCCATCAGGTCGCCGTGGCAATGCAGGAAATGTCCACCGCCGTGGAGCAGGTTGCGGGTAACTCCCTAACCGCGGCCGACGCTTCGCAGCGCGCGGCGCAGGCTGCGCGCCAGGGAGGTATCGTAGCTGATCAGGCTCTTTCCACGATGCGGAGCATCGCCGGGTCCACCGAATGTGCAGCTTCTCGCATCGCCGAATTGGGCAAGAATTCCGAGCACATTGGCCGCATCATTGCCGTCATCAATGACATAGCCGACCAGACCAATCTTCTCGCACTCAATGCCGCCATTGAGGCCGCTCGAGCCGGCGCGCAGGGCCGCGGCTTCGCCGTCGTCGCCGATGAAGTTCGCAAGCTCGCCGAACGCACCACCAAAGCCACGAAAGAAATTGCCGAAATGGTGCGAACCATCCAGTCGGAAACCAAAAATGCCGTCGAGGCTATGCGGGCCGGCAGTCACGACGTCGAAGTGGGAGTCGGCAAAACTACGGAATCGGGAGTGGCGCTGAACCAGATTATCCAGGTGGCTGAGGAGGTCGGGAGCCTGATCGCCTGTATCGCGACCGCCGCCAGCCAGCAGGCCAGCGCCACGGAAGATACCACCCGGAACATCACCCAAATCTCAAGCCTCGCGCAGGAATCGGCGGAGGCTGCGGAACAGGCTGCCGCCTCCTGCGCCGATCTTTCCACGCTCACCCACGACCTGCGGAACACAGTCAGTCAGTTCAAACTTGCCCAATCCGCCGCCAACGGCAGGTCGAATGGCAAGCCCGAGATCCAGCGCCCGCTGGCATGGGCCGCCTCCGCTGGGGCGGGGACTAAGCTGCTCGCGCCGGGGAACCGTGCTCGATCTGCTCCTCTGCGCCCCTGAACAGCGTCTTGAGGGATCGCAGGACAAACCGCAGGATCAAAACCACGAACGCCAATCCGACCAAGACGAGCGCCGCGGCTGTGTAGGGGTGTCGAGTGGCGAGCCAAGTCAGGCCAATAGCCACTGCGTCCTCGGTTAAGCTGAGGGCTCCATTGGAGAACGGTTCTGGCGAAGCTGTTACCGCCGCCCTTGCCGCAGTCTTGCCGCCATGAGCCGCCAGGGCGATGAGTCCCCCAACGATGGTCGCGAGCATCTGTTCCCCAGGGGAAAGCGAAGCGGTAGCCTTGTACGCCATTAGGGCGGCCACAGGAATCCGCACAAATGTGTGCATCGCGTTCCAGATCAGGTCGAATGCCGGTATCTTATCCGCGAAGAACTCGACGGCGAACATGACGACGGCCACCGCGATGACCCACCTGTTCGTAAGCAGGTACAAGCCCTCGGGCAGTGCAAGGACGTGATAACGCCCCAGGATGCCCAAAGTGCCGATGGTGGCATAGGTGTTCAATCCGGCGGCAAAGCTGGTGGCGACCAGCAGGGCGACGATCTCTGGCATCGTCAGATTCACGCCCGCGAGAAGAGACGCGGCCGCTAAGAGCCCAGCCTTATGCAGCGCAAAACCCTTGAGATACATGGGCCACCTCCAGAAGCACCGGCAAAACAGGGGCAAAAGACAACCCAAGAACAAAAACAAAGGGCCGCCACTTGCGGCGACCCTTCATTCTCAACGTCTTGCGGACGACTTGCAACTGGACTTACAGTGTCGACTCGATCTCAAAACCCCAAGCTTCCAGCAGGGGCTCCGGGATGTACTTGGAATTCTTATTGCGCCGTGCCCACTCGCGCAGACGCGTGGACCGCAGATACTGATCCGGCTCAAGCTTGTACTCCTTCACCACCTGTTCGAACTCGGTGATCGTCGGGGTGATTGGACCTAACGGTTCGGGTTTGCCCCAGTTAGGGTTGCCGCGTCGTTTTGCCATGGGGGGATTTGCCTCGCAACTTTCTTCAGGATGACTGTATTCAGATACGGACCTTCATGCATATAGACTCGCAGATCCAGGCCATGGATACATCCATCTGCAAATATTTAAATCCCGCCGGTTCCGCAGTGGCTGCGCCTCCGCCGATTTCAGAGCGGTGCATGTAAGTCCATTATTCTTCAATATCTTGCCACGTTTTTTGAGAAAAGTAAAGGGCCACGCGCTTAGCCGAGATAACGTGTCGACCTAGTTCAATAATGGCCAATCAGACCCGAAAATTGCCAAACTCAATCGCTTACCGAGGTAATCCTGGCAGTACAGCCGCCGTTGCTTCCCGCCGATAGCATGGTTAAAGTCCAAACAAGGAGTCCTCTCTTGAAGGATATCTACGAAGTCATACGCAACAAGAAGGCCCAGCAGTCCCAATTGGGCGAACAAATCGAAGCCCTCCAGAACGCGGCGAGGGATCTGGAAGCCGTGCAACACCTGCTGCAGGAGGACGACGCGCCAATCGCCGTAGTGCGTAGGTAACCGGCTGGTCTGTTTGGTATCGGCGCTCAGCGACTCATCTTTCACCCAAGGAATTGTAGTTGGCATTCGAATCGGCGTTGACGGCGTTGTTGGTGAGCTCCAGCGAGAAGCTGCAGCGGTTGGTGCGGCGCGTCCTCAGTGACCTGGAGATCCAAGTCGTAACGTGCTCCGACGGCGAGACGGCCATACAGAAAGTGACGCGCCAGCGGTTCGAAGCCGTGCTCGTCGATTTCGGCGATGCTGTCGCAGCCGACCAAGTGATTCGTGGCGTACAGCTCGCTCCGGGAAACAAACGGGCGATCGTGGTGGCCTTCGTAGACCCTGAGATTCCCTTGAAAGCCGCGTTTGCTCGCGGAGCGCACTTCGTCTTGCATAAGTCTCTGTCCGCTGAGCGGACCAAATCCAGCTTCCGCGCGGTGCGAGCCCTAATGAAACGGGAGCGGCGCCGCAATCAACGCATCCCGGTCGAGCTATCGGTGAAGTGCAGCTGGCTGGACAAGCCAGAAGTAGC
>WNFI01097201.1_pt1 | contig 10236 bp, 13 predicted proteins | sample 5400471 | NCBI WGS metagenome assembly WNFI01 (sample SAMN13153348, study PRJNA577476) | soil metagenome | isolation source: 100 cm saprolite on Douglas fir-dominated hillslope | place: USA:California | collected 2013-09-17 | reverse complement strand
TCTGGCAATGGGCGATGTATTGAGTTTTCGATCCCATTTCGAATGCGTGGGCCGTGCTGCATCAGGGGAAGGCGCAGCTTAAATCACATCTTCTTCGCCGAGCTCGGGTTTCCAGACCTCCTTGGCAATATCCGGAAAGACAACCCCATTGAGATGGTCGATCTCATGCTGGAAGATGCGCGCCAGCCAGCCCTTTGCCGTGAGCTTCATCGGTTGGCCGCGTCGATTGAGGCCTTTCAGCCGGACCGTTGAATACCTTTCCACCTCACCTACCAGGCCGGGAATGGAAAGACAGCCTTCTATACCAAGCTCCGTCTCCTTCGAGGTTTTGACGATCTCGGGATTGATCATCACGTAGAGCCTGGGCTTAGCCTCTTTGGGTTCTGCAACTTCCTGTGTTTCGTCTTGATCCTCCGGAGGGTCCGCGTATTCAACCACGATCAGGCGCTCAGAGATGCCGACCTGCGGCGCGGCCAGACCGACACCCGGTGCGGCGCGCATGGTTGCGACCATTTCATCGATAAGGGTTTGGAGATCCTTACCAAATTTGTTGATCAGCCGGGCTTTACGCCGCAACACCGGATCCGGGAGGGTAACAATGGTTCTAAGTCCCATATTGGATTTCGGAAATTATGTCCCCGGATCTTATTCTTCCTGCTCGGCAGGCTTCGAAATATTTTCCGGGTCAGGCTGGGTCTGCGAATCGCGAAGCTCGTCGGCATTATCGTGATAGGCCACCAGCCAGTCAGCCATCCGCTCACGTTCTGCAGACACCTCAACCTCGCGCTTTTGGGCAATTCGGGCTGCACGGCGGCGATCGATATCCGCCTGTACCGTGGCCGGGTCCAGAACATCCCGAAATTCGAGCTTGGTTCCCCCCACTGTGATCACCACCGTACCGAAGTTGAAGAGGTAACCGGCGAGCCCGATCCGCTTGGCTTCGGTGCTCAGGATATTTTCCAAAGGGGCCGCGCGGCGCTCCGAGGTACCGAATGGTTTCCGATCGATATCCAGGATCTGATCCGAGGTAACCTGGAAGATATCATTACTCCAGTCCACATACTGATACCCCCACCAGATCAGAAAAGGGATCATCAATATGGGCAGCGCAACCAGGATCGTATCCACCTTGAAACCGCTGGTGAAATCAAGGACCTTTGCACCCGGTGTATTCGCAATGGTGTAGAGGCGCGTCAGCATCCCTCCCAGGAGCAGCAAGATCAGGAGGCTAGGCTCCCAGGTTTGCTGCCAGAGCACAAACCAGTGCTTGCGGTATGTGATCGTACCGCTATCTTCCGTACGCAGCTTGAACCAGTTGACCGTGACGGCCTGCCAGGCCGCGCGGTAGAAAGGCAGGGGAGCTGCCGGGGCCACAGGCACTACCGCCTGGGTCTTCGGGATAGCTGGCAGGCCCAGTTTTTGACGCAATACATCGCGCATGGCTTCCTTCTCGCCGCGCGTGGCGCTATGTTTTGTACGCGTCCACTGTTCTTCCACCAGATGGGCGGCCTCATAAGGATGGGAAACATAGTGGAAGGGGATCTTCCCGGTGAACGTACGAACAATGACATTGCCGTAATCCAATAAGCGCCCGGTCATGTCGGTCTCTACACCCACCGACAGGACCGTGCTGAGCGGAGCCTCCTGGCGGCTGTCATAGATCCCGATCACCTTCTCCAGCCAGACCACGCGGTTATTCGTGACGATGTAATAGTCGTTGCCCCAGTCAATTGCGTTCCAGATCGCCCAGAGTATGATCGCGACGATAGATACAGCCGCCAGGGCGATCGCGACCAGAGAGCGTGTCGCAAAAAAACCGACCAACAAGGCGATCGGCACCATCAGTGCAAGAATCGGAGCGCTTAGCGCGCGGGCGAGCAGGACCTCATGTTTCCGTGCGACAAAGTAAATAATTTCGTCGGGGGTCAGCCAGCTGAAATGCAACTGCCTCGCAAGGCGCCGGCTGGCGATCGAAACTTCGAAGGCTGTCTTCAGTTTTGGAATCCGCTTAATGATCGCGTTGAACTGAAGCCGGGTGAGCATGAACAAGTACGACTTGACGGCGGCTTTCACAGTTGCCGAGCGCTTGTGCTTGGCAAAAAGGGCTTCTTCACCAAAATAATCACCGCTGATCAGGGAGGCCAATTCCACTTCTCCGTTGCGCTGCTGTTGAGTGATCTGGACCTTTCCCTGGTAGATAATGTAGAAGTGGTCCGCATCGGAGCCCTGGGCAAAGATGGTTGCATCCTCGGCAAACGCTCGTTCCTCGAGCTCCAGGGCAATGGCCTGGAGCTCCTCATCCGTCACATCATGGAAAAGATGCATCCGGCGCAGAAAAGAAACGCGCGCATCGGTGGAGGTCATGAATTTATTCTACTGCTTCCCGCACGATCGTGCAGCCGTACGCCGGGGCCTCGCTCAGGCCGGGCATTTGTCCGGCGAGTACAGCCCGCAAAGCATCCTCCAGAAAAAAGCGGGTGGGCTCCCGGCGGCGGAAGGTGACGTCGTCTAAGGCGCCCCGATAGCGCAGAATCCCGTCCCGGTCCACCACGAACAAATGCGGGGTCGTCACCGCCTGATACAGATTTGCCACGAACTGGTCCCCGTCCCGTAAAACGACCGGCAATTTTCGCTCCTCGGCAGCCCTCTGGATGGATTCGAGAGTCTCATTCCGGTTCGACGCCACCGGAAGGAAGACCACCTCGCTCGCCCACTGCCGCTTCATCTCCATCAATGCCCGATCCGCGCGTTCCGAATGGGGGCATTCGCAGGACCAGAAATTGATGACGACATTTTGACCTCGATAATCGGCCAGACGATGCTGTCCTCCGCGCAGATCGGGCAGCGAAAAGTCGCTGGCCGGCTCATTGATTCGCACGAATCGATTATACCTTGCGGCGCATGCGGCGATACCGGAAATGGTTCCGTCCTAGGCGCATGATAAAATCATCCCCTATGAAAAAATGGCAGATCTGGCTGGGAATCCTGATCAGCCTGGTCTTTATCTGGCTCGCGCTGCGCGGCTTGCAGCTGGATCAATTCTGGGGTGTAGTGCAATCGGCAAATTACGGTTGGCTGATACCGGGTGTCGCGATCTACTTTGTTGCGGTCTGGATGCGAACCTGGAGATGGCATTACCTGCTCAGACCCATAAAAGAGATCCCGACCCGCGGCCTATTTCCGATCGTGACCATTGGCTACATGGGCAACAATATCTATCCGGCGCGCACCGGGGAAGTGCTGCGGGCGGTGGTTTTGAAACGCCGCGAAAATGTCTCGGTCTCCGCCTCCCTCGCGACGATCATTGTGGAACGCATCTTCGACGGCGTCGTCATGCTGGCATTTATCTTCATCAACCTTCCCCAGCTGGCCCAACTCACCGGCCGTTCCGGTTTTTTCGGAAGCATCCAGCAAGTGGCAATTATCGGGACAAGCGTATTTATGGGCGCTCTCCTCATCTTTCTGCTTTCCGCCATGTTCCCCCTCGTCACTCTCAGGATCGGGCAGGCCCTGATCGAACGGCTGCTGCCAGGGCGCTTCCGCGTGAGGATGAGTGGTTGGATGCATAAGTTCCTGGATGGGTTGGCCTCATTGCGATCCCCCGTCAATATTCTCATGGTGTTTGTGACCTCAGTCCTGATCTGGCTCCTGGAGACGGGCAAATATTGGTTCGTGATGCAGGCATTCCGATTTAAGGTTTCATTTTTTGCGTTGATGCTGATGAACGGGATCGTGAATCTGGCAACGACCATTCCTTCTGCGCCTGGATATATCGGCACCTTCGATGCGCCGGGCATTGCCGTCCTGACCGCATACGGTGTCGATCAAGCCACCGCCGCCGGTTACACCCTGGTACTGCACGTGGCGCTGTGGTTACCGATCACCCTGCTCGGCGCCTACTTTATGACCCGCGAGGGCCTGCGCTGGAACGAGACGCTCCGGACAGAAGTAGAAATGAATCATTAGCCTCCGACAGCCTGATCCCGTCAATTAGAGCGAAAGGTCCGCACTTCTTAGCGAATTCATGAAAATCGCGATCATCGGAGCCGGGTTTGGCGGCATGGCCGCCGCGTTTGACCTGTGTAAGGCGGGACACCAGGTTACGATCTTCGAATCCTCTGATTCTGTCGGCGGCCTGGCTGCTGGATTCAAAGAGCCGCATTGGGATTCGTACGTTGAGAAGTTCTACCACCACTGGTTTCAATCGGATCGATCCATCCTGGGCCTGATCCGCGATCTGGGCTGGGAGGATCAAGTTATCTTTCATCGGCCTTATACGGTCTTGCTGTACAACGGCCGTTGGTATCCATTTGACTCGATCCTCAAAGCGCTCGAATTTCCAGGACTGGGGTATGGCCTCGACAAAATTCGCTTTGGTTTCATCGGGCTCTACCTGCGCGCTACGAACAACTGGAAGAATCTCGAAAAACATACGGCCGATGCGTGGATGCGCAGGTGGGCAGGCGCGAATGTTTATGAAAAGATGTGGCGGCCGCTGCTGATCGGGAAATTTGGACCTTACTACGCAGATGTCAATATGGCCTGGATGTGGGCGCGGCTCAAAGCACGCAGCACGCGGTTGGGAACATTTGAAGGCGGCTTCCAGCGATTCGCCGATAAGTTTGCCCTCCGACTGCGCGCGATGGGTGTCGAGATCCGCCTGCAGGCGAGGGTGAAGTTCATTAAGCAATCCGGAGACCGGGGTCTGCTGGTGGATGCCGGTGAGATCGACTCCTACGATCGGGTGCTGGTCACGACCTCCCCCAATCTCCTGGCAAAGATGGCTCCGGATCTGCCGGTGAATTATCTTCAGGGTCTGCTGGATCTGAAATCCATGGGCGCAGTGGTCATGGTGATGTCGCTGAAACGACAGCTATCTGAGCAGGGTTATTACTGGTTCAATCTCCCCAAGGATGAAGGCTACCCCTTCCTGGCCCTTGTAGAACACACGAACTTTGTCGCGCCGGAAAAGTTCGGCGGCGATCACATTGTCTACGCCGGTGATTATTTGGAGCAGGGACATGAATATTTCTCCCTGAGCGATGAGGAATTGATGCAGCGCTTCACTCCGGCATTCAAAAAATTCAATCCGGCGTTCTCGCCGGACTGGGTGAAGAAGTTCTGGGTGTTCAAGACGAGTTATGCCCAACCTGTTCCGCTGGTGGATCATTCCCGCAATATTCCTGCGATCGCCACACCCATTCAAGGATTGTATTTTGCCTCCATGAGCCAGGTATATCCCTGGGATCGAGGCACAAATTTTGCCGTGGAAATTGGCAGGCGTGCGGCCGCGCTGATGCTCGCTTAACAAGAATATCCGAAGCAGATGCATCGGATATTCAAGGGAGGAGAAGTTTGGGCTGCTCTTGTGCCCTAGTCTGATTCTAGATCCTCAAGATGACAATACCATGAACGGCGAGGCCTAGCGCGCCCCGTACCACATCCGGCTCCATAAATGGTCCTTGCGGATGAACTGGTGATAGAAGGCAGCACTTATATGCACGGCCAGAAGAATTAAGATGAGGACCGATGTATACAGGTGGAGGGTCAGAAGCGGAAAGGGAGAGCCGATCGAATCGAGCGAGCCACGCGGACGATTGCCCTGGAAAGGCGATGGACCGTTCCCGAATCCGCCCGGGAATGGGGTACCCGGCCCAGGCTGGGGGAACGGTGTACCGGAAGAAGGACGAGGGAATCCACCGGGCGGCCCGCCTCCCGGGCGGCCGAATCCTGGACCGCCAGTGGCTCCCAGAAATGCCGACTGGAACCGATTTGTCTGTATGGCAAAGAGCAGCCCGATCAAGGTCATCGCAAAAACAACTACATACAAGGCATAGTGCACGAACCGGGCGGTAATGTTGAGAGCGGGGTGCCCGGCGTCGGCCGGCGCCGGCCGCTTCGTGGCAAGCCGGATAATAAACCGGATCACCAAGAGGACCAGGATCGCGATCCCGGCTGCCATATGAATGACCATCAGGGGGTCAGTCCCTCGCATCCCTCCGCCTTCCAGCAGGCGGGGCCGGATATAAAAATACCCGATATATAGATCCAAAAAGACCAGCAGGGCTACTAACCAGTGCAGCGTAACCAGCGCCGGATGGTAGCGTTTGGGTGAATCCATAGATCTCCTTCAGGCTCAGCGATCGCCAATGGACCGTTTATAGCCGTTCAAGCTTAGGATGTCATGTGGATAATATATGGAAATTGTATGGGATTATCTGCCGATCGACTTGGCGATCAGAAACGCCGCTCCTGCGGCCAGTCCACCGATCAGCATGGTTTGCAGCGCGCCGCGCAGCGGGGGGGTGTCGGTAAAGCGGCCCTTGATGTAACCAAACACACCCAACGCGAGCAGGGTCACGAGAATGGACAGGGGCAGGGCCTGGCCGGATTTGGCAATAAATATATACGGCGAGAGAGGAATGAACCCGCCGCCGATATAGGATAGGGCGATCGTGAGGGCACTGGTCAGGGCCCGCCTGGGATTGGGGGGCTCCAGGCCGAGTTCAAAGCGCATCATGAAGTCCACCCAGTTTGCCGGCCGTTTTTCCAGGGCCTGGACGACCGGCTGGCTTTCTTTTTTTGTCAGACCATAAGAGGTCAGGATCTCTTCCGTTTCCTGAATTTCGAACTTCCGCTTGGTCGCGATCTCATCCGTTTCCCGGGCCAATTCGCTCACATAGTGTTCGGCATCCGACCGGGCTGCCAGATAGCCGCCCAGTCCCATGGCGATCGATCCGGCCGCGATCTCGGCAAATCCGGCAGTGACGACGATCCCGCTGGTGGCTACCGCGGAAAGTCCGGCAGCCAGCGCAAAGGGTACAGTTAAACCATCGGACATACCAATGACAATGTCTCGAACCGTGTCGGAGGCAGTAAAGTGTTGTTCGATGTGCGGGGTTTGGGGCATTGGATCTCTCCTTAGAGACGAATGGAATCATTATACTTTTTTCGATCTGCAATTGAAAGGTAACCAATTTTTCAAGAAGGGTCGTTGACTTCGGAAGCAGTGAGGATCGATGCAACGATCTTCAGCAAACTCTCACGCGAAATCTATATAAACCTACGTTGACCGCTGCCGGGAAAGGCTGCACAATCCAAATCCCACCAATGTTCGGAGATGACCATCGATATGCCCAATCAAAATAGAACCGACCCGAAATCACATATGCCCGGAAATTCGGTGCTCTTTGAGAAGATCATCCCCGTGCTGCTCGTGCTGATGGGGATCCTTACGTTTCTGCTCATCCTGTTCGCGGCCGGAGTTGTACTCGGCTTCATCCATTTCTAAAAGCTCCAAGGAGAAGATCATGTCCTTCAATCAATACCTGCCGTTCATCTCCACTACGATCATGTTGGGTTTTAGTCTTTATGTCCTTCAGCGTTATCTGGTCCGCCGTGCTCCCTATTTTCTCTTCTGGGGAATCGGGCTCGCGATGTTCGGGGCGGGGAGTTTCGCCGAAGCGTATCTTTCGCTATCTTGGAATCCGTGGGTATTCTTTGTCTGGTATCTGTTTGGAGCCGCCCTGAATGCGGCTTGGATCGGACATGGGACGCTCACCCTCCTTGTTCGAAAACCATGGGTGAATGTGGTCACCGTCCTATTAATCCTTGGAAGTCTCTTTGCTGGCTATCTGATGCTGCAGGTGATGCCAAAACTGGATAGTGCGGCCTTTACGACATCCAAACCGATCAGCGAGCAATACGGGACAAAGATCCTGGCACCGGGTCAACCCGCTCCCGCCGGCGCCCTGGTGGGAACTGCTTCTTCCGGCGGGCAGCAGGTAACGGTTGTACGCGGTCTGCTGCCACTGGGTTCGGCGGTCCGCTTGACGACGCCCTTCTTCAATATTTATGGTCTGCTGACGCTCGTGGGCGGCGCGATCTATTCCGCCTACCTGTTCTGGCGCAAGCGTGTTCTGCCCAATCGGGTACTCGGCAATGTGCTGATCGCCGCCTCTCTACCTTGGCGAATTCCTGGCAGCCGTCCTAATGTTCTCGGGTTTCCGCCTGGCCGCCAGGCCGCAGCCCGAGGAGGCGCACCCGGCCATGGCCGTCGCCGCGAACTGAGCCTGGCTTACAACTTCCGAAGATGCCTCCCTGGGGAGGCATCTTCGCATTTAGGTTAACACACCATGTTAAATCGTTCCCATCTCCTCGCAAGCAGAGTAAAATGGAAATCACAATCGTAAACGTCGCGACTGCGGCGTTCCCTGAACCCATAAGGAGATCCCATGTACCACACCATTATCATCGTCGGCAACCTCGGCAAGGACCCGGAAATGCGCTACACCCCCTCCGGACAGGCCGTGACTTCGTTTTCGGTTGCCTCCAATCGCAAGTACACTTCCTCCAACGGAGAAGCGGTCAATGAGACGATCTGGTTCCGCATTTCTGCCTGGGGCAAACAAGCGGAGATCTGCAACCAGTATCTCAAGAAAGGTTCCAAAGTTCTCGTCGAAGGGCGTTTGACCCCTGACAAAAATACCGGTGGACCGCGGATCTGGCAAAAGCAGGATGGGACTTCGGGCTCGTCTTTTGAAGTGACCGCCCAAACGGTCCGGTTCCTAAGCACCCGCGGCGAAAATGATGGAGGCGGAGGCATGTCCTCGGAGGCGGGAGATATGGCCGTCGCACCCGCCGAAGACGATATCCCGTTCTAATACCTGAGTGCCGGCGCACCCCAGTTTCATACCTTGGCGAGATCGAAAATGGCACACCATGGACTCTAGCCTATGACTACCCCACCGCCTCAAACCGGTCCACAGCTTGAAATCCCTGCAGGGCTGGAAATCGACTACACCAATCTGGCACGCATTTCGCATTCCCCGGCCGATATCGTCATCGACTTCGCACATCTTCTGCCCGGCGAGACCAGAGCCGCGGTGAAGGCGCGGGTGCTGATGTCGCCCCTTTCTGCAAAACTGCTTCTGCGGGCACTGACCGAAAACCTCTTGCGTTATGAAGCCTCGTTTGGTGAGATCAGTGTGCCGGTGAACTCCACACTGGCAGAGAATCTGTTTCGCCCGCACCAACCGCCCGAGCCGCCCAAGGAAGAAAAATCATAGAAACCTTCAGTCTCGACAGAGCATCCAATGCATAAACTCCAAAACATTTCGGATCAGATCCGAATCGGCTTTGATGCACGCTCGGCAGCCCGCGACCGGGCCCTGGCGCAAGCCCGCCAGTTGACGCGCGCCTGTTCGCTGGCCATTCGGGCTGTGCACCGGGATGAAAGCGAAGTGATGCGCGAGCACCTGGCGGAGGCCCGCACATTGGCCGAGTCACTCAAAAGCGATCTGGTCAACTATCCCGATCTCCTGTTCGCGGGCTACACACAAGATGCACTGAAAGAATTCGTCGAAGCCAACGTGACCTGTGCTCTGATCCAAAATCAAGCTCTGCTTACCCCCGAACAACTGGGTGTTGCGGGTTTTACATATTTGAACGGCCTGGCCGAGGTGGTGGGCGAGCTGCGGCGTCGAATCCTGGATATTTTGCGGCACGGATATTCCCAGGAAGCGGAACGACTGCTGGGCATCATGGATGAGATCTATTCCGTGCTGGTCACGATGGATTATCCGGACGCGATCACCAACGGTTTGCGGCGCCAGACCGATCTGGCACGCGGCATCATTGAGAAAACGCGCGGAGATATTACCTTCAGCCTGCGCGGCGAGCATCTTGAGCAGGCCATCGGGCGACTGAGTAGTCAGCTCAACGGCGGCCGCCCGGAGATCCCTGAAGTAGACGGGAAATCCATCCTGTCCGAAGAAGAAGAATAACGGTTATGGCAAAAGCGGGAAAACGATATCCACTCCTGATCTACACGCGCATGATCGACCGCTGGTGGCCCGTTCTTTTTTTTCTGGGGCTCACACTGCTCATCCTTGCCTTCTTCGGCCCGTTCTATCAGGATCTCTACACCCAACTGACCGAACCATGGGAATGGATGACCCTTGCGGGTCTTGGAGCCGGTGTGCTCGTGATTTCACTCGGCATGTTCGTCATGCGGAAAAGCGCATACATCCAGCCTTATTTGGATCATTTTAAGCTGGTGACACCTTTTCTCAGGATGAATGTTTCCTATGCCCGAATCCGGCGTACGACGACCACTACCATGTATACGCTCTTCCCCCCCAGATCCATGTCCGGCACCAAGCGGGATATCATTGAACCGCTGGGCAGCCTGACCGCCCTAGTCATCGACCTAAATGCACTACCCATCTCGCGCCC
>WNFI01176104.1_pt2 | contig 10237 bp, 8 predicted proteins | sample 5400471 | NCBI WGS metagenome assembly WNFI01 (sample SAMN13153348, study PRJNA577476) | soil metagenome | isolation source: 100 cm saprolite on Douglas fir-dominated hillslope | place: USA:California | collected 2013-09-17 | reverse complement strand
CCTCAACTGGCACGGCGAAGTGATCGGCATTAATACAATGATCGCCTCCAGCGTCGGACAAAGCGCCGGCATCGGCTTCGCCATCCCCATCAACACCGCGAAGGCCGTGGTCAACGATCTGGTTACGCTCGGCCGCGTGCGGCGCCCCGCGCTCGGCATTCGCACCATCCCCATTGATCCCGAAGTCGCGAACGAACTGGGCCTCGCCGCCGGCTATGGATTGCTCATCGTTCAAGCTGTCCCCGGAGGCTCCGCCGATCGCGCCGGATTGCGCGGCGGCTCCGAACGAGCCTACCTCGGCAACACTCCCATCATGATCGGCGGAGATTTAATCGTCGCCATCGACGGAGAAAAAGTCGAGAGCCAGCAAGTCCTGGCCCAGGTCATGAACAAGCACCGAGCCGGCGATACCGTGAAAGTAACTATCTTCCGAGGCAAGAAGCAGCTGGAAGTGCCGGTCGTGCTGGGCGAAGCCAGAGATCAGGTGTAGCTCGTGTGGCGCGGGCGCCCCCGCCCGCGTGCACTTGCCGGTTTTAGATGGAGCGTCGCTCACTCAGCGCTATCATCACCAAATGCCAGACGTCGAATGGATCCGCAAACTCTGCCTCTCCCTCCCCGACGCCACCGAGAATCTTCAGTGGGGCGAAACCCTGTGCTTCAAAGTGCGTGGCAAGCTATTCGTTACCATGCACCTCTCCGAAGGCAAACTTCCCCCTGTCGTATTCAAATGCACTCCAGAGAAATTCCATGAGCTAGTCGAAATCGAAGGTATCTTCCACGCCCCGTATGTCGGCCGCTACAAGTGGGTCCTTCTCGCAAACTCAAACGTACTGCCGGCAAGCGAACTCGAAAACCTCATTCGCCAGTCGTACGATCTAGTCGTAGCCAAAGCGCCAAAGAAGAAAGCCGTGCGCAAACAGGCACCACGCAACCGCCGCGACAAGTGAAGCGGGGTTCCCCTGTGCCTCTCTGCGCCCCTGTGGTCAAGTCTGAGCTTTTCTCGGCGCCCTACTCGTCCGGCGGCGAACCCGGTTTGACTCCTGTCAACCCGCTGGGCTAGCCTCGTAGCTTCGCAGTCCATACATGCGCATTCAACGTAATCTTCTGATCATCTCCAACGTCTGCACTCTACTCGCCGCCACCCTCGCAGCCGCCCCTCTGCGCCCGACCCATGCCTCGCACGCCATCGTGACCAGCGTCCACGAACTAGCCTCGAACGCCGGAATAGAAATGCTCCATGCAGGCGGCAACGCCGTCGATGCCGCCGTCGCTACTGGCTTCGCGCTCGCCGTCGTCCATCCCCAGGCCGGAAATCTCGGCGGTGGCGGCTTCCTTCTTCTCCGCAATGCCACCGGAGAAACTCACTTCATCGACTTCCGCGAAAAAGCGCCCGCCGCTGCCACCGAAAACATGTATCTCGACGCCCAGGGCAATGTCATCCCAGACTCCAGCAAAGACTCCAGCGTCATCGGATACAAATCCATCGGCGTCCCCGGCTCCGTGGCCGGCCTGGTTTACGCGGAGAAAAAATACGGCAAGCTGTCGCTGGACAAAGTAATCGCTCCCGCCATCAAGCTAGCCCGCGATGGCTTCCCCCTCACCTTCGAGGACACGCAAGATCTGAGAAAAGATAAGTACCTCGCGCAGTTTCCCGAATCCAAACGTATTTTCCTCCGTGACGGAAACTACTATCAGCCCGGCGAAATACTCAAGCAGCCTGACCTCGCTCGCACTCTGGAGCGCATCGCCAAAAATCCCGACGACTTCTACCATGGCGCTATGGCCCGCGAGTTGGTGACGGCCATCCACAGAGGCGGAGGCCTCGTCACGGCCGCCGACCTCGCTGCCTACGAAGTCAAAGAACGCGAGCCCATTCGCGGCTCCTATCGCGGATACGACATCATCAGCGCTCCGCCGCCATCCTCCGGCGGAGTCGCGCTCGTCGAAATCCTCAATATCCTGGAAGGCTTCGACCTCGCGAAATTCGGCAACCGCTCAGCTGACTCTATCCACCTCGAAGCCGAAGCCTTCCGCCGCGCCTTCTATGATCGCGCCGACTTTATGGGCGATCCCGATTTCGCCAAAGTTCCCGTTGCGCAGCTCATCGACAAAAAGTACGCCGCCGCATGGCGCGACTCCATCGACCCCAACCATGCCAGTGTGAGCAACGACCTGAAACGCCCGTCGATCTTCAATGAACTGGAGCGCGTAGCCCAGTCGCACCCCAAAGTTATTCACGAATCTGAAAACACCACTCACTATTCCGTAGTCGATGCCGAAGGCAACGCCGTTGCAGTTACCACCACGCTCAACGACTCCTTCGGTTCTCGCGTCACCGCCGAAGGCCTGGGCTTCCTGCTCAACGACGAAATGGACGACTTCGCCGCCAAACAAGGCGTACCGAACATTTATGGACTCATCCAGGGCCCGGCTAATGCCATCGGCCCGGGCAAGCGCCCGCTTTCCGCCATGACGCCAACAATCGTGCTCAAAGACGGCAAGCTCTTCCTGGTTCTCGGCTCGCCCGGCGGCCCCACCATCATCACCACCGTCGCCAACGTCCTCATCGGCGTCGTGGATTTCTCGCTCGATATCCAGGAAGCCGTCAACGCGCCCAGGTTTCATCATCAGGGGCTTCCCGATGAGATTCTCGTCGAAGACCGCCTCTCTCCCGATACAATGAATATTCTGCGTTCGAAAGGGCACAAGCTGAACGTGAAGCATTTTTGGGGAGACGGCGAGTGCATCATGGTTGACCCCAAAACCGGCGAGCGCCTGGGCGCGAGCGACGGACGCCACAACGGGAAGGCGGTAGGTTACTGATGCTGAGGGCAGTATCGACATACGTCTATGTAAAGGAACGGCTCCATCCGGGCTTGCTCGACGAACTCGTCAAGGCGGGAGCCCAGTCGATCGAAATCTTCGCCGCCCGCCAGCACTTTGACTACGCCAATCGCAAGCAGCATGTCCGCGAGATTGCCGACTGGTTCCGCTCCACAGGCATTACACTTAACTCCGTCCACGCGCCTTTGTACTCCGACTATGAGTGGGGACGCGCCGGTTCGCCGCCCGTCCAGCACATCGGCAATCCCAACGACGCCTTCGACGAAAAGAAATTCGAAGCAGCTATGACTTCCGTCGAGCACCTGCGCGCCTTCGCTAAACCGCTCGGCGTCAGAGTGCTCATTGAGAATATTCCCAACGAACTCTCCACACCCGAGCGTCTCGTCGAGTTCATAAAGACCATGCATTTCGACGACATCGGGGTCTGCTTCGATTGCGGACACGCTCACATGACGAACGGCATTCCCGAAGCCTTCGCCGTTTTGAAGAACCACATCTGCTCGACCCATGTGCACGACAACAACAAAGACAAAGACTCTCATCTCTGGCCCGGCAACGGTTCGATCGACTGGAAACAGACCATGGAATTGCTGCGCACCGCGCCGCAAAAGCCGCCCCTGTTGCTCGAAATCGACGGCGAAGAGAAGAAGAGCCCCAGCGATGAAGTAAGCGTAACCTTCCAAAAGCTGGAAGGGTCGTAGAACGAGGTCAGAGGTCAGATTGCAGAGGTAAACCCCCAAGCCAACCTGGTTTTACCTCTGCAATCTGACCTCTGACCTCTAACCTCCTATGTCACCCATCAGCACCATCGCGCAAATCGGCGCCCACGAAGGCCAGTCCGTCACCATCCGCGGATGGCTCTACAACCTCCGCGAAAGCGGCAAGCTCCTTTTCCCACAATTTCGCGATGGCTCCGGCGTCATTCAAGGCGTAGTCCCGAAGAACGCCGTCCCGCCCGAAGTCTTCGACGCCATTAAAGGCCTCACCCAGGAATCCAGCGTCATCGTCGAAGGCAAAGTCCGCGCCGATAAGCGCGCCCCCGGCGGCTATGAACTCGATGTCTCGAACGTCGAGGTCGTGCAGCGCGTGCCCGAGTCGACTCCCTACCCCATCACTCCCAAAGAACACGGTGTCGACTTCTTAATGGAGCACCGCCATCTCTGGCTGCGCTCGCAGCGCCAGGCCGCTATCCTGCGCGTGCGCGCCGAAATCATTCGCGCCGCCCGTGATTTCTTCGATACCAACGGATTCACTCTCACCGATCCTCCCATTCTCACGCCCGCCGCCTGCGAAGGAACCTCGACCCTGTTCCCGGTGGACTACTTCGAAGAGCAGGCTTACCTCACGCAGTCTGGCCAGCTCTACATCGAAGCGACTGCCATGGCGCTCGGCAAGGTCTACTCGTTCGGTCCGACTTTCCGCGCGGAAAAATCGAAAACCCGGCGTCACCTCACCGAATTCTGGATGGTCGAACCGGAAATCGCCTACGGCACGCTCGATGACCTGATGGGACTCGCCGAAGGCTTGCTAATCTTCCTGGTTAAGCGATGTCTCGAGCGTCGCCGCCCCGACCTCGCAACCATCGGCCGCGATCTCACGCAGCTCGGAAAAATCGAGGCGCCCTTCCCGCGCATCACCTATGACGAAGCGGTCACGAAGCTGCAGGAAGGCCACGCCCAAGGCAAGCTGGAAAATAAATTCGAGTGGGGCGGAGACCTCGGCTCACCCGACGAAACTTATCTCTCGTCGCTCTACGACCGGCCCATCATGATCCATCGCTACCCGGCCAGCGTGAAGGCGTTCTACATGGAGCCCGATCCCGCGCGGCCTGAACTCGCTCTCTGCGTGGACGTATTAGCCCCCGAAGGCTACGGCGAAATCATCGGTGGATCGCAGCGCATGGCCTCGCATGATTTGCTTCTCCAGCGCATTCGCGAGCACAATCTGCCTGAAGAAGCCTTCAAGTGGTATCTTGATCTCCGCAAGTACGGCAGCGTTCCGCACTCCGGCTTCGGCATGGGCATCGAACGAGCCGTAGCCTGGATTTGCGGATTAGAGCATGTGCGCGAGACCATCCCCTTCCCGCGCATGTTGCATCGGCTGTATCCATAGTTGAGTTCTCAGTTCCCAGTTCTCGGTTCTCAGTAAAATCTGCGGACTGGGGGTTACTGAGAACTGAGAACTGAGAACTGAGAACTGCTTCTATGCCACTACGAAGCACGACGTTCAGCAACATCACTCCACGCCAGATCCGCGTGATCGGCGTTCCTCTTGATCTTGGCCAATCGCGCCGCGGAGTTGACATGGGTCCTTCCGCCGTCCGCGTCGCCGGACTCGAAGCCCGCCTCGAAGCCATCGGGCACATTGTCGAAGATGCGGGGAATATCGCCGTTGCCATCCCTGAGCAGAAAAAAGAAGGCGCCGCCAACTCCAAATATCTCAAGGAAATCACCGCCACCTGCGTCAAGAGTGCCGAGCTGGTATTGAAGACGCTCGAAGCCGGCAAAGTGCCTCTCATCCTCGGCGGCGATCATTCTGTAGCGGCCGGTACGGTGTCAGGCGTCGCCGAGTTCTATCGTCGCAAGAACCAGAAAATCGGACTTCTCTGGATCGACGCTCACACCGACATGAACACGCCCGACTCTTCCCCCAGCGGCAACGTCCACGGCATGCCGCTCGCCTCGATCATGGGCCTTCCTCCCCTCGAACTCGGAAACATCTACGACTTCTCGCCCAAAATACAGCCCGAAAATTGCGTGCTCGTGGGCATCCGCGATGTCGACAGCTTTGAAAAAGAAAACATTCGCAAATCCGGAGTCGAGGTCTTCACCATGCGCGACATCGACGAACGCGGCATGCGCGCTGTCATGGAGGAAGCTCTCCGCATGGCTGGACGTGGCACCGCCGGCTATCACGTTTCGCTCGATATGGATTGGATCGATCCCGAAGACGCGCCCGGAGTTGGCACTCCAGTCTGGGGCGGCGCAACATATCGCGAAGCTCATCTCGCCATGGAAATCATCTCTGACCATGGACGCATGACGAGCTTCGAAATCGTCGAAGTGAATCCCGTCATCGACGAGCACAACCAGACTGCCGACTTAGCCGTGGAGCTCGCGCTCTCGGCGTTTGGGAAGAAGATCCTCTAGACTGGTCTAGGGCCTTTCTGGAACACGAATCCTGCGGACTGCACTCGGCTGGACTCTATTGCGAACTACTGAGGATGGAAGATGACCAAAACGCTTGCGGTGATCCTTCTAAGTTGCGGCGGCCTAAGCCTGCTCGCTGCGCAAACCCCTCCTAGTGAATACAATGTGTTGCTCAGGAGTTATCGCGAGGGAGAGAAGTTGACATACCGTATGAAAGGCATCAACGAGGACTGGCACTATGAAATTCGAGCTGACGGGATCGTAAAGAAAGACTCCGACGGGACTTACTTTGAGGAATATGGCTGGTCAGACCTTATTTCCGACAAACAAAAAGCCGTTCTATCACCGGCAAGTCTGAATTTTCGCCAGCAGGTTACGCTCGATCCGAAACGCAACCCTGGGTTCCCCAATCTCAGCCAGGTTGACCCGAAACTCATCGGACCCATCACCGATCTCATGACCTTCTATTCGGATTTGTGGCTGTCCGTGAAGACAGACAAGCTCGCCCATTCCGGAGATCATTTTTATTTCAAGCACAGCACCCCCAACTCTTGGGCGGATGGCACATATACCCTGACTGGCGAAGACTCGATTGATTTTGATCTCACTCTTAAGGACGTCAACCGGTCTAACAACACAGCCACCGTGATTGTCCGTCATGTGCCGCCCGAGAAGCCTGAAATCCGGCTTCCGGCAGACTGGATGAGCAAACCTGTAGCAGATACGCCTAACAACTGGGTGCAGCTTACAAAAACTAAAAGCGGGAAGTATCTGGCGGCGGTCGGTAAGGAAACATTCGATGTGGAAATAAGAGTGAGCCTGGCGGATGGAAAGATATTGTCAGGCAGCATAGATAACCCTGTGGAAACAACCGAACGCGAATGTGAGGACGCCGCCCTTGCGAAGTGCGGAGATCCGAGGCCTCATGGAATCAGAAGGCAAATCGAGATTTCTCTGGAACACTAGCTTTGAGCTAGCTCAGGCGGGCTCGCGAGGGTACTCATCCGCACTCGATCCAGCGAAACTGCTACTTACTGCACGTCGGACACTTTGCCGTTGATAAACGTCACCTTAATATCCTTGTAGACATAGATCTGCTTGGCCCCAAGATTGACGATCTTGTCCGGCACGCCGATCGCGGCTTTCACTTGATCAGGGGTTTGCCCTTTTTCAATCTGCTGAGGCTCAGGCGGAGGCGCTTGTTGTTGCGCTTGTCCTCCACCTCCACCCTGGTTGCCCCCCTGCTGGTCATTACCATTGCCATTACCGCCTTGTCCGCCGCCCTGATCGCCGGGGCTGTCATCGAAGGCGAGAAGGCCGGCGATCGCATCTTCGACCTGTGATGGGCTGGTAGTCGCGAGCGATCCTTTGGCGAACTGGAAAATCACGTCGGCCCTGTAGAACGTGGTCGGACTGATGTTGTTACAGGAATCACAAGCGATAATGCCGATGGTCACCTGATCTTTCGGCAGATTGACGGCGACTTTCGAGGGATATACCTTTTCGCCCACCTGCATCAAGCGCGTCGTCTGTTCCTTCCCAAATTTTTTCATGCCGAAGCCGAGTCCCTTCATCACCATGGTGTTGGGCGAATGAACCGCTCCGTCCTGGTATTTGGTGGGAACGACGCTCGCATCCCCGTAAGGCACGCTAAGAATTCCACCCTTCTTGATGACCAGGATGGTGCCCTGATCCACTACCGCGGCACCGCCCGTGTCCGCACCCATCTTCACCAGCGTGTATTGCGCTTTGAGTTGGTCCTCAAGCGGAACCGCCGGAGCGCCTTGCGCAACCACCAGGCAGGGCGTGATCCCGACAACAATCAAAGCGACAAGCAGGACGGCCATCTCGATTTTCTGCCGCATTGCAATCTTCCTCCTGTGAAGCTGCTCGCATTCCCAGTTGGGTAGGAGCGTCCTTTTGTGGTTCTCTGCAAAAAAGCTTTTACCGCCTGTAAAGACGCGGCTTGCCGCACTCCCGGGAGACCTGGCAAGCCCTCATCTCTACAGGCCCAATACAAACCCACTTCACCAGCCTGAGTCTTGGTATCCGGAGCGGCCGGTATTCCGTCTTTCCCCTGTTTTTCGGCCAGCGTCTTAAGCCCGGCATCCATGTGTATCCGCAGTTGATTGTGCATCTCCTGCAGGTCAGCGACGTCGACTCCGACGCTCACGCCGACGGCACAGTCGTCCTTCTTGCTGCTCTTGACGGTTGCGTCCACCATATGGTCATCGTCCGGTGTGTCACCGGTGCGGGAAATCACGTCGCCGGGAGTGAGCCCGCATTCCACGCCATCTGACGTAGTCGCATCCAGGTTACTGGATACCACGAAGATGCGAATCTTGGGATCGAGCGCCGCTGGCACCTGGTCCCCGCTCGCAGCCTTCTGAGTGCCTTTTGACGCAGCCTGTTCTGCCGCGATCTCCTGCTTCATCTCGTCGGCAATCGCCTGCTTCACCTCCGGACTGAGTTGCGTTGTATTGCTCTTCGCTGCTGCCGCACCCAACATATATCGCCCAGAGGCAGCCCCGAGGTTCGCGGCAATCAAGGGATCTGTCGTCCACAACGACGCGACCATGTCAGCCGACTGCGGTCCAAGTTGTTGTGGCCAGGGTTGCGCGCCCCAACCCCATCCGTAGGAAACCGGTGCAGGCCACGGATTGTAGGCCCATCCGTAGTATGCGGGTCCATAGTAGTAGGAGGGAGCGTAGCCGTAATAAGGATAGCCGCCGTAGTAATAGCTGCGATAACCGTAGGCGTAGCTCTGTCCGCCCACATAGTAGGTGCGCTGGACATAGGTATTGCCGCCGTGGCTATAGTAGGCGCGCTGGCTGTATCCCCCGCGCTTTCCCATGCTCACCACCTGGCGTCCGTTGTGCGTGCTTGCGATTCGCCGCTCGCCGTGTACTCCGTGATTAATCGTCATCCCGTGAGTTTGGACGGTACGGACTTTGCCATCCTTGCGGAATGTCGCGCTCCCGCCGTTCTTCATGGCAACGGTCTTGCTTCCCGCCGGCTGATGCCTGTTGGCTCCGCCAGCCCCACCTTTGGCCGCATTCGCGGCGCCACGATTGTTGGCGTTGTTCGCACCGGCGCGGTTGTTGGCATTCGCTCCGCCGCGGTTGTTGGCGTTATTTGCACCAGGGCGGTTGTTGGCGTTCGCGCCCGCGCGGTTGTTAGTGTTGTTCGCACCAGGGCGGTTATTCGCGTTGGCTCCGCCACGGTTGTTGGTGTTATTCGCACCGCCGCGGTTGTTGGCGTTGTTCGCGCCCGCCTGCCCAGGTCTGTTAGCGCTCGCGCCGCCAGGTCCGCGATTATTCGCATTCGCTGGCCCACGATTGTTAGGGCTCGCTCCGCCTGGCCCGCGATTGGGCGAGCTTGGTCCACCAGGTCCGCGCTGGGCGCTATTGGAGCCTCCGCCCGGGCGCTGCGCTGGAGCTGCCCGCGGCGCACTTGGAGCCGGCCTGCTCGGTGCGGATGCGCGGGGTGCGGGAGCAGGTGCGTTCTGTTTGTGTTGCTGAGCAGCAACTGCGGTTACTGTGAGAAGAACCAGCAATACAGACCATTTCGGCAGGGCGTTCTTTGATCGGTTGTTCGATTTCATAGCCACTCCTGTGAGATGCGGATCTCTTTTCTCATGAATCCATCAGCAGGAAACATAAGCGGCCAGAAAAATTTCAAGCGCCTGCAATCCAGCTCATGGACTTTCTTCGACGAGAGCTTCTGGGTCCGAGTGCCATAGGGGAAGGGCCGGGCACCCGCCTTTGAAACACGCCAATTTCACACCCGTTTTACCACGCTGTCAAGCGAGACCTCCTAAATTTACATTTGTCATCCTGCGCGAATCGAAGAAGCTGCTTTCCCAGCGACCTGCGCGTCTCGGCGGTGAAATCCGCGCAGCCAGAACCAAAGCTGGAATTGACGGGGAACACGCCGAGCGCCAGACTGAAACAGCATGGCAAAGCTTCGAGTTGGCATCCTCTTTGGCGGACGCAGCGGCGAGCATGAAGTGTCGTTGCTGTCGGCGGCGTCCGTTGTGAATGCAATCGATAAAACGAAATATGAAGTTGTTCCCATCGGCATCACGAAAGACGGCCGCTGGCTCACGGCGGAATACGCGGAAATGCTTTTGAGGGGCGACCGGCACGCGGACAAGAGTGTCCGCGCCACACAACCCACACCGCTTCGGGCGGGCGATCCGGAGGCGACTCCGGGGGCGGCGGTGCTGGCTACCGGTGAGTCGG
>WNFI01116139.1_pt1 | contig 10237 bp, 8 predicted proteins | sample 5400471 | NCBI WGS metagenome assembly WNFI01 (sample SAMN13153348, study PRJNA577476) | soil metagenome | isolation source: 100 cm saprolite on Douglas fir-dominated hillslope | place: USA:California | collected 2013-09-17 | reverse complement strand
CATGAGGTCGAGACTAGCGCGGAGCTGGACAGCGAAGAAAGCCGCGCCGTTCTTGCCGAAAACGCGTTGAAGCTGTTTCCGCGGCTGGCGGCGCGCGCACCGACCGGGAAGGAAACCGCCCAAACCCTGCGAACTCGGTCCACATAGTGACGGCGAGCGAGCGCAGAGCCAAGGAGCAGCCGATGACCCTGTCGATGCAACGATCTGACCATAGCGGTCTCACTCCGCAGGAAATTGGCGATCGCCTTGTGATTCGCGAGCTTATCGACGCGTATGTTCACTGCGCAGATCGCCGGGACGTTGAGGGCCAGATGTCCCTTTTCACGGCGGATGCCGAGTTCTTGGTTTATGTGGACAGCCGGAACGCCGCCCCTACGCAGGAATTTCGTGGTAGCGACGACTTGCGCCCCGAGTTCGAGAATCTGAGCACGTACGAGGCGACGCATGGGCACGTCACATCTTGTTCATTGCCGCGAAAAACGCACGCAAGTACCGGACATAGCACGCACGTGCAATCGACTGGCAGTGACCAAGCATACAGTGCGTTCAGCGACTAGGGTGCGCCTGATCGGTAGCGCGACGCCGAAAATGCCAGGCCGCTGCTAAAACAAACCGAGATCGAGGACGCAGAAAAGAAAATAAGGAGACCGTTAAACAAGGCTTCCGAAAATATAACGCCGGGCGCATACTTAGCTCACAACCTCCGCGTCGGCCGACCTTTTTCAACCAAGAGAGTCCGGCTGCAAGAGCGAAGCCCAGCCGCCGGCCGCGGCTTTGCAGGAAGTTTCGGTGCTGGAGGTCAAACCCGGCCCGGTCACGATTCACGACGAATACGTCGCGCAAACGCTCGCGCCGGACACCATCGAAATCCGCGCCCAGGTGACCGGGTTGCTCGAGCGCCAGCCTTTTTCCGACGGCGCGCGCGTCAAGAAGGGCGATCTGCTTTACGTCATCGACCAACGGCCGTTCGAGTCGCAACTCGCCCACGCCAAGGCCAATCTCGCCCAAGCCGAGGCGAACTTGATCAACGCCCAGCAGAACCTCGCGCGCAACGGACGCCTGATCGCGCAGAAAGCCGTCAGCCAGCAGGACTACGATTCCGCCGTGGCGCAGGAGCGCGCCAGCGCGGCGCTGCTGGCCGCACAAAAAGCGCTGCTGCGCGACTCGGAGTTGAACCTCGAATTCGCCACCATCCGCGCGCCGCGCGACGGTTTCATGAGCAGCTCCCTGGTCAAGCCCGGCGCGCTGATCACCGCGCAGCAGACTTTGCTCAATACGCTGTATTCGAGCGACCCAATGTGGGTGGTGTTCAGCATCAGCGAGGACAGGCTCTTGCAGTTGCAGAAGGCGCTGAAACGCTCGCCCGGAGAACGGCTGGATACGGCGCCGCCATTCCACATCCGGCTTGCCGACGGCACCGATTACACGTTGCCAGGGAAACTGACCTTCATCGACGCGGCAATGGATGCGAAAAGTGCGACGCTGCAAGTGCGCATCTCGGTGCCGAATCCGGATCGCTTTCTGCGCCCGGGACTGTTCGTGCGCGTCATCGTGGCCTCGTTCGAAAGCCCCGACGCGATCCGTATCCCGCAACAAGCGGTGCTGGAACTGCAGGGACTCAAGTCCGTCTATGTGATCGGCGCCGGCGACAAGGCGGAAGCGCGGCAGATCATGGCCAGTTTGCGCCTCGGCAACGAGTGGGTGGTCGACAGCGGGCTGCAGTCCGGTGACCGGGTCGTGGTAGAGGGCGTCGGCAAGATTCGTCCCGGCGCGCAGGTCAAACCGCTGGCGGCCGCGCCGGCTCCGCCGAAAACCTAGACCGCGCTGCGACTGCACGCACAATCACCACAGCGCAGACCAGTCACTCGGCCCCAACCATGTTCAACTTCTTCATCGAGCGTCCGGTCTTCTCCACGGTCATTGCGCTGGTCATGATCCTGGTCGGCGTGTTGGCGGCGTTGGGCCTGCCGATCGCGCAGTATCCGCAGGTGGTTCCCCCGCAGGTCACGGTAACCACGGTTCTGGCCGGGGCCAATGCGGAGGTGGTGGAGCAGTCGGTGGCCGCCCCCATCGAGCAGCAGGTCAACGGCGCGCAGGACATGCTCTACATGAGTTCGAAGAGCGGCAACGACGGCTCCTACAGCCTGACCGTGACTTTCGACATCGGAACCGACAAGAACATCGACGCCATCGAGGTGCAAAACCGGGTGGCCATCGCGCAGAGCCAGTTGCCGGCGGACGTCATCCGCAACGGCATCACCGTGCGCAAGTCCACCACGGATTTCCTCGAGGTAATCGCGCTGACTTCTCCCGAGGGCAAGTACGACGGCGTGTTCCTGAGCAACTACGCGCTGCTCAACCTTTACGACGCGCTGGGCCGCGTGCCGGGCGTGGGACAGGTGCGCATCTTCGGTGCGCGTGACTACAGCATGCGCATCTGGCTCAACCCGGAGCGCATGGCCAGGCTTGGTGTCACCGCCGCCGACATCGTCGGCGTGGTGCGCGAACAGAACGTCATCGCGCCGGCCGGCAGCATCGGCCTGCCGCCGGTGCCGCAGGGCCAGCAGATGCAGTACTCGGTGTTCGTCAAGGGCCGGCTTGCCGACGCCGGCGAATTCGAGAACATCGTCATCCGCGAGTCCGGCAACGGTCAGGTGGTGCGACTGAAGGATGTGGCCCGTGTCGAACTCGCCGCCGCCGACTACTCGGTCAACGGCAGCAGCGACGGCATCCCGGCCGCGTTGATCGGATTGTTCCTGCAGCCCGATGCCAACGCACTCGAGACCGCCAGGATGGTGAAGGAAGTCATGGAGGCCCAGGCACCGCGTTTCCCGCCCGGACTCGTGTACTCGATCCCCTACAGCACCACGCCGTTCGTGACCGAGTCGATGAAGGAAGTGGTCATCACGCTGCTCGAGGCCTTCGCGCTGGTCGTGATCGTCGTGTTCCTGTTTCTGCAGAGCTGGCGCGCGACGCTGATCCCCATCCTCGTGGTGCCGATCTCGCTGATCGGCACTTTTGCCGCTTTCTCCGCGCTCGGCTTTTCCATCAACACGCTGACCCTGTTCGGGCTGGTGCTCGCCATCGGCATCGTGGTCGACGATGCGATCGTGGTGGTGGAAGCGGTACAACATCGCCTGGACGACGGCGGGATGTCGCCGCTCGAGGCGGCCAAGGCTGCGCTGGCGGAAGTCGGCGGCCCGGTCATCGCCATCGCGCTAGTGCTGGCGGCGGTGTTCGTGCCCGTGGCTTTTCTCGGCGGGCTTACTGGACAGTTGTACAAGCAGTTCGCGCTGACGCTCGCGATATCGGTGATCCTGTCCGCGATCTGCGCGCTGACGTTTACCCCTGCCATGTGCGCCCTGCTGTTGAGGCCAGTCAAGAGCGACCAGTCGCGGCGCGGTCCGCTCAGTTGGTTCTTCAGCCGATTCAACCGCGCCTTCGAGCGTTCGCGCGGCGGCTACCTGAAGTCGGTGTCGCTGATGGCGCGGCACACGGTACTGGTGACGCTGACTTTCGCTGCACTGTTGGTGGCGGTGTGGGGCCTGGTTGCGACGCGTCCCACTGGATTGGTGCCGCCGGAGGACCAGGGTTACGTGCTTGGGGTGGTGTCGCTTCCTGCCGCGGCCTCGCTCGAGCGCACGAATGCGGCCATGGCGCAATTGACTAAAATTGCCCGCGACGTCAAGGGCGTCGACGGCGTCGTCGCCATCAGCGGCTTCAACCTGCTTACCGGCCAGAGCGCTTCCTACAACGCCACCGCGTTCATCCGGCTCAAGCGCTGGCATGAACGCAAGGAAGCCGCCGAGAGCGCCAGCAGCCTGGTGCGCACGCTAACGGGACGCCTCAACTCGCAAATCAAGGATGCCAACGTGCTGGTCCTCAACCCGCCGCCTATCCGCGGACTGAGCACCAGCGGCGGCTTCACGTTTGTGCTGCAGAACCGCGGTGGCGCGGATGTGGCGCGTTTCTCCGAAGTCTTGCAAGATCTGCTGACCAAGGCGCGCAAGCGACCCGAGATCGGTTTCGCCTACAGTGGTTTCGATCCGCGAGTGCCGCAGATCGAGTTCAAGGTCGATCGTGACAAGGTCAAGGCGCTTGGCATCCAGTTGAGCGACGTGTTCTTTGCGCTGCAGACTTTCCTCGGCAGCTACTATGTCAACGATTTCAATCTGTATGGCCGAACGTACAAGGTCCAGGCCCAGGCGGAGGGCGCGCAGCGCAGCCAGCCGCAGGATGTTGACCGTTTCTACGTTCGCAGCACCGACGGCACCGGCATGGGAACGATGGTTCCGCTGAGCACCCTGGTGAGCAGCCGCTCGATCAACGGCCCGCAGTACTTCGAGCGCTACAACGTTTACAGCTCGGCCACCATCAACGGTTCGAACGCGCCAGGATTCAGCTCCGGCCAGGCCATCGCCGCCATGGAAGAGCTTGCCCGCGCATTGCCCGCGGGTTTCGCCTACGAGTGGAGCGAGGCGACTTATCAGGAGAAAAAGACCGGGGGCCAGACCGGCTTCATTTTCCTCGTGTCCCTGTTCTTCGTATTCCTGGTGCTGGCCGCGCTCTACGAAAGCTGGGCGATGCCGGTGGCCATCCTGCTGGTCATCCCGTTCGGTATCCTCGGCGCCTTCCTCGGGCTGTGGATGCGCGCGCTGGACAACAACGTCTATACCCAGATCGGCCTGATTATGCTGATCGGGCTGGCAGCGCGCGGGTGGGCGGCAGGCTCTAGGCACCGCGGTGGTGTTCGGCATGCTGGTTGCCACGATGGTCGGCGTGTTTTTCATTCCCGTGTTCTACGTGATGCTTCAGCGCGTGAGCGAGCGTCAATGGCCGTTCAAGCGCGAACAGCCCGGCACGCCCGGTGCCGGCGGCGGCGTCGCAATTAGGGACGGTGCACCCGCGTCGCCTTTGCGTTGAGCCCCATCCATCTGCCGCGAACCATGACAAAGTTCCTCGCATGAAACCATCCGTTGCGAGCGCTCTCATTCTTGCGCCGCTGCTCGCCTTGACGCTGTCCGCCTGCATGGTCGGGCCCGATTACCGGCGTCCGGACACAGGGGCGCCCGCGGCCTGGCGGCTGGCGACCGCCGAAGCCGGCGAGATTTCCAACATCGCATGGTGGGAACAATTCCAGGACCCGGTGCTGTCGCAACTGGTGCACACGGCGCTGGAGAGCAACAAGGATCTGCAGATCGCCACGGCCAACGTGGATCAGGCCTTTGCCCAATACGGCATTACGCGCTCGGCGCTGGCGCCGCAGATCGATGCCGGCGTGTCGGCGGCGCGGAAGCGCGTGAGCGAAAACGCCGGCCCGGTGTTGCCCGGCTTTCAGGTCTTCAACGATTTCAAGGTGAACCTGTCGGCCAGTTACGAGCTCGATGTATGGGGCCGGCTGCGCCGCGCCACCGAAGCCGCGCGCGCCAGCCTGCTCGCCAGCGAAGAAGGTCGTCGTACGGTGGTGTTGACCGTGGTCAGTTCAGTCGCAGACGGCTACATCCAATTGCGCGCGCTGGACCGGCAGCTCGAGATTGCGCTGAGCACGTTGCAGACCCTGCGCGAAGCGGCACGCGTGCAAAAGATCCGCTTCGACGAAGGCGCCGTGCCGGAGAGCGACTACCGCCAGGCCGAGTCGCAATACCGCGCCGCTGGCGCGCAGGTCCCCGAATTGGAGCGCCAGATCGCGCGCCAGGAGAATTTCATCAGTGTCCTGCTAGGCGGCAATCCCGGCGCAATTGCGCGCGGCCGCGCCATTGACGCGCTAATGTTTCCCGACGTTCCCGGCGGACTACCGGCCTCGCTGCTGCAGCGCCGGCCCGACATTCGCCAGGCCGAGCAAAACCTGATTGCGGCCAACGCCGACATCGGTGTGGCCAAGGCCGCCTATTACCCGCAGATCAGCCTGACCGCGCTGCTTGGCCTGGAGAGCCAGGATCTCTCGGATTTGTTCAAGGGGCCGTCGAAAACCTGGTCGTTCGGCGCGGGCGCGGTCCAGCCGATCTTCAACGCGGGCCGCATCCGCAACCAAGTGGCGCAGGCCGAGGCATTCCAGCGCCAGACGCTGTCCGTCTACCAGAAGTCGATCATCACTGCCTTCCAGGAAGTGGAGGACGCGCTCGTCGACCGCAGCAAGTTCAGCCAGGCGCGCGACGAGCAGGCCGCCAACGTGGCGGCGTTGCAGCGCTTCCGCGACCTTGCCGTGCTGCGTTACCAGGAAGGCGCGACGATCTACCTGGAAGTCGCGCGGGCCGAGGAGTCGCTGTTCAGCGCGCAACTGTCTTACGTCGCGGTGCAATCGCAGCTGTTCCAGTCGTACGCGAACCTGTACAAGGCGATGGGCGGCGGTTGGGTGGGCGACGCGGAAAAACTAACCGGAGTACATCTTGTCGGAAGCGCGCAATAAACGGCGGTATCATACTTTAGCGCCGATCTGAAGCCGTCCCAGCACGAGCGGGTCCCGCCCCAGCAACGCCACTTTTGCTTCTCCCTGGAGTGCCTCAGAGCGGTGCGACCTAACGTCAGGAAACAGTCCATACGTTGGATGCTTGCCGTGTGGCGAGACGCGTGGAAAGAGTTGGTAACTATATGATTTACAATTCCAGCAGGTATAGGATTGCAAATCCTTGTGTGTCGCTTCGATTCCGGCTCGCGCCTCCAAACTTAAAAGTGAGCCGTCTATCTCCCGAGTCTCGTCAAGTCTAGGCCCGCATACGGGCCAAGAGCGGGCATTCAAGGCTAGCGCGTAGATTTCCAGAAAGCAGTCAGTCTCAAGAACCCATTGGTGCCCCGAGCGTTTGCCGGAAATGCCGAAAAACGCCCGAAGAAGCGCTTGCACGGCCTCTACTGCCGCTGGTTCACGGTGAGCCTAGAGCTCTCCGATCGGCAATCTGCGATAACGCTTGCCTGTCAGTTTGGCCAGGGCATTGACCACCGCCGGTGAGATCACCGGAACGGGAGGTTCACCGCACCCCGTGGGTGGCTCGTCGCTTTGCACGATATGCGCGTCGATGCTCGCCGGCGCATCGCCGATGTAAGGCGGCGCAAAGCCGTCAAAGTTGCGCTGGTCGACGTAACCTTGCATCGCAAGCTGACGGACCACTGGATCGTCAATGCTACCCTCACTGGGGTGGTGCAGGAATTTTTCCTCGCTGGGATTTGCGCGGTTTGGGCATTGCGGATTCCCAATACGGCGGCGCGCCGAAAACCTGTCGCAAATGCACGGTCAGCGCGTGGATCTTGGCCGATGGACTTCGGTCTGCGGGATAGGCGATGAATATTTCCGCCTGTTCCGCATCCAACCCTACATTGATGATTTGCAGGGCGCCGCTTGCCACGTCGACATAACAAAGGAAAGTCGGCAGCAGTGCGATGCCAAGGCCCGCGATCGCGGCGTCTCGCATGACCAGACCGTTGTTGATCCGCAGCCACTTGCGGGGACGGATAACGGTGTCGCCGCCGGGCTTGGGGAAGCGCCAGTCCGTATCGCGATTGCTGTAGAGGATAGCCTCGTGCGCTTCAAGGTCAGCTGCCGATCGCGGCGTGCCGGACTTATGCAGATAGCCCGGTGAGGCGACCAGCACGCGGCGGCTGGAAGCCAGCCTTTTGACGACCAACCGGTTGTCCCGTATCGGCCCGTGCCGCACGACGGCGTCGTACCCTTCCGAGGCAACATCGATGAAGCGGTCCTCCAATTCCAGGCTAAGGGCGATTGCTGGGTGCGCGGCGAGAAAAGGATAGAGCGCCGGTCCCAGATGCAGGCTGCCGAAGCTCACCGGTGCGGACAACCGCAAGGGGCCAGCCAAAGTACCGCGGCGCTCCGCCAGTTCGGCTGTCGCGTCGGCGGCATCGCGCACAATGCGGCGCGCCCGCTCAAGGAAAACCATCCCGTCTTCCGTGACAGAGATCTTCCGTGTGGTCCGCTGCAACAGGCGCGTACGAACGGCTCGTTCCAGTTCGGCAAGACGGTCGCTAAGGACGGACTTGGAAATTCCCGCCCGCCGCGCGGCCTCCGTGATCGATCCGGCTTCGGCAACGCCCACAAAAGCGGCTAATCCATCGAGCTTCAGCATTGTTCGGAATTTCCGGAAACCTGATTCTAGATGTGCAGGTTTATCCGGAAGATACCTTCCGCTTATAGTTGTGTCCACAAACCTCGGCACTGTCCGCAACCCAACCCAGGAGAAGAACAATGCGCAATCCCGTTCCGAAAATTCTCGTCCTGTTCGCCGGACTGTTTGCGGCAATTACGCTCCTCACGCAAGTGGCCGCCGCGTCGCCGGCGATCGCCAGCCGTTACGCGGAAGCCAACGGCGTGCGGCTGCACTATCTGATTGCCGGAAACGGTGAACCGGTTTTGCTGTTACACGGCTATGCGCAGACCAGCCACATGTGGCGACCCCTCATTGCCGAGTTGGCCAAGACCCATACGGTTATCGCACCGGACCTGCGCGGTTTCGGCGGCTCAGCCAAGCCCGAATCCGGCTACGACAAGAAAACCATGGCCCAGGACGCGCATGCGCTGGTGCAGTCGCTCGGTTTCGGCAATGTCGCTGTCGTAGGCCATGACATCGGACTCATGGTCGCGTACGCCTACGCGGCCCAGTATCCGGAAGAGGTCGACCGCATCGTACTCATGGATGCGTTCTTGCCCGGTGTAGGCGACTGGACGAAAGTGTGGTTGCTGCGCGATCTCTGGCATTTCCACTTCTACGGCAAGACGCCGTTGGCGTTGGTAAAGGGCCGCGAGCGCACGTACTTCGAGCACTTCTGGAACGAATTCGCCGCCGACGAGACGCACTCCGTCTCGGAAAAGGACCGCCAGTACTACGCGAAACAATATGCGCAACCAGGCGGGATGCGGGCCGGCTTCGAAGTGTTCCGCGCCTTCGAGCAAGACGGCAAGGACTTCGCCGGCTTCGCCGATACAACGCTGCACATGCCGATGCTGGTCCTGAGCGGGGAGAAGGCGGGCGGTCAGTTCCTGATCGATCAGGGCAAGCTCGTGGACGACAACGTCGAGGGTGTTATTGTCCAGGGCTCCGGCCACTGGTTGATCGACGAGGCACCGGAGCAGGTGATTCCGAAGCTACTGCAGTTCCTCAACGGCTAAGGGCTCCCGGAGGAACTGCTCAGACGACCCACAGTCGTGGTTGCGGCAAAGGCGGCATAGCCGAGTCCCACCTGGGCGGGCGACATACCGCGGCCTTCGGCAAGAAATACGGCGCTCCAGTCCAGTAAGCTGGTGGGCGTCTGATGTTCAAACATCGTGTCGGTCATGTTTCCATTGGCCGGCAAGCAGAATGAAATGCCCGAAAGCATCGCAGTTCCGGCGATCACGACGATGGGGTACGCGGGGGTTTTGCTGGGGCCCGTGTTGATCGGGTTCGTCGTGCATGCGACCAATCTGGCCACCGCCTTGCTGATCCTTTCAGCCTTGTTGCTGAGTGTGGCAGCAAGTGCGCGAATGCTCAAAATGCTCGGGTAGAAAATTCGATTCGCTCGAACGATGGTTCGAGATCGCGCAGCGGGACATCATCGCGATGCGCTTCTCCAAGTGGAATGAAAAACGGCCAGATACTCTTGCATCTGGCCGTTCGTTTTGCTGGCACGCCCGGCTGGATTTGAACCCACGACCCCTTAGTGTGAGACCAACACGGCGTGGTAATTTTCGCACAACGCAATAGGTATTCCCGATCCGCACATCCAGGATGTGCGCCATACCGTGTGCGTGCGATTGCGCAGGTTCCCTGCGAAAAAAATTGCCGATATCCTGAAGCTCGTACGCCCCGGAAACACCTCTTTACTTGGTCGTCGGACTATCAGAGTTGGTGCGAGCGTTGCCTCAGACTACTGATGAGCAAGTCACGCGAGCCGCAGCCTGGAGATTATTACGCGCGAACCTTGTAATAAGAAAAAGTCCCTACAAGAAATGACAAATGGTTAGACGTTTTGCGTCTAACCATTTGATTATTGGCGCGCCCGGCAGGATTTGAACCCACGACCCCTTGGTTCGTAGCTCTTCCCGCAGGCGCAATTTATTGTTTTAACTAAGCACTACAGCGCCGCCCGTTCCCCATTTTTGCGCTGTTTTGCCCGCCCTTGTTCCCTCCAGTCCCCAAAATCTCCCCACGGTAGGAAGAGCTTATCTGCGCTCGCAGTTCAGCCTGAGTTGACCGCTAGTATCTGGCCAATACCGAAGGGTCAGATTTATTCGACGCGGATCGCAATGCAGTAA
>WNFI01106972.1_pt1 | contig 10237 bp, 13 predicted proteins | sample 5400471 | NCBI WGS metagenome assembly WNFI01 (sample SAMN13153348, study PRJNA577476) | soil metagenome | isolation source: 100 cm saprolite on Douglas fir-dominated hillslope | place: USA:California | collected 2013-09-17 | reverse complement strand
GGGTGGCCAGGCCCGGGTGGGGAGCGGCCGGAGAACCACCCGCGCCGAGTGACCACCCGCGCCGGGGCCGTCCATGGTCCCCCGGGCAGGCACCACATCGTGGACGGTACGTCGGCCTCCTCGAGGTACCCGCCCCACAGCGAGATCCCCTGACCGTCACCGGCGAACACGACTGCCTTGGGCGGATCCGGCGGGACGTCACCAGCCGCAAACGAGCATGATCGTGCTGGTCAGACCGGGAAGTCGCCGATGACATCGTCGCAGCGGTTCTGGGCGCCGGCGAACGCCAGACAGGCGCCTCGTTGCCGACGGTGACAGCTCCGCGGTCGTGCGACACGCGATATCCGCTATGTGCGCCAGAGCTGACGGCATTCAGCCGCTGCGGCGGAGGCAGAATGGTCGATCTGGCGCATGGACTGCCTGGCCACGTTACGGCTCGGCCTGAGCTTGGGGGCCTGCCGGAGGTGACCGCTCCTCGTCGAAGTGACCCGCGTGCGCGGGCGCTGAACGCCTGACCAGGCCGGGCTCCGGGTCGTGAATGGTCGCAGTACCTGTGCGCCTACGTCCGCGGTGAGGCAACCGGACTCGGTGCGGCGATGGGGCTGGCCAGGTAGCCGGCATGCGTTGCCGGCCTATTTCACGATGTGAATCGGGGCAAGGCACATCTTGATCCAGGGGCACGCTCGGCGAGGACCGCGGACACAAGCGTCACGTGCGTGGCGCGCTCGGGCCCGAGGGCGTCGAAGAACGCTGCGACACTGTCCTTGCTGCGTGACCGCTCCCCGGTTCCTGCTGCGCGGTCCGCTCAGGCCGCTCAGTGCGGGAGCGCGGGCTCGTCGGGAGTGGATTCCTCAGGGGAGGATTCCTCGGCGAGGTGACGCGCTACGCGTTTGTTGAGGGCGGCGAAGGTGTCGAGTTCGGCGGGGGTGAATAGGTCGATGAAATGCCGGCGGACGTTTTGCACGTGCTGGGGCGCTGCGTCCTCGATGGCTTGGCGTCCCGCAGGCAGGAGGCAGATCATGGCGCTGCGGCCGTCGGCGGGGTTGGGTTCGCGGACGATCAGCCCTTGCTCCTGCATGCGCCGGATCTGGTGGGAGAGCCGGCTCTTCTCCCACTGCACGAGGGTACCCAGTTCCTGCGCGGGCATATGGCCCGTGGGGTGCCTCGAGAGCACTGCCAGGATCTCGTAGTCGGCCCAGGTCAGTCCGGAGTCCTGGAGCAGGTGCTGGCGCAGGCGCAGGGTGAGCTGGTGGTGCGCGTGCATGAAGGCCCGCCAGGCGCGGTCTTCGCGGGGGTCGAGCCAGTGCGGTTCCGTCGGCATGCGCCCATACTACTACTTGGTTGACGTCTCAACCAAGAAGGCATATGGTTGATGCATCAACCTCTCGCGTGCACTAGGAGGAGCCATGACCGCCCAGATCCCGACGCAGCCCAGCACGTCTCAGCCGGCCGGAGGACCGGACGCGCCCGGCGGCACGCCCTATCCGGACATCGCCGACACCTCGCATGCGACCGCCGCGGCCGCCGCGTTCTTCCGCTCGTTCTTCACGGCGAAGACCAGCAAGGACATCGAGGCCACTCACGCGCACTTCCATCCCGGGAAGACCGTCTACTTCGACGCGACCCTGGGCTGGGCCCTGCCGGCCAATGCCGACGTGCGGAAAATGTGGGAGCAGTACATGCCCCAGTGGCCAGCCGGGGCGAAGTCCTACCCGACCCAGATTCTCGGCGACATGACCAGCGCCGTCGTGTTCGTGACCGACACGCCGGAACTGTTCGGCGGGGAGATCCGCGCTATCAGCATCGCCGACCTGGCGGACGGCAAGATTGTCCGCCTGGTGGACTACTGGGACGGCCGCGGGTTCGGCGCCGAGCTCGCCGGGTCGCTGCGCGTGCCAGCAGATTCCGACCCGCACGACCTCGGCGTAAGCACGGTGACCAGCCGCCCAGGGCCGATCGCGACAGCAGCCCGGGAGCTCACCGCCGCGTTCGCGGCCGGCGACACCGACCGCGCTGGCGAGCTGTTCAGCTACGACGCGGTCTTCGAGGACATGGCGGTGCGGACCCAGCTCCGCGGCCAGGCGGCCATCGTGCGCTACCTGCGGCGCGCCCTGCCCGCCCTGCCCTACGCCCGGGCATCGGTCCGGCACGTGGCCGGCGCCGGCCAGGGCGGCGGATACGAATGGCGCGCAGACGGCCAGCCCGTTGCCGTCGGCGCGGCTGCGCTCGAGCTCAGCCAGGACGGCACGATCACCAAGTTCACCGTCATATGGGACGGCTCCCTGCTCGACGACCGAGCCATCACCGCGCTAGCCGCCGACGCGGTCGACAGGTGACCCTCCGCACTAGGGGTCCTTACCGCAAAAAGATCCCAAAGCGCCTCGATCCGGCTCGCCCTCACGAGCAGGAGTTGCGGCGTGACGCAACAACCATCGGACAGGCCCGCAGAGGTCGGGGGCCTGATTTCCAAGAATCCAAAAGGAGAATCACCATGACAGACGGCCAAACCGATGGACGCACGCTTGCTGCGGGTTATCTGAAGGGGTTGAACGACCACGATCCCGATGCCGTCGATGGCTTTGTGGCTGTCGACTACATCAACCACAACCCGTTCGTGGAAAACGGACGTGAAGCCAACCGCGCCTTCTGGTCGAGCTTCTTCACTGCGTTTCCAGACATCGAAGCGACAATGGACGATCTGGTGGTGGCCGGAGATCGCGTTGTTGGACGATTCACCTACCGAGGCACTCACGATGGTCCCTTCTACGGTATGCCTCCGACGGGGAACGCGATCGAGATGCGTTCCATCGACATCTGGCGGACCGAGAACGGCGAGTTCGTGGAGCACTGGGACGAGCTCAACCTCCTCGACCTCTTCCAGCAGATCGGTATGATTCCCGCGTTCGACCTCGGAGATACTGAGAGCACGACGTGACAGCGCTTGGCCAGGTGCTCATTGTGATGTCCGTGCTTGCCTGCGGGATCATTTATGGCACGGATGTATTTTCGGCGATCGTTCTGCGTCCTGCACTAGCCCTGGTGGACGACCGGACTCTTGTGTCCACCATGGGCCGAGTGCACGACTTCGCGGCCGGGCGGGCCAAGACCAGGATCATCGTCAAGCCGAATGAGGCAACCCCCTCATGACTGCCCCTGCCCGCGCCTGCATTCAGCAGGAAACCAACGGCCTCTCACCGGGGTTCCCGGCCAGGGAACCCTCTCCTGAGGCATTCCCGCCGACCAGCGGGAACTACCAGAACCTGTCCGCCCGGACAGGTGAGGCCTCGTCCTCGCTGATGCGCCAGAGCCGCTGGTGCCATACATCGAGCGCGGTCGTCCATGAATGAACCCACCGGAAGGAAGCAATCATGACCACCACCGTCAGCCTGAGTGTCGCAGCCCTGACCATCGACAGCGCCGATCCCGCCGCCTTGGCGGACTTCTGGGGGAAGGCCCTCGGCCGCCCGGTCAGCCCGGGCGCGGTCGCCGGGGACACGGCGGTCGACGCCACCGGCCCCGACAGCGGCCCCCGGATGATTCTCCACAATCCCCCCGAGCCCAAGGCGGCCAAGAACAGCGTCCATCTTGTCCTGATCACCGACCACTACGACGAGGAGATCGAGCGGCTGACCGGCCTGGGCGCCAGGCCGCTCAACGAGATCAAGCTCCCGGCGGTCCGCACGGGCGGTGTGACGTTTAGCGTGTCGCAGACCACGTTCGCCGACCCGGAGGGCAACGAGTTCGATCTGGTGCTATGGCAGCAGCAGCCGGAGCAGGTGCCGAGTCCGGGCACTAACTGAGGCCCCATCGATGACCTTGGATCGGCGGCTACCTTCGGCGGTGACCCTCGATCCAAGATCATCAAAACTGGCCGAAGGAAGTTAAGCCACCGCCCGTTACGGGATCAAAGATTTGAATCCGTAACGGGCGGTGGCGACGTCCCAGCCGGGACCGGGGCATCTGGCCGCGCGAGGTGATGCCGGACCTGGTGAAGATCTTGGCCCCCGAGCCGGTGCCGCTGGCAGCGCTTACCTCGGCGACCCGGCGAGAAGCACCGGCAGCCCCCACATGTCCTCAACGCGACCGATCTGCAAGGAGCAGACAATGACCCAGACCGCTACCCAGCAGCCCCCGCACCCACCACCCCCCTGGCCACCGTCGCAGACGTCATGCGGCCTCCGCTGACGACGGCGAACACCGACGACAAGCCGGGCGTCAGCCTGGGCACGCCGGCCGAGCCCGGGTTTACCAGCGGGTTCCTCAACGTGCGCGCGGCGGATATCGCAAGGATCTACGAGGAGTGGTCGGGCAAGGGTGCCGAGTTCCTCACGAAACCCAAAGATCACGGACGCGAGATCCGTGCCTACCTCCGCGATCCGGACGGCCACCTGATCGAGGTTGGCCAGCTCACCCGGCTTCTGGACTGATCAGAAGGCAGCCGAGGAGCCCAGGACCGCAAACTGCCACCTAACGACAGCAGCCGGTTCTTGTGACCGGCGCGGCCCGGCGCCAGGGCAGCGCGGTAGTGCGGCACCTGCTGGAGCGTGGCTGGCCGGTGCGCTGCTGGCGCTTACCCGCCCGGACAGCCCAGCGGCGCGGGTCCTGACCGGCGCGCGGTGTCGAGGCCGCCGCGGGGTGACATGAAAAGGCAAGGCCAAGCCTGCAGCGGGTGATGCGCGGCGTCCATGGGGATGTACAGCGTCCAGGACTTCTGGTCGTGCGGCGCGGCGCGGGGCGCCATGGTGGTTGCCCACGGCGCACCGAACTGGGCGATCTGGAATCAGCTGTCCAACCGGAACACGTATTGAAGCGCGCTCGTAATCGTTCGGGGGCAGGGAGCACGTCGGGAGTCACCCGCCCTTAAGTCACGCCTCTGTAGTCGGCCCTGTTCGCCACTTAAGGAGCCGTATCCGCCTGATTCCGGTGCGGACGTCGATCATGACTATGGGTGTCAGTTGGCGATGGCGACATGTCTGTGCATGGTGGCCGGGTCGTGGAGCAGGGTGAGCATGCAGGCGGCCAGGTCGGCGCGGGAGATCGTGAATCCGTGTGGCAGGTTGCGGTCGATCGCGGTGCGGTAGGTTCCCCTGGCGGGCTTGCCGGTCAGCGAGGGCGGGCGGAAGATCGTCCAGTCCAAGTTGCTCTCCCGGATCTCGTCCTCGCCGCGGCGCATGTCGGCGCAGACGTGGCGGAGGAACGTGCGCCGTGCCACGGGCTTGAGCAGGTAGCGCAGGTAGGGGCTTTCGCCTTCGTCGGCGACGACGGAGCCGCTGACTTCAAGAAGCCGGCGGGTCCCGGTTTTCTGCATGGCCTGGATGATGCTGCGCACGCTGTCGTGGATGACCGTGGTGGGGCCGGTGCCGCGCGGGCCTACCGCGGAGATTACGGCGTCCGCGCCTGCTATGGCCGGGGTGATCGAGGCTGGGTCCATGACGTCGGCGGTGAGGATCCGCAGCCGCTGGTGGGCCGGGACTGCCAGGCGGGCGGGATCGCGGACGACCGCTGTGACCTCATGACCGGCCGTGAGCGCCTGCTGGGTGAGGCATGTTCCGGTAGCGCCTGTCGCGCCGAGGATGGTGAGTTGCATCGTGTTCGCCTTTCTGGGGGCTCAGACTGTCGCTGCGCCCCAGCCCGCTCGCCGGTATCGGCGGGGGCACCGGCGAGCATCGGTTTCCGGTAGATTGGTTCCGTAGTTCGTATAATACGGAGATCATATCATATGGAATCGATACCACCTGCGGCCGGCCCGGGTGCGGCACGGCACCGCAGACTGCTGAACCGCGCGGTCAAGGAGTCCCTGCGCGACCTGAGCGCCCAGCTGTCCCTGCTCAACCACAGCGTCGGCGGGCGCCTCGACCTCAAGGCCACCGACCTGGAGTGCCTTGACCTCATCACCCGGTACGGCCCGCTCAGCCCGAGCGCCCTGGCCCGGCGCGCCGGGCTGCACCCCGCCACCATGACCGGCATCCTGGACCGGCTCGAACGCGGCGGCTGGATCGACCGTGACCGCGACCCCGCCGACCGCCGCGGTGTCGTCGTCCGGGCGGCGCGCGGCCGGGGCGCGGAGGTGCTTCGTCTCTACCTCGTTGACTCGGGGATGAACACCGCGATGGACCAGATCTGCGCGGACTATGAAGACGAGGATCTCGAGCTTCTCATCGGCTTCCTGCGCCGCACAGCCGACGCCGGCCGGACCGCCGCCGAAAAGCTCGCTGGAAGCTGAGCCGCGAATGAGGATGGTCAGGTCCGCGCGCAAGGTCCCTGGCCAGGCGCTTCAGATCGACCTCAACCCGGGTCACTGTGCAGGTGCCGGACCCGCACCGGCCCGGCCGCACCGGCCCGCTGCCCGTTGACGGCCGGGAGCAGGCCTATCCGCCTGGTAACTGCCAGCTCCGGCAACCCTGACAGGTCACCGCTCGGGACCCGGGCCGCGAACACCAGGGCGACCGACTCCGCCCCCAGCCGGCGCGCGACGAACGCCAGAACCTGATAGCTGACGCGGGGGTATTTGTCAGGTATTCGTCGCGTCATAGATGCGTTATCTTAAGCGGTGTCCACGAAGTAGCCGATGTGATGGCGCCCGCCCGACCTGCTCCTATCCCCTTCTCGATGCCGCTTTTTGGTTTTGCTTCTCACGCAGAGCCTTCGCCGGCTACATGTCCACGACGCAAAACCGCCCTCCCACCAGGACTTATTACAAACGGACTTAAGATAACCGCCGATCTGCGCGGGCCATGCGGTCAAGTGCCGATGGACCCGCGACCGTGCAGATCCGCCGTTCTGTGCGCCGATGTCGGATGAACAACCCGCCGTCCTTGCCGCACCGGGGACCGTAACTTGGCCCTTGACAGCAGGTTCCCGGACCGGTACCGACACAGTCGATAGCAGCATCGAGATATGCCTTTGACCTGAGTGGGCGCAGCTGGGATCTAACCAGCGACCCCTCGCTTGTAAGGATTGTCACCGCCACTCCCCCGCCCCAGTTCAGGCCTCATCGACGCAGCTCAGCTCTCGCGCAGGCGAGCACGACCGCGCAGGAAAGCGCGGCACCGAGCTAATCGCGCTCCCATCTGTGCTCCCACCAGGCAGCGGCGACCCGCCCGAGCGCCCGGCCGCCGGTTTGACTGCTCACCGAAGTAGGTCCTGCGCGCCCGGCCGGCTTGCCATCGGCAATACCGGAGCTCCCCGGTGCGGGATGTGCGTAGCCGCGGAGCGGCGAGCTCTGCCGAATTACGCCGTTCATAGATCAAGGCGGCGCGCTGCGCACGCCGCGGGCCAGGCGCCAGCGCTCGGCCTCAGCCTTGAGAGGCCCGGCCGGCGCGCGCCCGGCCCCTCGGTCCGGGCGGCCAGTAGCAGACGACCGGAATGTAACTCATGGTGCCGACAACATGACCTGGTGCTCACGGCCGTTCCGCGTGGAGAAGCCTGGCGTCAGTGCAGGGGGCTTGCGGAGGATGACCGCTTGCCTGAGGTAGCCCATCGGGTGCTCGTAGAACGGAACCGACAATGGGCTGCACAGGTTGGTGTCGGTCACCGCGACGACGGCTCCCTTGCGCCGTCCCCAGTCTTCGGCGGCTTGCATGACCGCGGTGCGAGCACCGCGGCGACGGTGGTCTGTGGTCACCGCCAGGGCGCTGATGACGAGCCGGGTCCGGGACAGGTCGCGTTGCAGTTGCCAGCGGGCGTCCGGGCGGCTGTAGGACTGTACTTCTTTAAACTCAATTTTGAATAAGCTTCTTGGGTTTGCTTTCCATCATATTGCCCTTCTGTTCATTAACCGTGAACCTGATAGATGTAGAGGTTCAGGGCTCCGCGGCTTTCGTGCCATACCATCGTCGAGTGATTGTTCAGGGCGTCGAGAATCCAGCTCTCCTGACCCCCGTCGGCGGCATTGTTCAGCCTCATTGCGTACTGCATGCTTTCCGACAGAACGATGTAATTGATGTCCTGCCAGCTGGAGTGGAATATGTTGTCCCGTATCTTCGGGTCGGATGCCGCATTCCAGTGAGACTGGGCGTACGGATAGTAGGGGCGCACGTCGTGCAGGGCCACCCAGATGTCCTCGTCGGTGATGATCTTGTCGGTGGGCGGGATGTGCTGGCGTATCCAGGCGATCTGGTCCTGCTGGAGGTAGGTCAGCGGCAGGTTGTAGACGTCCGCCAGATGGTTCGGCCCGCCGCGCGCGCCGTGAGCGAGGAAGTAGCCTGTGGACGGGAGGAACAGCAGCACCGCGCAGAGCCCGGAGACCGCTGGCAGGCCAATCCGAGCCGTCTGTGCCGGAATCCGGCTCAGCGCACGGTCCGCGATCAGGCCGATGCACAGCGCATACAGCGGGATGAGCGGCAGGACGTAGAAAGCTAGTATGACGCTGCCCCTGGCCAGGTAGAACGCGATCTCAAGGGCGAGGGTTCCGGCTACCAGGAGGGCCGGGTCCTGCCTGCGCTCATGCCACCCCCGGTACAAGCTGGCCACCATGGCTACGGTCCCGGCGGCGAGCAGGATGCCGTCCTTCGGCAGCCAGGTCGTGAAGAGGAAGCTGCCGTGCTGGAACAGTGCTCCCTGGTTGCGGTGGATCTGGTACCACAGCTCGTACAGCAGCGACACGTGGCCTTGCGGCGGATGCTGCAGGTTGAACGACAGGCGGGGCGGCAGCAGCTCGCCCTTCAGCGTGGCGAACAGGAAGTAGTTGAAGATGGCTGTGCCCGCCCCGAAGAGCCAGAACATCTGCGCGAAGTGCCGCTGTGAATCGTCCCTGACCCGCCGCCAGAAGACCATGACGTTGTCCAGCAGGACTTCGCGCTGGTAGTAAATGGCGAGCGGCGAGAAGTTGAAGAAAAAAGTGGCGATCAGCGGCGTCCGCAGGTTGCCGGAGAATGTGCGTGCGATCTCGAACAGGAAGAACACGCTGGCCAGATGCAGCAGCAGCATCAGGACCCGGCCGCTGTTCACCGGGTTGCCGAACATCTCGAAATGTTTAGGGAGCACGAACTCCCAGGCCGCGAGCACGAGCCAGCCGCCGGGCGCATGGTCATAGACATAGGTTTGCGGGGCCAGCCGGGCCTCCCTGATCACCGACCACGCGCGCTCCACGTAGATCCCCTCGTCCGTGCTGTACAGGGGGTATACGAAGAGGTGGTAACCATGAGTTATCAGCCCGCTGAGCAGCGCGAAGGCCAGGGCGATCTGGCCGGCGCGGCCAAGCGGCCTGATCCCCCCGAGGGACGGGGGCAGGTCGGCCAGCGCGCCTGTCGTAGCCGGGTCGTGCCTCGGCTCACGCGCGCGCAGCGCGCGCTCCGGCTCACGCGCCCGCGGCGTTCGCTGCGGCTGATCCGCTCCGCCAGCTCGCGGTGCGCGCCGATGTGCGCGGTCTTCTCCCAGTTGCTGATCCCGCGCAGGTGGCGCAGCACCGCCCGCATGGAGGCGTAGGAGACACCGTCGGCCTGTATGAGTTCGCCGGCGCACACGATCTCAAGGTGTCACCGACTGCCATCCTTGGGCTGGCGATCGGATGGATCCCCTATCAGCTTGTAGGGCACCTGGCGAGAGTTCCCGACGCGCCGGCAGCGCCGGATGTCCCGCGCGAAGAACACAGTATTTCCGCCGAGCGGAGTCGCGCCGCGGCGTGCGTGGTAGTGCAGCCAGCTCTTGAACCAGAAGAAGTACTCGAGGACGTTCAGTGCCGAGTACCAGTTGGAGTCGAAGTTCATGAGCTGCACGCCGCCCTGGACGACTTTTACCCGCTCGTTCTGCATTACGGTGTTCACGACGTTGAAGATTTCCGGATGGATGTCGTCTTCCGCATCGAAGATCGTGACGACGTCCTTATCCGCGTGTTGCAGGGCGGCATTCAGCCCGTGCGGCTTATTGACCGGCCCGTCATGGAACACCACCATGGAGACGTTGTGAATCCCCTGCCCCCGCAGTTGCGCGATCTTCTCCTCGGCTTTGCCGATGGTGCCATCGTCATCTGCCGAGCAGATCACCAGGATCTGTATACCCAAGCGGCGGGCCGATGAACGCCCTCACGTCCCATGACCCCTCAAGGCTCAGATCTCCGGAATTAGGTAGGCCGCACGTTGTGTGACGTGCGGTTTTCTTTCCCTGTCTGCTGTGCGTAATAGTTACATCTTTAGTAGAATGCCAGTATGCGTGCAGCGGTGGCGGCGATGCTGGAGGGCATGCCCGAGCCTCGCGATCTGCGGCTGCACCGGCCCGGCGGACGGTGCGTGATCGCCGT